>Ga0194053_10000755_pt1 | contig 22787 bp, 21 predicted proteins | sample SepL228m_MetaG_FD_161684 | JGI IMG/M metagenome (GOLD analysis project Ga0194053, IMG submission 161684) | Anoxic zone freshwater microbial communities from boreal shield lake in IISD Experimental Lakes Area, Ontario, Canada - Sep2016-L227-8m | ecosystem: Environmental > Aquatic > Freshwater >... | reverse complement strand
AATCTGAACCGTCTGACCAAACAAGGTCATAACGGCGAACAACAATGCTAAAACCGTCTTCACTAGTTTCTCCTCTCCGGCTTGTTTTACTGCACCGGAGTCTGGCGACATTTATATACTATATATGTACAAATGTCAAGAGTAGACAAACTAATCCCCTTTTCGTATCTAGACACATCGTAGTCAGATGGTACAATTAATTATGTAGTTTTTTATTTTATTAGTTAATTTTTTTATTATGCAAAATATTGCTTCGTATCTATTATCAAACGCCTTCTCGGCATTCTCGCCGATAATGAACACTGCATCCGCAATCTGTAGTGTAAACGGTCAGCAAATCCCATGTGACGATCAGTTGTCTGGTGCACTGGGAATTGGAATGGGTGTATTTTTTCTCATCATGCTCGTGCTTGTAGTTCTTATAATTGTTGGAACATGGAAAGTATACAAAAAAGCTGGCGAGCCGGGCTGGGCTTGTATTATTCCAATCTATAATATTATTGTTCTCCTCCAGATCGTAAAAAAACCAATCTGGTGGATAGTTCTCTTCTTTATACCTATCGTCAATGTGATTATGTCGATCGTGGTAATGCACAATCTCTCAAAATCATTTGGAAAAGATGTTGGCTATACACTCGGACTCATTTTCTTGCCATTTATTTTCTATCCAATACTCGGATTTGGAAGTGCTCAGTATGTTGGTGGTATGACAGCTTCAACTCCAACAGGAGCGGGAGCCCCAACTCAAACAATGTAAGTTTGAAATTCGGTTTACAAAAAACTCTTGACTGGTCGGTCAAGAGTTTTTTTGATTGTTAATATGTTGCCAAAATTATGGTCTCAAGAATCTGACGAGAAGCAAAGCAACAATGTTTATAATTTTAATCATTGGGTTGATAGCTGGACCTGCTGTGTCTTTGTATGGATCACCGACAGTGTCTCCAGTTACCGCTGCTTTGTGAGCATCACTTCCTTTGCCACCAAAGCTACCTTCCTCGATGTATTTCTTGGCATTGTCCCATGCAGCACCACCTGTGGTCATTGAAATACCAACAAAGAGGCCTGTGACGATACAACCTACAAGAAGTCCTCCGAGAGCCGCTGCTCCGAGAGTAAGTCCGACGATGATTGGAATAATAACAGGAATAAGTGCTGGAATAACCATTTCTTTGATAGCTGCTTTTGTCACAATATCAACTGCTCGAGAATAGTCAGGTTTGTTTTCACCTGTCATAATTCCCTTGATTTCTCTGAATTGTCGTCGAACTTCCTCGACAACAGCTTTTGCTGCATTTCCGACAGCTGACATCGCAATACTTGCAAAAAGATATGGAAGAAGTCCTCCGATCAAAAGTCCAACGAGAACCTTTGGATCTGAAAGATCAAACACTGACGAAATGTTTGCAGTTTTTAGTGCTTCAACATACGCAGCAAAGAGAACCATAGCAGCGAGTCCTGCAGATGCAATCGCATACCCTTTTGTAACTGCTTTTGTTGTGTTTCCAACAGCATCGAGAGGATCTGTGATATCTCGAACTGACTTTGGAAGTTCTGCCATCTCTGCAATACCTCCAGCGTTGTCTGTAATAGGTCCAAACGCGTCAATTGCCACAACAATACCAGTAAGCGAGAGCATACTCATCACCGCAAGGGCGATGCCGTAGAGCCCAGCAAGGTGGTATGTGTAGAGAATTGCCAAAACAATAACAATGATAGGCATAGCTGTTGACTGCATTCCAACCGCCAAACCTTTGATAATGTTTGTTCCGTGTCCAGTCGTACTTGCCTCTGCAATATCTTTTACTGGAGAGAATTTCTTTGCTGTGTAGTACTCAGTAATGAGCACGATGAGTGCTGTCACAACGAGACCGACGAGAGCTGAGAGGTATAGGTTGCCGACACTGTAGATGCCGTTGTCTGCCATCAAAATTTTTGTGATTGGGTAAAATGCAATTGCTGAGAGAATACCTGTAACAGTGAGACTCTTGTACAATGCGTTCATTATATTCTGACTTTTACCAAGACGAACAAACCATGTTCCGATGATTGTTGTAAAAATAGAAACTGCACCAATCATAAGTGGATATACAACTGCTCCGGAAACAGCTCCGAATACAGAGCTTCCGAGCAAAATGACCGCGATAGCTGATACAGCATATGTCTCAAAGAGGTCGGCTGCCATACCTGCACAGTCACCGACGTTGTCTCCCACGTTGTCTGCAATGACACCAGGGTTTCGTGGATCATCCTCTGGAATACCTGCTTCAACTTTGCCCACCATATCTGTTCCAACATCTGCTCCTTTTGTGAAAATACCTCCACCAAGTCTGGCAAATACTGAGATGAGTGACGCACCGAAACCGAGACCAATAAGAGCTGACAAATCTTTTGTTACGAGGTAAAAACCAGTAACAGAAAGCAGTCCGAGTCCAACGACGAAAAGTCCAGTCACTGCACCACCTTCAAATGCGAGCGAAAGTGCTGCTCCCAAACCTTTCTTTGCTGCCTCCGCTGTACGTACGTTTGCTCGTACGGAAATGTTCATTCCAACGAAACCTGCAACAGCAGAAAATACTGCGCCGATAATAAACGCAAAAATCGTGTTCATTGAGAAATGTGCAATTGCCATAATGACAACCACCACGAGTGCTACAATGCCCACTGTCTTGTATTGACGAGCGAGGTACGCCTTTGCACCAGACTGGATAGCAGATGCGATTTCGAGCATTTTGCCACTACCTGCCGGCTTCTTTAGAATCTTGTAAATTAAAAACGCTCCGTACACGAGTGCCACGCAACTTGAAATGAGTGCGTACCACAAAATTTGATCTTCTGACATAAAATGTTTTTGCAAAATCTCAAAAATTTTTTCTCATCATACCTTTTTTGGAGCACGCGATAAGTCCTGCTGGACTTTCGCTCAATCTCCCGCCGTCGCGAGTCCGAAGTCTCCAAAAAAGATACGATTTCAACAAATTTTTGAGATTCTTCCTTTTTCGGTTAATTACTAATAATTTCCGAAACTATACTATTTTTTGAGGAAAAAGAAAAGGCCGGCGCTTGGTGCGTCGGGCCATTACACAGAGATTGCTATTTTTCGAGACCGAGAGCTTTGCGCTCCGTCGGGGTGAGTTTGGCGAGAGCAGCTTCTCTCAGCTCGGACAGAGCCTTGTCATCATCCTCAACTGTTACCATATCTTCATTCAAAATAAAGCCGATGTATTCATTGGTCAACAGATAAACTTCTTGTACCTCATAATAACAAGAGTCCACCTGTCTCTTAGTAAACGCCTCTGCAAAATTGGCGTTTTTAAAAAATGCGACGGTTTTTTCTTTCCTACCGTCAATATCAGTTTTATACACTTCAAAGCAAAGCCGAATTGAAAACCCATTCAATTCAACATTTGAAAAATCTTTAATAGAAATCTCTTGTGGTTCCATTCCTCAGTAAAGACTACTCATCTTTTGAGAAAAATCAAGTGAATTAAAAATGAAATATGTTTGAGAGAGACTTTTCATCTTTGATGTTTCCGACGATAGCCATCACCAGCTTTTTGTCCTGCATTATTTCGCGGGCAACTTTTTGAATTTCTTTTGCGGTCACTTTTTGGATTTTCTTGGCATATTCAGCCGGAGTGAGTATTTTATCCTCCAAAATGTCTTGGATCGCGTAGTACTCGGCGATTGCGTCGGACGACTCGAGACCCATATACATATTTCCAATCAAAAATTCTTTTGCTTTTGAAATTTCTTCGGCAGTTACAGGTTCTGTCACCAATTTTCTCATTTCAGCGAGCACTGCCGTGACCACTTCCTCTACGCGGGTTTTGTCCACTCCAGTAGAAACAACCAAATATCCGTGGTCCGTGTACGTATCCACCCGAGAGCGAACATAATACCCGACACCCATTTCCTCGCGTAGTTTTTGGAACAATCGTGAGCTCATTCCGCGACCGAGCACAGTATTCAACACTTCCAAAGCATAATTTTTTTTGTCTGTTGCTTTGAACGTCTTGACGCCGAGTACAATATGTGTCTGGTCTGTTTCTTTATTTTTTATTTTTATAATTGGCGCAGTTTGAATTTCAACAACTTTCTTTTTGCCAGACTTTTTGCTGGTCGGAATATGTTTGAAAAGTTTTTTTACTTCCTCGATTGCTTTTTTCTGATCAATATCCCCTGCAATAAGCACTGTTGTCGCCTCTGCAACATAATGTTTCTTGCGATATTCCAAAAAATCTTTTTGTGTCATCTTTTTGACTACTTCTTTTGTACCAGCAACACTCCACCCGGCCGGCTGATCTCCATACATTGCATCCATAAAAGCCAGAACCACGAGTTGTTGTGGAATATCGTCGTACATATTGATTTCCTCCACAATCACACCTTTTTCTTTTTCTATTTCATTTGGATCAAAAACAGGATTAAGATAAATATCAGAAACAACATCAAGCACCTGTAACAAATGTTTTGGGTGTGCCTTTGCATAATAGCCAGTAAACTCCTGCGCTGTAAACGCATTATTTTGTGCTCCCAAGCTGTCAATTTCTCTCGCTATATCAATCGCCTTTGGTCTTTTTGTTGTACCCTTGAAACACATATGCTCCAAAAAGTGCGAGAGGCCACTTATTTCTTTTGTCTCGTATTTGGAACCAGTTTTGACCATCACAAGCACTGTGGCTGAGGGGCTATCTTTTATTGGAGCTGTAATAATCGTCAAACCATTTTTGAGAGTTGTTTTTTTGTAATTCATCCCGTAGTGAAAAATGACATCGCTTTTCAAGCAGTGAACATTTTTTAATTAATTATTAATAAAAATCGACAATATGTATTAAACTTTGTCCCGTACTTTTTACAATGTCATTTTCTACTACGGGATTCATAGTAGAGGAAATATATCACATTTACGACAAAATGTGGACTCACACAAAAAGTCCCGCGCCACGCGAGACTTTTTGTTAGTTAATTTTTGACCCAGTAGTGAATTTTGGCATTACGCTTTACGCGTTCGGATTTTAATCCGAACAATGCCAAAATCTACTACTGGGTTGATTTTATAAAGTTTGCAATTTCTGAAATCGGCATTCGTGTCTGCTCTCCGGTATCCCTATCTCGCACAGTGACACCAGCGTCTTTTTCTATTGTGTCAAAATCAACAGTGACACAATATGGCGTACCGATTTCATCCTGTCGTCGATACCGCTTACCAATGTTACCATTGTCGTCAAACTCACACATAAATTCTTTGCGAAGCATTTGGAAAACTTCTCTGGCCTTTTGAACAAGCTCTGGTTTGTTTTTGAGAAGTGGAAACACAGCGCATTTCACAGGAGCAAGACGTGGATCGAGTTTCAAAAAGACTCGCGTTTCGTCTCCCGTCACCTCCTCGGTGTATGCATTATCCAGAAACATAAGGAACAGTCTGGCGAGACCAACTGATGTTTCTACGATGTGCGGAATAAATCTGTCCTTTGTTTCTTCATCAAAATAATCTAAATTAACACCAGAAAACTTTGAATGTTGTGACAAATCATAATCACCTCTCGCATGAATTCCTTCTACCTCTTTGAAATTACCTTCAAAATAATCAAATTTGTATTCAATGTCATACGCATCACTTGCGTAATGTGCCAATTTTTCGTGTTTGTACCAATGCAATTTTTCCTCTGGAATACCGTACTCGAGATACCAATTCCAACGTGTTTTCTTCCACATTTCATACAATTCTTTTGTTTGTGATGAATGATGGAAATACTGCATTTCCATTTGTTCAAATTCACGAGTGCGGAAAATAAATTGTCGTGCAGCTATTTCATTTCTAAATGCTTTACCAACCTGTGCAATACCAAACGGAAGTTTTGGATGAAGAGAATCGAGAGTATTTTTGTATTCCAAATAAATACCTCCGCACGTTTCTGGCCTTAAATACACAGCATTTTCATCAGTGAGAGTATCCACTGGCGAGCCGAGATTTGATTTGACCATCATTGAAAATGATTTTGCTTCTGTCAGATCGGCCGAGCCACAGTTTGGACATTTGAGTTTTTTTGCATCTCGCAATTTGTTGAGTTCGGCGTTTATAAAATCGATCGGCATTTTGTCTGCCACAACACTAAAATCCTCTAGAATATGATCTGCTCGGAAACGATTTTTACAATTTTTACAATCAATTTGAGGATCATTAAACCCGGCAACATGACCAGATGCCACCCATGTTTGCGGATGCATAAAAATAGCACTATCCAAACCAAACACATCTTCACGAAGTTGAATCATATCTTTCCACCATGCATTTTTTATATTTTCTTTGAGTAAAATTCCGTAATGTCCGTAGTCATACACACCAGCAAAACCACCGTATATTTCTGACGATGGATAGACAAAAGCTTTTCTTTTTGAAAGAGAAACTATTTTTTCCGCAAAATCTTGTTTTTTTTCTGCCATAATTTCCTATATTACATTAATTTAGCAAATTTGGAAGTTTTATTTTCCAACAATATCATTATTAGATTTGAAGTTCGGATCAGAATACTGTGTAGTTACAACAGGTGCTCGTGCTTTGAGACTGGTCAACGTGTACGTATCTGTTGCAGTGACACTTGTTTCGGAAATAAGAGAGACGACTGAGCCGACTTGTTTGACGTTTGGAGTAATACCGACTTTGAACGATACTGCGCGCGGAGAATATGTAAAACCTGTTCCGGCTGTAACAGTACCAACACTCCACAAAACTTGTCTCGTATCAGGATTGTACGAAATTCTCTCCGACGTTGGCGATGTCTCCCCTTTCCAAACAACTCCAGCCGGCAATGTAGCCAGTACTACTCCATCTTTGAGGTCATTTGACGTATCAGTAAGCGTCCACGTAACCGTGTAAGTTGACTCTTTTTCTGCCCGAGGAGGAATCGGTCCCGTGTTGGCAAATGGTCCCACCTCACGATAGGATTTTGCTGTGAGACCTATGGTCGACTCGACTTTGAGTGTAACATCTGCCGTTGAAGAGACGTCCTCTGTGACCGAGCCAGAGCGACTACCTGTCATCACAATATGTACATCCATATGAGGATTTTTGATTGATCTCATTTGCATTGGATCAGCAAGAGAAGCAAACGACAATTGGAGTTGACCACTATCGCCAGGAGAAATTTCTGTGAGATCACCTACGGTAGTTTTGTCCCACGACACAGATTTGCTATATGAATCATAATATCCACCGCCAGTTGCATTGACGGAATTTTTGTCGAAGGCATCACCCGAAATAAATGCCTGAATTTTGCTGTTTACAATCTTGTCCGGCAATGTGTTTTGCCATTTTATCGTGATTGGATTTGGCAAACCAATAGAAGCTACGTTGCCATTTTGTGCATCTGCTGACAAATCGAAAAATGATTTGCGAATTCCCATCGTGATAGTGGACGCAGCGAGACTCACATCGAAATCCTTGGTCGGATCACTACTCTGTGTACCCACCGAAACTCGAAATGTTCTGTCTTCCAAATTTTGCCCGACGATATTTCCAGAAATGGTAAATGTTTTCTTGTCACCATTTTTCAAATCTCCAATACTCCAAACATTGTTGTCTCGCAGAGGCTTCATACTAGAGTCTGTGTATGTAAAACCGTATGGATATTCTACTTTCACGAGAACATTTTGAACAACACTAGATGAATTTGATGTGATACTGACAGAGAGTGCAACGTCCTTGCCGGAATTAACTTCTTTTGGATAATCGACGTTGAGCAAAATCGGCGATGAACCAATGAGCACGTCGTATGTTTTGTCTTTTGTAAATGTGGCATTTGAGCCTTTGAGTTTGTAATCAACAGAAAATGTAAAGGTCTTGACAGCATCCTTTTCTCCAAACACGGCAACTCGTACTGTGTGGTCTTTGCTTTGCCCCTGTGCAATCGTCCCAATATCCACCTTGTCGCGAGTCAGTGTTTTGGCGCTCGCATCCACACTGCGCGTGCCATCTGGATAAATAATAGTGAGTGAGACAGCCTCCAAATCTGCTCTGTTTTGATTGACAATCGAGAGTCCGAGGTCAAGCTCCTCACCCGAAGAAATAGAGCTTGAGCCAATGACTTTGATATCCAGATTGTTTGACGAAATCATATTGATTCCGCCAAAAAATATGAAACCAGCAATGAGAAGTGATATGACAAAAAAGATAATCGATGTAACAAAAAATTTATTAAAAAAAGAGTTGTTTGTTTGCATTATTTCTTTTTCAGAAAATTGAAAATTTGGTCTCTCCCCCCAATTCGTCGGCACATCTGACTCCACAGAATGCACTGGTGTGCGGTGCTCCTTTGGCACCACTTTCTCATTGCGAGAATAGAGTGATCTTTTTAATTTTTCAATTCTACTTTTTTCAAACTCTGAATCCATTTGGATATTATATCACAGTCGTTATATTTTAAAATTACAACTGACTTTCCTCAAATGCTTTGTTGATGAGTCCGACTACCTCCTTTTTTTGGAGGGAAATAGTGTCGAGCAGATTGTCGTTCCAGTCAGACGTGTTTTGTAAAAAAGTTTTTGTTCTGTCATCCGAAACCACATAGCCGAGGTGGTACAAGATACGCAAGACGATAAGTATTTCAAAAAAAGAAATTTTTTCCTCTGGAACAGATGGGAGAAATTCAAATCCACTCGAGACAGTTTCGAAAATATCTCTGTGTGGTTCTACACCCGGAATCATTTTGAGGAGAACCAATCCAACTTGAGCGAGTATTCGCTGGCTATACTGCGGACAATTGAAAAAAATATTTTTCCTACCCAAAACACTGGTCACTTTCCAACCATTTTTGCCTTTGACACAGGAGATCGTGACAAGAGAATACTCCTGAAGTCCTCCAGAGAGTTTTGACTTGGCGAGACGAGCCGACTGCGCCGACGCAACAATGAGACCGAGGTCTTCGGTCAAAATATGCAAAAAAACATTCGCCTCCGCAAATGCTGTGCGTTTGAGTATGATTCCGTTTGTTGTGTAGATGTGGTATGACATAGGGATTTTCAATTTTATTTTCCAAGACACGCATATTCGCTTGCTAGCGAATTGCTATGCTCGGAAATCAAGAAAACAATCCTCCTCACTCCAGAGCCTTCTCGCAAACTCGCTTTGCTCGCCCCTTCTTGCAGAGGGGTTGAGTGCTTCAGGCTTCTTTCCGTTCGTCGTTGTTTTCTAATTTCCTGCGCAATGTCTTGGAAAAATATAAATTGAAAATTTACTAACTAATTTATAACTGTATTCAACAAAAACCTGCGAATGTTCGGGGAAAGTAAACTGGAAACATACTGATTAATGCACAATCGCCAGTGACATTTCGCCACTTTCCAGAGCGACTTTGTGAGTTTGTGCGTCCTCGGAGAATTCAACAGTTTTTACGCCCGTTGGAGATTTGATCATTTCCAGATGAACTTTGAACAACGCGACTATGTCTGAGTGTGCAGAGACAATGAGCTTGATCTCGTCACTTGGATTCAGATTTTCTTTCTTGCGGACATCTTGAATACCTCGAATAATATCGCGGACAATACCCTCCTCTTTGAGTTCGGGTGTGAGCTCTGTATCCAATGCCAAAGGCTGACCCTCGGCAACATTTATTTTTTTGACATTTACCTCATCAGCAATAATATTCAGACATTCGTCGGAAAATGAATATGGAATCGTAAGTGATGCGAGTGGCTGACGGACTTTCATACCTGCTTTCTGACGGAGCTCGAGTGCACCTGTCACAACTTCGCGAACTTTTTTCATTGTTTCAATAAGTTCCGTATATCGTGGCGTCTCATCCAAAACCGGCCAATCCTCGAGGTGCACACTCTCACGAGCGTGGCTTGGTTTGACACGCTGATACACTTCCTCGGCAAGAAACGGCATAAATGGCGCGACTATTTTTGAAAGTTCTGAGAGGACAAATGCCATATGTCGCGAAACATTTTGTCTTTCATTTATATCATCGGACTTGAATCTGTCTCGAGAACGTCGCAAGTACCATGTCGACAAATCGTCAACAAAATCCATAATCGGTCGTGATGCTCTGTCGAGCTCGAACGAATCCAACCCTTTTGTCACTGCGTCCAAAAGTTCTGTAAGCCGAGATGAAATCCAGTTGTCCAGAGTAGAGCCGACAGTTGATGTGTGTTCGGGGAAATCTGTTTTGTACATTTCATAAAATGAAACGACATTGTAAATTTTCTGGATAATTTTCTTTGAAATTTCATCAACGCCTTTTTCCGAAAAGTTGAGGTCGTTTGCTTTGACGACTGGCGAGCTCACGAGATAATAGCGGAGTGAGTCGGCACCGTATTTATTCATCACATCCATTACATCCGGATAATTATTCAAACTCTTTGACATTTTTCTACCATCTTCGGCGAGGACAAGACCGTTTACCACCACATTTTTGTATGGAATACGATCAAAGAGAGCGACAGAGAGCACGAGTGAAGTATAAAACCATCCGCGCGTCTGATCCTGACCCTCCGCGATAAGCTCTGCAGGATACAGTGGACTGTCTTTCTCTAGAAAAACATCTTTGTGCTCAAATGGATAGTGTTGCTGTGCAAATGACATTGATCCAGACTCGAGCCAACAATCAAACACCTCTGGAACACGCTGGAGCGGATTGCCGTATTCGGATGTCAGAGAAACAGTGTCAATGTATGGCCGATGCAAATCAACTTCATTTTTTTCGTTGTGAGGTAGAGATACAAAGTCACATTTCATAACCTCGGCATTTTTGAGTGCCCGACTGGAGTAATGCTTTATCACTTCCCTTTCGGAAAATCCTTTACTACCGAGCAAAATCAGATTGAGCGGAGAGCCATGACCGACTACCAAAATATTTTTGCCTTCATATTTCGTATCAATGTCATACATAAAACCCATCACACGCTCCAAAACCTGTCCCCATGTTTCGTTGCCCACGAGCGATTTTTCAAATCTTTCTTTTGTTGACGAGAATTTATCCAAAAATTCATTCCATGGTTTACCTTCAAAATCCCCACCGTTGACTTCTCGCAGTCTCTCATCTATTACGATATCTTTTTTGTCATATCCAATCGCACCAGCAACAATCTCTGCCGTCTGTCGTGTACGCAAAAATGGCGACGTGATGATAACGTCAATTTTTTTGTCTCGCAATTCATCGCCAGAGGCAAACGCTTTTTTTCTACCTTCTTCTGTCAGTGGATTACCTTCAAAATCTTTTGAGCTAATTGTGTCGCCGTTTATATTTGCCTCGGACTGACCGTGTCGCATCAAAAAATACTTATTTTTTCTGCCGATTCTGTCTTTGAGCTCGTCAATCGAGCCAATAATAACCCTCTCGCCCGATGTTGTTTCCCACACAGGCAGTGGCGCACCCCAATATCGCGAACGAGAAATCGCCCAGTCTCTGCCACCCTCGAGCCACTTGCCAAATCGTCCCTGACCAATGTCCTCCGGAATCCAATTGATTGTTTTGTTGAGCTCCACAAGACGATCTTTGATGTCAGTTACTTTTATAAACCACGAGGATGTCGCATAATTCAAAAGCGGTGTGTTACATCTCCAACAATGCGGATATGAGTGAATTATTTTTTCTTTCGCAAATAATGTTCCGTGTTTTGCAAGATATTTTATGATTTCAATGTCTGTTTTTTGCGGATCTTCAATTGGCTTGACGTGGAGTCCCACAAAATCCATGACTTCGTCTTTGAATGTGCCGTCTGTTTTGACATGCTGAACAAATGGCAATTTCTCCTCCTTGCCGAGATTCATATCGTCCTCGCCAAATGCAGGTGCAATATGGACAATACCTGTACCATCCTCGACTGTCACAAATTCTGCCGAGTAAATTTTCCAAGCATTTTTTCTATTTTCCAATTTTTCACTGTCATAATATGTAAAAAGTGGCTTGTATTCCTTGCCGACAAGTTTTTTGCCAGAAAATTCTTCTACGATTTCATAATTTTCCTTCAAAACTTTTTCTGCCAAATCTTTTGCAAGAATGAGGTTTGCTCCATCTTTCAGTACTTTGACGTATGTCACGTCTTTGTTTACGGCGAGAGCGACATTGCCCGGAAGTGTCCACGGCGTTGTTGTCCACGCGAGCGCAAATGTGTTTTCTTCGTCCACAAGCTCAAATTTTGCATACACAGAAATATCCGTCACATCTTTGTATCCTTGATTGACTTCAAAGTTTGAGAGTGTTGTCTCACATCGTGGACAGAGATACATACTCTTGAAACCTTTATAGACCAAACCTTTGTCATAGAGATTTTTGAATGCCCACCAGACAGACTCTGTGTACGACGTATCCATTGTGCGATAATCGTTTTCCATATCCACCCATCTGCCAGAACGTGGAATTATTTTTTTCCATTCGTCAGCATAGCGAAACACAACATTTCTCGCAGCGAGATTAAATTTGTCCACACCGAGAGCTTCAATGTCTTTTTTTGTTTTGAGTCCAAGCTCTTTTTCGATGAGATTTTCAATCGGCAAACCATGACAATCCCAACCCCACCTGCGGAGTACCTGTTTACCTTTCATTGTTTCGTACCTTGGGATCACATCTTTGATCGTTCCAGGCAAAATATGCCCATAGTGTGGCATACCGGTAGCAAATGGAGGTCCGTCATAAAATACAAAATCGCCGTTTGGAGACTCCTTTTGTAGAGATTTTTCAAAAATTTTGTTGTCTTGCCAGAATTTCAGTATTTTTTCCTCCCTTTGGCTCGCCGTAACTTCCTGTGTAGGCGGCTTTTCTACAACATCACTTTTAATAGTTTGTTTTTGTCCTTTGTCTTCACTCATACGAACATACTACCATTTCTAAGGTTTTTTTCAAAAACTACATTTCGGTAGGAACTTTGATTCCAAGGAGAGAAAGTCCGTTTGTCATACTAGTTGCAAATATTTTTGTTAGAGCAATTTTGTATGGAGATGTATTGTCAGTCTCGTCAATTATTTTGTGAGTGGCATAAAATGAATTAAATTCTCCAGCGAGCTCGGTGAGATGCGTCACAATATAATGCGGAGCATATTCGTCGCCAGATCTTTCTACAACAGAATCAAATCGTTCGAGTAATCGTTCGAGATGTGTTGTTTGCCAATTCTCCGGAATTTTTTCTGACAATTTCACACTTCCCTCTGCTTTTTTCACAATCGACATTGCACGCACTGTCGCATATTGCAAATATGGACCAGAGTCACCTTCAAATGAAAGAGATTTTTCAAAATCAAAAATAATATCCTTTCCAACTGTCTGTCTCAGTATTGAATATTTGAGTGCACCAATCGTAACAATTTCTGCCACTTCGGCTTTTTTATGTTCATCCATCTCACGATCATTCATTTTTTCCAATATTTTTTCTTTGATTTCATTCAACAGATTCTCTGCTGTAATTACATTTCCTTTTCGTGATGACATCTTTCCCTCTGCAAAACGGAGCATTCCGTGACCAATATGCACGGTTTTGTGTGCCGACTCCGGAACGAGCACATCCATCGCTTTGAGCAACACCTTGAAATAGTCATTTTGTTCATTACCTGTAATCACAATCGACTTATCAAAAGCAAAATCTCTGTATTTTCGGAGTGCGAGCCCGAGCTCCTTTGCCTCATACGTCGGTACACCTTTTGAATTTACAAAAACCCTCGTGTGCAAACCATAATTCTCTCCCCTGAAAATAATAGCTCCTTCACTTTTTTCCAAAACGTTTTTCTGCAAGCCGAGCTCGACAGCTTTCATCGCATCCTCTACCACATCACTCTCCCAAAAGTTTTTATAGAAATGTGTATCGAGTCGCTCAAACATCTCTTGCAAATGTTTAATACTGACCTCTCTGCCCCAATCATACAAACTATTTATTTCCGGATCAGATTTGTCAAAAATAGTTTTGTTCAGAACATCAATTTCTTTTTTTGCATTTTCATCCTCATCATATTTCGTAGAACCAAACACATAGGAATGTGCCCAAAAAGAGAGCTGTTCTTTTTCACTTTTGTTTTTTGTTTCTGAGATCTGTTTTTTCTGGGAAAGTACTCCAAAAATCGCCTTTGCAACATGCAAACCGACATCTCCGCCGTATGAAAGTCGCTTTACATCAGCACCTTCGCCTTCGATAATTCGAGAAAGTGCCTCGCCAATAGCATTACTCATGAGGTGTCCAATATGAAATTCCTTAAACGGATTCGGATCAGTGTATTCAATAATTACTTTTTGCCCAGTAAGTCTTTTTGTGTGTTTTGTATTGAAAATATTTTGCGTAAAAAATTCTGGAGCAAAATAAAAGTTTATAAACCCTGGTCCGGCAACTTCAACTCGCGAAAGATATTCTTTTTTTTCTTTCTGCAAAGAGCTGTTTATTTCTTCGGCAAGTTCGAGTGGTTTTTTGCCGAGATTTTTCGCATAGGTCAATGCAACATTTGTAGAGTAATCTCCCATTTTTGGATCAATCGGTACATCCAAAAAAACGTGAGGACTTTCTACTCCACTATTTTCCAGTATTTTTTCAATTGTTTTTTGTAAATCCGTTTTCATTTTATTTTCCAGTACTTCCCAAACCTCCCTTCCCACGCTCCGACTCCGAAAGCTCATCTACCTCAACAATCTCTGCGGACACAACCGGCTGGACGAGCATCTGTGTGATTTTGTGATGTTTTTCAAACACATAATCCTCATCTCCCAAGTTTATCACACCTACAACAAGTTCTCCTCGGTATCCGGAGTCTAACACTCCACCGAGCACTTTGATGCTATGGTTTATGGAAAGTCCACTCTTGTCCCAAAAAAGTCCGACAAATCCCTCTGGAATCTCGACGGAAATACCCGATTTTATTTTTGCTGTCTTGCCTTTTGGCACTACTACATCCTCTGGTGCAAACAAATCCATACCAGCATCCCCTGCTCGGGCGTATTCTGGCAACTTTGCATCCGGATGAAGTTTTTTAACTTTCAAAATCATATTTTTTATATCATACCACTGACAGAGAGTATATCAAAGACAAAATTTTCACTTTTTTAATCAGAATTGGCATATTGACCCGGTAGTAGATTTTGACATTGCTCCGATTATTATCGGAGCGGACGAAAGTCCAATGTCAAAATCTACTACCGGGTTGACTTGAGATTTTATAAAGGTTACTATCGTCCACGGAGGATCGTTGTAATGCCGTTTCGCTATCCGATTACAATCATTGTTGGCGTCGTAGAAGCCACAATACACGGAAAGAAAAAACTTGTTATCGGGAAAGATGGAGATCAGCCTCAGGGCAGAACTCTGAAAGATGACTTGAAATTTTTTAAAGACACCACAGTGGGAAATGTGGTGGTCGTCGGAAGAAAAACCGAAGATGCAATTGAAAAAGCTCTCGGTCATTCACTTTGCGACAGAGATACATTTATCCTCACAAGGGATAAGTCATACGTTCCGAAAGAAAGATGTAAAGTACTTTGTTCCACTCACGCTGTGAGTATTGTAAATGAAATTTCAAAAACAAGAGATGTGTATGTCATTGGCGGTGGACAGATTTACGAACTTTTCTTTCCACACGTCAATCGGCTTCTCATTACTCACATTGATATGAATATTTCTGACGGCGATACTTTTTTTCCAGACATTGACCCTCATGATTGGCGGGTGAAGAAACTTCATTGTCACGAGGCAAATGGAAGAAATAAATACCAATTTTGGATTGGCGAATACACAAGAAAGCCACGTTTCTGACTCAGAGCGTGGTATTTTTTTTTATTTGTGCTAGTATCGGCGGAGAGGAAAAAAGATGAACATTGAATATACGAAAGCCGAGGTGCGAACCCCGGATTTCCAATATCGCGATTGTCTCGCAACAATTTTGAGAGAAGGTGTTTACACCAAACATCCCAATCAAACCCACGGACGGTATACCAAGCTTGGTCTACCCCCGATGGTGTTCAAGTTGAAAAACGGATTTCCAGTGATTACCGAGCGTGATCTCGGAAAGTTTTGGTGGGTACCTATCGGAGAATTACTCGCATTTATTAACGGCGCCCGCACACTCACACAACTCGAGAAATTCGGGTGCAAGTGGTGGAAAGAGTGGGCTACCACCGAAAAATGTGCAGACTTCGGACTCAAGCCCGGCGACCTTGGTCCCGGCTCGTACGGAGCAGCTTTTCATGATTTTCCGAATTATGAGTGGACAGAACTCATGGACGGCTCTGGGAAAGGTTGTTACGCACCAAGACCGTTCAATCAATTTGAAAATGTGATTCAGCAGATCAAAGAGAGTCCAAGTCTTGCCACTCACAAAGTGACATCTTGGATTCCTCAGTTTTGCATTGGTCACAGTGGTCACAAACGGAAGGTTGTTGTGGCTCCCTGCCACGGCGATGTCCAGATCACCATTTTGAATAATGAGTTGACATTGCATATGAGTCAACGCTCTGGGGACTTCCCCATCGGTGTACCATCCAATATGATTCAATATGCTGCGCTGACACTTATGATTGCTCACGTCACTGGATTTGAGCCTCATGAATATATGCATTACGTTGTGAATGCGCAGATTTACGAGAATCAAGTTGAATCTGCAAGGGAGATTATTATGAACAGGCGACCGACGGTTTTCCCGTCCGTCTATCTGAATGAAGTGGGTCTCAAAATCACAAACTTGTTTGATTTTCGGCCGGAACATTTTGAGCTTCACGACTATTACCCCAAGCCGGCGATGAAAATCCCGACAACAATTTAGTTCTTTTTATTTTCAGCTATTTTTATTGCCTCGTGGTCACAGCCACGGGGTTGTTTTTTTGTCCGCAAGTGATATAAATGATATGGAGGCAATGAAAAAGAAACTTATGCTCACAGAAAACGCCCGACATGAAAAACAACTTGCAAAAATGCAAGAGTGTTTGAGTTTGGGACTGTGCCCTTTCTGTCCCGAACATTTCAAAAAATATCACGATGCCCCTGTGCTTATGGAAGGCAACTGGTGGATTATTACCAAAAACGACTATCCGTACGAGGGCAGTACGCATCATTACTTGGCAATCGCCAAAAATTTTCATACAGATTCGCACAAGACTAGCGAACACCCAACCGACCTCAAAGATATTCATCCGGTCGCGTGGCCAGAACTTTTTAAACTATTTACTGATCTGGAAAAGAAACTCGAGGTCAAGGGTGGCGGAGTATTCCTCCGGTTTGGCGATATGAGTCGCACTGGCGCAACGATTGCTCATATTCATGTTCATTTCATTGTTGGCGGAGAAAAAAAAGATGGCTCGGAGTGGCTCTGCGCCGCTCTCGGCTACAAAAATAAATAAGTGATATAAAAAAACAACCCCGGTCGGCCATTAGCCAGACACGGGGTCTTTTATTACTTGCACAATCTCGACACCACCCGCTTTCAAAACCTCAAAAGCGTTGAGCGACGAGTAACCTTCTAAAAAGAACAGCTTACTAACCCCCGAGGCGGCAATTTCTCGCGCGCAATTCTCGCAGGGAAAAGTTGAAACATAAAAAAACGTATGATTTAGCGGAAACCCATGCTTTACACACTGGGTGATAACCGCTTGCTCAGCGTGCAATGAAGAATACTTTCCTTTTTGACCCGCGTCGACGTTCAAACGCGGATCTCCAAAAATGTACGTCTCGTACTCGTTTGGCATATGCGTGTTGCAAGCCACCACCAGGGGTCTACCAAGCCACACCACAGCCGCAGCTATTTGCCGCCACCAGTCAGGACTCTTGCAAGCCTCAACCGACAGCGAACGCATTATGTTTCTATCAAAATCTAAAGAACTAATGGTTGCATCGGGCACAACCGGCTGTTCCTTGTGGATAGCGGTCATATCCCAACGCGCCCAAATCATTTCGTATGATACCTGTGCCTTTTGAAGACAGTGTTTTGCAACCAGATGAGAAATGTCCTCATCCGGCATCACAATCTCCCGACACAAGCTATTACCCTCTGCCAGAATCTCCACATTGCGAAGACCGAGCGTAGGGAGCGATCCGAGCATCATCGCCCTCATAGTAGACGTGGGAATTCCCACAATATTACGAGAGAGTCTCGGCAACAATGTCTGTGCCAAACCCTGCCCGATCAAATACAACGTGCTATTTGGATATTTTTGAAACCAATCCAAATGACGCTGATTTAAAACTGGGACGTACCCGACCAGACTAGTGGCCATTACCATTTCCTTTCTTGAAGCTGATCTCGCGACCAGCCTGATGGAAATACTCCTCAATAGCATCCGTGATGTGATCGACGAGACCAGTGGCGCCGTCGGTCAAAAGCTCACGAAGCCGTTTTGTGGTAGAAATGGTTGCTTTTGCTTCGAGCATCACAACCCTTCCACACAACCCTTCCAAAATCGCCAAATTTTCCGGCGTAATATCTTTTGTCGACTTCGACATAATCAAAACGTCCGGATGGACGATTCTGTTGACGTAATTCGGATCTTCCTTGTGGAAGTCCAGATCACGTATCGTCAAAATATCAATCGAACGCAAGTTCGCGAGAAGCTCGAGGCGTTCCTCAAACGGCACAACAGGTCGCCGTTCGTTTTCCCTTTGCTTGCGCGCCCGCGTATAATCATCAGAGTCAACCGCGACGACTAAAATGTCGCCGTGGGACTTTACTTCATTCAAATACCGAGTATGACCCGGATGAAGCAAGTCGTACACGCCTTGTGTCATCACAATACTGTGACCAGTATCACGAAGCATCTGTACTGTCTTCGCCAAATGGCCATAATCCGGAATGTACCTGTCTTCGAGGCACAATCCATTGCTCAAAATATTTTTGATCGACATCCTAACTCCGCTTGCATTTTTACCATAGAAAAAACAAAAAAGAAACTTTACAACACCTCTTTTTGTTTCATTAAAAAACCACCTAAGGGTGGTTTTTTAATTTTCTGTTTGTATGTAGATTTAACCTTTGATTTCAACGCCCATTGATCTTGCAGAACCTTCAATAATTTTCATTGCTGCCTCAATATCGTTTGCATTGAGGTCTGGCATTTTCTTTTCTGCGATTTCTTTGAGTTGAGCCTTTGTGATTGAACCAATTTTTGAAACTGCATTCTTGCCACTACCTTTTTCCTTTCCAAGTGCTTTCAAAATAAGGTTTGAAGCTGGAGGTGTCTTGAGAACGAAACTAAATGTCCTGTCCTCGTACACTGAAATTTCTACTGGCACAACATCACCCATCATTTTTGCCGTAGCATCATTGAACTGTTTGACGAATTCACCAATGTTGATACCTGCCTGACCGAGTGCTGGACCGTATGGAGGAGCAGGAGTAATCTTGCCCGCTGGAGCAACCAATTTTAATTTTTTTGTTATTTTTTTAGCCATTGTATTTATATTTCTTTGTTTTTTCCCGAGAAGCGCGAGAAAGAACACTATACTACAGATTGAGAAAATTCACAATATCTCCGTAATTCGAGACTTTCAAATTTGGATGAAATCCGAGGCGGACGAAAAAAATAACTTGAGCTTGCCTGAGTGCGCAAGTGAAAGTTATTTTTTGAAGTCCAACAAAGGAGTTCGCCAAATTTGGAAGTCTCCTAAATTAAATTTTCTTGACCTGTAAGAAGTCGAGCTCCACTGGAGTCTCGCGACCAAACATCGCGACCAGCACCTTGACCTTGCCTCGCTCTTCATCAACTTCTGAAACTTTTCCTTCGAGATCTTTGAATGGACCGTCTACTATTACAACTGCTTCGCCTGCCGACAAATCGATTTTGTGTTTGACTGTGTGTGCATTCATTCGTGAGAATAAGTCTTTGATTTCTTTTGGATCAATTGGCACTGGATACACACCTGAGCCGACGAAACCAGTTACACGAGGAGTGTTTCGCACAACATACCACGAATCGTCAGTCACAATCATATCCACGAGAATATAGCCGGGATAAATTTTTTCTTCTTCCTCCACTCGCTTGCCCGCTTTTATTTTTATTTTCTTTTCAGTAGGAACAATAACTTCGAAAATCTTGTCTTCCATACCAAGAGACTCGATGCGCTGTTTCAGATTTCGCATCACTGCATTTTCATACCCTGCGTATGTGTGGATCACATACCAATTTCTTTTTTCTTCTAGTTGTTGTTTAGCCATTTGTTTGTATAAAAATTAAAGTACAAATTTTTCAAGTACTAATTTGAATAGATAATCAAAAAAACCGAGAAAGAAAGAAACGAATACTGAGATAAGAACAACGACAATACTAAACACAATCGCCTGATTGCGTGTTGGCCAGCTGACGTGCTTTAACTCCCCCTGTGTATCTTTTAAATATGTAATGAGACTCATAATGTGTATATTATACTATTTTTCGAGTTATTAAAAACTGCCCGAGGGCAATACATATATAGTACATTAAATGTACCTATAAAGTCAATATCTCGCTCTTGGCGGGTTCTGCTACACTGGAGGCTTATGAAAATATCAGATTTTCAAAATACAATCTGGCAGTACTACCGCAAACACAAACGTAGCTTCCCGTGGCGAAAAACTCGTAACCCATATCACATTTTGGTCTCCGAAATAATGCTCCAACAGACGCAAGCCCCGAGAGTTGTAGCAAAATACACATCTTTTCTCAAAAAATTTCCGACCACGCAGTCACTCGCCACAGCCAGACTTTCTGACGTGCTCCGTGAATGGCAAGGACTTGGCTACAACAGACGCGCTCTGTATCTCAAACAGTGTGCCGAGAAAATCGAACGTGATTTTGGTGGAAAATTTCCGCGTGACCACAAAACTCTCCTCTCTCTACCTGGCATTGGTCCGGCAACAGCTGGAGATCTGCTCGCATTTGCATGGAATATTCCAGTTGTTGTTATTGAAACAAATATTCGCTCTGTTTTTATTCATTTCTTTTTCAAAAACAAAGACAGTGTTTCCGACGCAGATATTTTGCCCCTTATTCAAAAAACATTGGATGAGCAAAATCCTCGCGACTGGTATTCTGCCCTCTTTGACTACGGCGCACACCTCAAAGAGAGTGGAAATCCGAACAAGAAAAGCAAACACTACACCAAACAATCTCCACTCAAGGGTTCCAACCGTGAAAAACGTTCACAGATGTTGAAACTCATCTTGCAGCAACCCCAAACGGAAAAAGAATTGGAAAAAATCCTCGGCTACGGTGTTTCAAAAAACCTTGAAACAATGCAAAAAGAGGGGCTCATCAAAAAAGTCAGGGGTAAGTTTATAATTCTTTAGTAAAAGATTTATTTCATAAGATCTGAAACATCTTTCTGTTCATACTTTTTCCCCTTGGTAAAAGTATTACTTTTGCTACGTTTATCATATGTAGCCAATGTACTATAAGTAATACTTTTGATTTTATCGGCACTATCGAGGGTTGGCTCCAAATCAACCCCTTTTGATCTTAACTCTTTTAGTTTTTTAAGAGCATACACATTAGCACCCCTTTCTACTTCCGCCCATTTTTTGTTGGAATCTGCAATTATTTTTTTTGGAACATACATATTAAACCACGGTTCATCGTTATCATAACCCCCTGTTCCCTTTCCATATCCATCATAAACCAAATAATCTTCATAATCGTGTATATCTTCACCGCGTGCAACAATCTGTTCTTGAGTAAGATCTCTATTATCAAAATTATCTGTATAATTTTTCAAATCTTTTTCTGAGTTTGCTAACATATCATCATCCTGCCACGAATGTCCTATTTCATGAAGTATACTCAACAAATATCCTTCTTTATCCAACTCAGGATATACAATTTCTTTATGAATGTGAGATGCTGAAAATTTACTTCCATTATGTTTTTTGGGGTCAAATCTTACAAAAGCCCAACCTTCCGGCAACAAAGATGAAAAACTAACATCTTTTCCGTTGGAACAATGAAAAACCAAATCTAATGTTTTTACATAACCACCATTTTCATCAACTTCAAAAGATTCTGATACTTTACCATTAATTCTTTGTGTTTCTTTTATCGCTACTTTGGTCTCCTTACTTTCTGACAAAAAATTTGATTCTGGTGTTTTCATATGACCAATTATATATAATGAAAGTTTTTTATACAAAAAGAAAAACCGGCGATGCTTGCGCATTACCGGTCTGAACGATTTGACCTCCAATCGAAGGAGTACTCTGTTTCGCTACACGTAGCGTGGTCAAGTACACGAAACCAGTTTTGCACCCCTACTCGTCGAGGTAGAGTGCGATCTCACGCCGGACCTGTTCCGACGTGAACATTTCGTCCTCGAGGCGGCTGATGACCCGCACGTCGAGGGTTGCGATCTCCTCGATCGCCTGGTGGAGGGTGAACCCCTCCGTCGCCCGGGACGAAAGCCCCTGGCGAATCGGGAAGCAAACCGCTTGCTCCCCGACCAGGAGGCCGGCGAACAACTTCGTCGGCGCCTGCACAGCGCCGAGAGCTTCCACGATTGCCCGGGTGTCCGGGTGTCCCACGTAGTGGGGCACCCCGGCGAGGGAGCTCAACAGCTCCTCGCGGGCCTGACCCCGGAGGGTCACAACCCGATACGTGCCGTCGAGCGGCAGTACCGTGGTACTGAGGATAGCCTTCATAGCTTCCTCCTTTCGCGTGTGCCCGCCGGCTCAATTTTTATTAAAAGAACTTGTTACACATACATATTAGCATATTATATTATATTTGTCAAGTACTTTTGGTAATGTGCACACACATATGTCACTTTTTAGTAGAGTTAATTAATGTGTACACATATGCCAAAAAACATACAGGAAGAACGTTTGAGGTGGGTACAAATGGTCGAGAATGGAACTAAATTGAAAG
>Ga0194053_10000754_pt1 | contig 22792 bp, 20 predicted proteins | sample SepL228m_MetaG_FD_161684 | JGI IMG/M metagenome (GOLD analysis project Ga0194053, IMG submission 161684) | Anoxic zone freshwater microbial communities from boreal shield lake in IISD Experimental Lakes Area, Ontario, Canada - Sep2016-L227-8m | ecosystem: Environmental > Aquatic > Freshwater >... | reverse complement strand
TTTAAGGTTTTGAACGTTGTTATTTTTATTACCAGGCGGTGTCATAAATTAGAACTGAAGCTGGATGTTAATGCAGTTCCTGATAATAAAGGGAGAGGGTATTTTGCACTCCAAATAAAGCACGTAGAGATGCCAATTATTTTTTAAGGAATGCTCTGAATCGCTGCTATTCGACAGGATAGTTGACACCGGACAAAACAAATTTCACCAGCGGCAATAGGTATGTGGACTCCCAATACTGGACATCACTGAATGACAGCTTTTCTATATTAACCAGCCGCTCACTTGGAACTGGCGACGGTCTCTTCCTGGCAAACAGATAAGCTCCATGTTGCAAAATTGCTTGCCGTAAAGCGGACAGTCGTGTCTGTCGCAAATTGGCCGTGAGCTGACCGCCATAATGCGTAAAGTTTGATGATTGCCAACGGCTGCTTTCATTTGGAATAGCCTATATTTTCTTATTTGCACACAATGATAGCCCTGGGTAATGTTTACAGGCCGGTTCAGTTAGGAAACAAGTGCTTTGTTGGCAATCTGAATTAAGAAATCCCCAAACGTTGGATTAGCTCAACTGTGATTGCACTGCCAATAAGCGCCGTAAGGCTACAACAAATTATTATTCTTCCCCAACCGGATAAAAACGGCACCTGATGATTCGCACTTGATTCCGATAGTGCCTTTTTTAAGGCCACGATCTCCTTGCCAACCGCTTCGCGGATTAGCTTTTGAACGATCTCGCGTTGTTCCTCAGTGGTTTTTGCAATGGTTGTGGCTGAAACAGTTTTAAGATAAACAATCATTTCGTTTTTAGAACGTAAATTCGCCGCTAGAACAGCTTGATTGTATTTTTCGCCAGCGGCTTCAAGCTGATTGATGGTTACCTTAATATCTGCGCCTGCCTCATAAATTGTTCCGGTTAATAGGCCGACAGCATCATGCAATTTGCCAATGTCGCCCAGCATTTCCGCTATCAGTGCGTCTAGTGGTGTTGCTTCTCCTGCCATGAGCCAGTCTCTACTTAAAAAGGGTTTTGTAAACCGCATCGAGTTCTTCCGTCACGCCTGCGGCCAGCCGTTTAATGGCTATCATTTTGGTAATAGCTATTTTTTCAGAGGGTTCGGTCGCCGCCTTGAGCTGTTCTTTAAGATTAGTCGTATTGTTTAGAATGTCCTCAATGCTTTGTTCGGCCCCTTTCAGCTTGCTATAGATCTCGTTCATGTGGATGATTGCATCCGGTTTTAGCGTGAAATTCTTTTTTTCAGAATGATAGTTGATAAGCCCTGAAAAAATCCGCTCCGGCTTTTCGTCAAATTCCACCATGTTAAATACCAAGCGCATTTTTTTAGCGGGTACACCCAGCTCAGCCAAGTCTTTTATAGTTGAAATCGTGTCGGTTTGCTGCTTTTGTTTGGACACGGTTGGCACGACAAAGAAATCAAAATCCTCATGTGACCCCCGGTATTTCCGCATCAGATCCACAAAATCCTCGACGTTCGACGCACCTACATCAATCACGGCATCATCGAGTATGGCTAACGACTCAAGCAGTTCGGCAAATTCCTTGCCACGTACCGCTTCATCTTCCGTACCATCAGAATTAATACTCTCGACCGCAAACACTTGGGCGTTATTCATGCGTGGCGACAATAAGTGTCTTGCTACGGTGCTTTTCCCAACATTTCCAGAATAATTAATCACTACTACTTTCATTTTTTTGCTCCTTAAGTTTCTGTTTTTCCATGACTCGCTTCACAAGCGGGTTCATGGCTTCGGGCGTCAGGTATTTTGCGGCCTCTTTTTCGCCCCGTTGCCTTCGGGTCAGGTTGTGGTCTTCGTCATCCTCTTTAGCGGTGTTTTCGTCTTCATTAGTCATGTTGGTGTTCTGAACTGGCATCTGATGGGTTTGATCGTCCTGGTGCCTTTGTAAATACGCGGAAATGTTTTGAACCGATACATAAACCTCCTGTGCCTCTAAATAGCTTTTAACTTGCCTTAACGAATAACCCAAGCTACGCAAGCGACGTAAATCAGACAAGAAGGGCGCAAGCTTAGAGCCGGACGCGGGTTTATTTTGTTTTAAGAAGTCCTCAACATTCAATGAAACGCCCTCAGTACCCGGTGAAAATTAACGTTAATCACTATTTTTAAACATTATAAACAGTTAAATAAATATTAATCAATAGAAATAAAGCAATCATAAGCATAAATCAATACTTGTTAAATCTAGTTCATCAAATAATTAATTAGTTATCCACAAGTTTATAAACTATTCAACATTATTCAATATAGCATCCAAAAGCAACGAAAAAACAAAAAATAATAGAGGGCAGGATAGACTAACGTCGTGTTTTGTGTTACACTTATTCAAACTTATAAAGGAGAGTCGCCATGACCACAAGAAAAACCGTTGCACTCAACCTCAGAATCCACCCCGACAAAAAAGCGGCACTGGTCGCTTTGGCCGCAAAACAGCGCCTAGACCTCACCAAGCTGGTTCTGCCGCAGATCGACCGATTACTTGAAGAAGGCATGAAAGACCTGCCAGCACCCTTGGTAATTGGCATAGAAGGGCAGGGTGATGAACTTAAACCTCTAACTGGGCAACTCAGCTTTTGGCCGTTACCAGGTGATGAACAACACGTTAAACATTATGCTAATGCCCGTAAAATGAGACCTGGCACTGTCATGAAACTGGTTTTACGTGCGTGGTTATCCCATAATGCACCAATGCCTAAAAATGAACTGGCACTGTTGGGTATTACCTCCAATCAAATAGCTGCAATTGGCAGAAGCTTAAACCAACTGGTAAAGCTTGCCCATGCAGGTGACTACCCACTGCCTGATGAGCTGGCAGCTTTACTACAAGAAACAGTAAAGTTGACCCGGCAAGCCAGCCAGGAAATAGACAACATTGTGAAAACTAACCTTAACAGTTGGGAGAGCGACCATGCCTAAGAAACGTACCGCAGCGATTGCAAGAGATCGAAACGGCTCAGGGCTTGAATTGTGGAGTAAGGGCAGAAAAGGCCCGAGCGCACAACCTTTATTCAATCCTTCATCCCCTGAGTCTATGGCCGCATTACAACGGACTTTGAATAAAGTACCTGAAGTGATGGTTAAGGTTACAGGTGGTGGTCGAGACACAGGTACGGCCAATGCGCATATTGATTATATTGATCGTCATGGACAGCTTGATGTGCATACTGATGAGGGTGAACTGTTAAGCGGTAAAGATGTGTCAAAGTTTTTAGTCGAGGACTGGAAACTTGACACCATTATCCATCAACGGCACCGCCAAGCGCCTTTACCGGGCGAGAAGGATAAGCGGGCAAAACTTGTCCATAACATTGTCCTATCCATGCCTAAAGGTACACCACCGCAAGCTGTTCTTGCGGCTGCACAAAGCTTTGCCCGCGAAAACTTTGCCTTAAGCCACCGCTACGCGATGGTGTTACATGATCCGGCCACCGACCCCAAGCATGAGAAAACCGAGTCCGGCAAAAACCCGCATGTTCACTTAGTCGTTAAGGCCGTCGGCGAAAATGGGGAAAGGCTGTATATCCGCAAAGATACCTTGCAGGCATGGCGTGAACAATTTGCTCACGCCTTGAGAGAGCAGGGCGTCGAAGCCAATGCCACACCAGCTGCAATTCGTGGCAAAGCTAAAAGCAGTGCTAAAGGGGCTATCCATCAACATAAGGAACGTATTGAAAAATGGCGCACAGAGCCGCAGGAGGAGCGAAACAAACAAAAAAAGCCTATTCCATCAGCTCTTTTAGAAAGCAGTGTAGAGCGAGTTCTGAATGAGCTAGTGAATGGGGTTGAGCCTGGTTTGTCCGGTAAAGATAAACTCATGGCTACCCGTGAAAATGTGTTAAATGGTTGGATGGCTACCGAGAACGCTTTACGTGAACAAGGGTTAAATAAAGAAGCTAACCAGGTAATAGAATTTATCAAAAGTCTACCGCCCGTAAAAACAGATCATGACCTGTTGAAAGAAAATATGCTGGCTGATAACGTAAGACTACAGGCGGCGTTAGCTATAAAAACGCCGACCGTTGGTAAGGTTGTTACGCATGGCGATGATTTAACCCCGGTACGGTAGTTTTAATATAATTATCATGTCTATAAACTTGTGATATTTTAGACACTTATGAAATATTGCAACTTACTCTAAACGCTAACGTACGTTTTCGTACCGTTGGACATCAACCCCCGTAACGGAACTACCAACAAAGGCCTCAATGACGATAGATTTGTCGGTTATATTACCTAATACATCATCCACTTTGGATGGCTCCGGCTTTCTGTTTGGTGCAGGCACCTCTCGTGAGGCTGGCTACCCAATGATGCCTAAGCTCACTCATGAAGTTATAAATGCACTTAGTGCAGCTCAACGCACCATCTTAGATGAAGTTCTAAATGCGGCAGGTGAGATTTACGACGATGCCAATGCAACTCCTAATATCGAACAACTCTCAGACTTTGTTATTGCTCATTGGATTAATACTGGTAATCCACGATTTAACGATTTAGAGGCTCGACTGCGTGAATTGATTTTAGAGTGTATTCTTGCGGTAACAAGTCCAAACTTGGACAACCACTACCGTTTTTTCCAGGCTTTGAAAAATAGGGCTTTTGGACTTCCTTGTTCTGTATGGATATTTACAACAAATTACGATCTTTTATTTGAAATGGCGGCGGCGCGTGCTGGTGTCGTAATCGAAAACGGCTTTTGCGGAACTACTGAACGCTTTTTCAATCCAGAGCAATTCAAGAAAATTTCTGGTTCTCTTGTAGGAAATAGATTCAGTCCGAGTAATCACCTAACGGTAAAGCTTGTTAAGTTACATGGCTCTATTTCATGGTTTGAAGAATCATCAAAGTTTTACGAAAAACATCCAAATTCGTTAGAACCTTCTGCCCGCCGATTAATGGTTCTGCCCCGTCGAAAAAAAATCATGGATACACTTGCTCCACCTTACGATACCCTTTTCAGTCAGACTAGCAAGGTGCTTGGAGCGGAATGCAAATACTTGGTAAGTTGTGGTTTCAGTTTTGGGGATGAACATATTAATCAGCATTTGTTGCTTCCTGTCATGCAATCAAAAAAATGCCGCTTATTCGCATTAAGCCAAGAAGAACCGATAGGAATTACACCTTTTAAGATGATGCCAAATTTTCGGGCGGGCTTTGAAACACACCTTCACAATAATGGCAAGGTAGTCGGTACTACCGATGCTTGGAAATTCAGCAAATTCGTCAATCTTTTTGAATAAGGAACATTATGAACAATTATCAAATTGGTAAAGTTATTAGGGTGACTGGTGACGAAATCTTTATTTCGCTTATTGATTACGATTTAACAGATGATAGCGCACGGGGCGTTCCAGATTCTATGACTGTTCATCTTCTAACTGAGGATGGCCCAACGCCTGTTCTTATCGGTCAACCAGGATCGTTTATTACGATCTCATTGCCTACAGGAAAATTGTTATGCATGGTTACAGAAATTGAGATGCGAGAGGGTAAGACAAGCGCAGCTGAATCGCATGATGTTGAAGCTAAGGGAGAGTCGCTTCTTGACCGCGTGACACGGGGACTTTCTACTATTCCAGTAGGAACGATTGACGCATCTGGAAAGTTCGAACGCGGCACAGACGTACTTCCAACCGTTAATGCGCCTGTTTTTGCTGTTTCGCCTATGCTGATTGATAAAGTATACAGCAGCTACGCCGAAGGTGACTTCGCAATTGGAAAACTATCGCTGCTCCCTGAGCAACAAGCGAAGATAAATCTGGATGCGTTCCTCACTCGACACGCCGCAATCCTGGGACAGACAGGAGGCGGCAAGTCATGGACAGTTGCGTCCCTCATCCAAAAAATGTGCCGTTTCCAGCAAGCAACCATAGTTCTGTTCGATTTACATGGAGAATATACAACCACGTTCGGCGACTCTGCCGACGTGATAACTGCAAGTGACTTGGAACTTCCATATTGGTTAATGAATTCCGAGGAACTGCTTGGTTTAATGGTTGACCGGAGTGAGTCGGCTGCGCCAAATCAAATGGCAAAGTTCAAGGAATTGCTTCAAAAAGCAAAGGAAGCACACCCAGAAAACAAGGCATTGAGCCTAAAAAAAATCACTATTGATACCCCTATATTTTTTGACTTTGCCAATATTTTAGATGAGTTTCGCCGCCTTGATACTGAAATGGTTCAAGGAAGTTCGAAGTCAAAACAAGGCCCGTTATATGGGGACTTCACGCGGCTTTTGATGCGGATTGATTCACGACTCAATGATAGACGCTACGATCTGATTTTCAAACCACAGACCTACAACACAAGTGCATCAATGGAAGACCTATTTCGTCGCCTTCTTGGAGAGAAAGCAGGTGAGCGGAAAAAAGTTGTTGTCGTCGATTTGAGCCCCGTACCTTTTGACGTTCGGTCGTCCGTTATTTCGCTTATTCTACGCTGTCTTTTTGATTTTGTTTATTGGCATCGGCGAGTTCACACGACGAGATTCCCAATCTCGGTGTTTGCAGACGAAGCGCACATCTATTTGAGAGATGGAGATACGGCGACTGAAGCGGCAAAGCACTCTGCCGAACGGATTGCCAAAGAGGGGCGTAAATACGGCATCAGCCTAACCGTCATCAGTCAACGTCCACGGGAAGTGTCCGCAACTATTCTTTCACAGTGCAACAGCTTCCTTTGCCTCCGCATTTCGAATCCTGAAGACCAGTCTTACGTCAAGAATCTGCTTCCTGATTCGATTCGCGGAATAGCAAGCATGTTTTCAACTCTCAGACGCGGAGAATGTATCTTACTTGGAGACTCAGTGATGATGCCAACTCGAATCAAGATTGATCTTCCAAACCCCTCACCTGAGAGTGATGACGCTTCGTTTTATAAGGCTTGGAATATGCCCCCTGAAGACATAGATTTCGCCAAGGTACTTAGTGCCTGGAGAAATCAGGAAGTCTGACATAAGAAAACAGGTACACATCTATTATTTTCAAGGATGAGGTCATTTCTTCTTAGGTGAGTTTAAACAATTGTCACTTTTCTAAGTCGGTGTCAGCAGATTGTCAAAGTCGATGTCAGCGGGGCATTTTGGGGATGAAGCTAAAACTACAAAAAGTAATGTCGCAAAAGTGTATCGAAAATATGTACTTTCGCACCATATTTTTGCGACACAAAAAACGTTGAATTTACTGGAGTTGCCTGATTGTCGCATAACTTTCAAGTTTCGCGACAACCCATTCATGCAGTTGGCTACAAATTTCTGTTATGCCGAGTGGCCCGCACTCATGCAACTGGGTTTACCCATTTTTGCGACGTGCTGACGTCGACTTTGACAATTTGCAACGTGCTGACATCGGGTTTGAATGCTATTGACATCGACTATGACAATTTAGTTTGCATTCATCGAGATTCTACGCGGGCTCAGGCTGATTACTGCTGACAGCGACTTTGAAAAGTGACAAGTGCTAATATCGGCCTCATTCTGAATGGCCGCTATCGGCTAGTACTTTGCCATTGGAATTGATGTAGTGAGTGTCTCTTGCTGGCCGACTGCCGCCTGTCACTGTCCATTAAACGGAGGTTTAATGAACAACCAAAAACCGCCCTTATTTGATAGTGAAAGAGGGGCAAAAATGTTAATATAGCCGTCAATATATCAAAACAAGTAAAGTGTTCATGAATCAAAAGATTGGTTACGCCAGAGTATCGACCGATGATCAACATTTGGATCTCCAAAACGATGCCTTAAAAAAGGCCGGCTGCGATGTTATTTACGAAGAAAAAGCCAGTGGCAAAAATACTGAACGGCTTGAACTTGAGCAATGCCGTAAAGCGTTAAGGGCAGGGGATACCTTGATTGTTTGGCGCTTAGACAGGTTGGGGCGATCACTGCCTGATCTGGTGAGGATTGTCGCTGAACTTGAACGTGATGGCATTGGCTTTGAAAGTCTGACAGAAAATATTGAAACCACGAATGCCAACGGTAAACTGACTTTTCATATCTTTGCGGCCTTGGCTGAATTTGAAAGAAACTTAATTCGCGAACGTACCCATGCCGGTCTGACTGCAGCGAGAGTCAGAGGTAGGAAAGGAGGAAGAAAACCGGCGCTTGATGAAAAGCAGATTCGAGAAGTTAAGGCATTAATGCGCGATCCTTCGGTCAATATCACTAATGTTGCTGAGCGCTATAAGGTTTCTCGTACAACACTCTATAAGTACGCTGGCCAATAGAAATCTGCAATTACTAATGGGGGGGGTTGACGTCCAGTGGTACGGAAACGTACGATAGCGTTCAAAGTAAGCTGACTTACATCATAAGTGTCTAAAATATCACAAGTTTATAGACATGGGAATTGCACTAAAAAACCATGTCTACTAAATCGTTTTGCACCACATTAATAGACAAATTGTCTATTAATCGATTTAAGAGACAATTTTAACAATGTTTTTTGACTATATGAGCCAATAATTTAGCTTAGCGTACGTTTTCGTACCAATGGACGTCACCCCCCCATAGCTCTTGCTTGCGAAAGAGGGCGTTACCGGATGGCCGAGACGCTTCTTAGTGGCTTAGTGCGCGAAGCGCATAACACTCACCCCGCCGCTTGGCGGGTTCGCCCCCAAAACTGTTGTTAAATTCCCTTGTAATATATAACACTAAGTGCTATATTTTTACAGTAAATAGGGCAAAACAGATAAGCAAGGACAAAGTGCGAATATTTAAAAACAAAGCCTTCACGCGCTTTGCCAGAAAATCAGGGATAGACGATGCCAGCCTATGCAAGGCGGTTAAGGATGCCGAACAGGGATTACTAGATGCCGACTTAGGCGGCGGAGTCATCAAGCAACGCGTCGCCCGTAGCGGCGGCGGCAAGTCGGGAGGATTTCGTACCCTGATCTTGTTCCGCATAGGAACGCTGGCGTTTTTTGTTCATGGCTTTGCCAAGAATGAAAGGGACAACATAGATGCTGGCGAACTGGCGGCCTTGCGTAAATTGGCGGCGGACATGCTGAATTATGATGATGTTGCACTGTGCAGCGCACAAGAAAACAAGACTTTGATTGAGGTAATTTGCCATGAAAAAACAATACCGTAGCCGTTTGATGGCCTCCGTGCATGAAACCGCCGAAGGCTTGCATGAAGCAGGGGTTATGGACAAAATCACGTTGCGCCAGTTTGACGAACTGTGCCTGACGCCGGTCAAGCCCTTACGGCCAGAAGAAATCCTCGCCATACGACAACACGAACGGGCAAGCCAAGCCGTCTTTGCACGGCATTTGAACGTGACGACCGGCTTAGTGAGTCAATGGGAGCGCGGCGAAAAACATCCGCAAGGTGCATCGTTAAAGCTTCTCTCTCTGGTCGCCAAGAACGGACTTGAAGCTATTGCCTAAAGAAATACCCGTTATTGCTGCAGCTCCCCTTGACGCTTGTTCTCCTGCCGTCTGAGCAGCCTCAAGAAAAGCGCCCCAGCCCAAAGGCAGGGGCGCAAGGCCAAAGGCCTAATACTCGCTCGGTAACAAGATGACGTTATCGGTGACGTAGAATTTGATGACAGGCAGCGGGAAGTCGGTGAACGGGATTCCCTGGGTATGCACGATCTTGCCGTTGCCGTCCTCGGGGCGAACGGTCAGTGTCCAGAATTGGAAGGACTCGGCGGCTACGGCGGGGATCGTCTGGGCGAAAGCGAGTGGATCGTTGCCCTGACCTATGGCCGGATTGGCGCACAAGGCCGGACAAAGACCGTTGTGTGCGACAATGCCTCAAGAAACAAGAAAGTGCGCCCAAACGCATGCGGATCGATTGTTTTGTCTATGACCGAAAACGAAGCAAGCAACTTTTATACAAACTAAAAAACATGAGTGGCATGATACACAAAGTTACAACATGCTGGAAATAAACATAAATTATAGGATGGCTGAATAAGCAGCTGTTCATGAGGAAAAAGGTTATCAATGGATTATGAACAACTTCCAAAGTCAGCACTAATTCGCATGCTTCAGGAGCACGATAAGGCACTGAGCGATGCAGGCAAAGACGGAATTATCATGAACTACACGGGGCGAACCGCTCCATGGCAGATCATTCGACAGGTCAAGCCGAAACTGAATCGCATCATCAGAAAATACTCGGCAGGCGATGAAAATATCCAGTCGGAGAATGAAATTTGGGACGGTGAAAACTTGTCTACCATGGTCACTTTATTCAAATATCGCGGCCAAGTCGATTTGATCCTCACTGATCCGCCCTACAACACCGGCGAAGACTTCCGTTATAACGATAAATGGGACAAAGACCCCAACGATCCAGATTTAGGCGAATTAGTTCCCAAGGATGACGGTTCTCGCCATAGCAAATGGTTGAAGTTCATGACGCCGCGCATCTGGATGATGCGTGAAATGTTGAAAACAGACGGCGTGATGGCCATTTGTATTGATCACCGTGAACTATATCGCCTCGGCATGTTAATGGACGAGATTTTCGGTGAAGACAACCGTATCGGAATTATCAACTGGCAAAAGAGTTATTCCCCAAAGAACGACACAGGCGGGAAGAAAGGTGGTCTTTCGTCGGCCACTGAATACGTGCTCGTTTACGCAAAGAACGCGGATCGAGCGAAGACTGGGCTGTTAGGGCGCACTGAGTCCATGGACTCTCGATACACGAACCCAGACGAGGATACCAATGGACGCTGGGCTTCTTCTGACGCCACGGCTCCTGAATACCGTAAGACTGGAACCTACGCCATTCAGTCTCCATTTTCGGGAAAACTGTTTTACCCCGCACGGGGTCATTGGCGACTGGAAACATCGGAAATGAAAAAGCTTCTTCAGAGCTGGGGAAGCTCTTATGTTGCCAAAAAATTTGACGACAATTGCGAAGCGAATGCTCTTGTTCTCAAAGGATGTAAGTTCAACGGGAGGAACGAACCGATTTTGACAGATCCCATGATTGTTGCTGCGAGAAAGAACGCCGATGCAAGATTGGCTCAACTGAACTGGCCCAACCTCATTTTCACTGAAGGAGGAAAAGGTGGCCCGCGTTTAAAAGCACACCTCACTAAAATCCGTAAGGGCAAGATTCCGATGACCTATTGGGCGAACGAGGACTATGAAGTTCCGCTCGAAATTGAGAGTCAGTCTTGGGATCACCAAGAGTCTGGTCATAGCCAGGCCGGTATCAACGAGCTTGATGCAGTCGTCGGCAAAGGTCACAACTTCAAAACTGTAAAGCCCCTGCGTCTCATCAAGAAGGTTATCCAGTTATGGTGTCGTCCTGACGGTATCGTGCTCGACGCTTTCGCGGGGTCGGGAACAACCGGTCATGCCGTTCTCGAACTCAACCAAGAAGCAGGTGCGAACCGCCGATTCATCCTCATTGAACAGGGCAACACCGAGAAAGGCGATCATTATGCGCGGTCTCTCACCGCCGAACGTGTCCGACGTGTGATTACCGGCGACTGGTCGAGCGGGAAACGCGCACCAGTGCCGGGCGGCTTCCGTTTCATCGAGTTGAAGCGCGAAAAAATTGATGCCGAAGCCGTCAACACCTTAGCACGCGAAGAAATGATCGACCTGCTACTAACCAGCTACTGGGACAAAGCCGAGAAAGCAAAATCTTATTTGCGTCGTCTGCCACCAAACAAAGACAATCGCTACTTGTTTGCAGTAAACACCAAAGAGGAGGGCTTTTTCCTTATATGGGATTCACCAGAGAGTCCGTCGGTGTTGAATCGAGATGCGTTTAAGGGAATTGTTCAAGAAGCCAATGCAGCGAAGCTTGGCTCGCGCTACCACGTATATGCCGCCATGGCACCTTATACAGGCGAAGGCATTGAGTTCTATAAAATCCCAGACAGGGTACTTGAACACATCGGATTTAACCCACGTTCCGATGCATTCAATAATGAGGAGACTGTGGATGCTTGACCTGAAAGTTTTCCAGGCCGATAGCGCCAAGCTCATCGCCGACCGTTATGCGTTTTTTGCCAACCATCCCTTCCGGCCTTATAAAGGGCAACAGCCGCGTGCATTTTTCCAAGCACTGTCTGCACTGACGGGCGCTGGAAAAACACCAATCCTGGCACAAGCAGTGGTGTTGATGCGTGGGCATTTTGCCGCTGAGCCAATCGTGTTCTGGATGTCGAAAGCCAAGTCGGTAGTTGCTCAGACCTACACAAACTTCTCGCCGGGAGGCAAATACAGCACCATCATCGATGGTTTCCGCGTGATCAACGTATCCCAATTGACCCCGCAATGCATCGCGGACAGCTCGACCCCACTAATGATTATGGCCACCACTGGCCTGTTCAACAATCGAGATCAGTCCGAAGGCGCTTTGAATATCTACAAACGTGACAACGATCTATTTGGCGATCAATCGCCATGGGAACGCTTGATCCAGCGCAGTGACAACGGCAAGCGCCGTCCACTACTAATTGTCTATGATGAGGGGCACAATCTCTCACCACAACAAACGGAATTACTAGCCGAACTAGAACCTGATGCTTACTTACTGGCCAGCGCCACACTCAAACTGCCGGACAACTTCAATAAATCGGTTATCCGGTACATTAAACAGTGGGTCGAGGATGAAACTGACGATGCGCAGGCTCTTGAAGAATTAGGGGCGCTTAACGATCAAGGAAAACCAGATGCACAAAGGTTCATCACAACCGCAGTTAGTAGCGACAAAGTAGTCGAAGCGCAGCTTGTCAAAAAAGCCATCCAGTTCGATGGTACAACCGCACCGATGGAAAAATGCCTCGACGATTTAATGACGCGCTTGGATATTCTCAACAATGAAATCACCAACCGTGGGTTGATTATCAAGCCTAAAGCGATTTACGTCTGTAAAACCAACATCGCGGATGATGGAGAGAAAGACGATCACACAAAGCCATTCGAGCATCGGAAAGCACCGCCAATTCGCATTTGGCGCTACCTGGTAGAAGAAAAAGGTGTGCTTCCAGAGGACATCGCCATCTATGCGAACTTGACATTCATTGATGGAAACAAGCCGAATGAGGTTAATTTGTTTTCCAAAGGCGAAAACGATTTTGACGATTTCCACCACGGCAACTTCCATCACATCATTTTCAACCTGTCATTGCAGGAAGGTTGGGACGATCCGGCCTGCTATCTGGCATACATCGACAAGAGTATGGGATCATCGATCCAGGTAGAACAGATCATCGGGCGCGTCCTCCGTCAATACAACGCAAAGCATTATGATAACCCTTTGCTGAACAGTGCCCATTTTTTCCTTCGCGTGGACAACCAGAGCGTTTTCAGCGAAGCAATCAGCGGGGTGAAGGCGAAGCTGAAAGCCGAAGGTGCTCCGATTGAGATCGTGGAAAACTTTGGCGGCGGCAATACTGGTGCCGATGACCTTCACCCGAAAGAAGATATCCAGGTCAATCTACATCACATTTATGTAGATTCCGAAGCAGCGCGTGAGTGCATCGCTGAAATCATCAATGACTTTCCAACCTTTACAGAAGGCAGTATTGATACGGTCGGTCAAGCCCACACCACGACACAAGTCGTTGACCTCATCGAGCCAGGTAAGGACGACGCGACTATCGAATGGAAGACTGAAGGACATACCAATCCGGTGCGTCTTCGCTGGCTTATTAACACAACAGTAAGAACACGATCATCGCGTGCTCTGGCCGTTATCGACCTGAAAGATACCAAGTTCGATGTAAGTGTACAGGTACAAAGCACGGCTAACAAACACGCCGAAAAGCTGGCACGCGAAGTAGTCGAAGCTTTTTACCGACAATCCGATTTGGTTTACGAAAACCTAAAACCCTTCCAGTTCGGCACTATTCGTGTTCCTAAAAGCGGCTTCTCATTCGCCAATGGACTTTACGAGCGCTACGCTGGTTTCAATAAGTTCGAACTGATATTTGCGAACGCGCTGGATAAAGTAGGAAATACTTGGCACCGAAACCCAAGCAGCGGAGGGTTCCATATCCCCTTACTATCGGAAGGCGACACGGCCTCGTTTTTTCCAGATTTCATAGCTTGGAAAAATAACTTAGTTTATTGCCTTGATACTAAGGGTGGACACCTCCTGACCGATGCTGTGGCACGCAAGCTTTTTGATATTCAAGATCATGGTAAAACCAAAGTGCTCGTGCGATTCATCACCGAGGGTAAGCAAACCGAACTTCGTGGCAAAGCAACTAAGGGAGGCTATACAGTATGGAAGATGAAATCCGGTAGTCCAACTCCAATCCATATGGACGATTTGGACAAAGCTGTGAAGGAGTGCTTGCGGTAGGGCATTTATAACCGCAAGGATTATCGGGAAAGCCAAGCTACTCAACATCTGTCGTGCGACTCTCTATAACAGCTTGAAAGATAATCTCGATAATTGGAAAGACTTTTGAAACAGCCAAGGGAGTAAACAAACCATGCTTCGCGGCGTGTTACAAAAGTTATATAAAGCACTTAAGTATCTCATCCGGCATGAATAGGGCATTCCCATGAAAATAAAAACACTTTCGATTTATAACTGGCGGTCAATTAAAAACCTTGATATTAATTTTCAGGACTTAATGATATTCATTGGACAGAATAATCATGGAAAATCTAACGTATTATCATCCTTACTTTTTTTCTTTGGCGAGATAAAACCACAAGACCTTGATTTTAACTATGGCTCACAAGAGCTGTTTGTTGAAATAACTTTTCACGATCTCTACGATAAAGATAAAACCACATTTAACAAATATCTAACCTCAGATTGCGAGATTCAAGTAAGAAAAACAGCCTATTTTGGTGGGAATTTTGAATATAAGGGCTATATTCAAAACCCCACTGACGAATGGCTACAAGAAGCAAATGCAGCCTCATATACAAAAAGAGAATCTGCTCAAAGTTTACCTTTCCACCCATTTATACCGACTGGCGGGAGACTGACTAAGCAAGACATTATTGACGCTCAAATAAAATATATAGCGGCTAACAAGGGCTCAGTTAAATTCCTGAATCAACTAGAAGATACGAATTTTCTTGGCTTAAAATCTGTTGCAAAAAGCATTTTTGGCGATGTGTATTTCATTCCTGCAATAAAGGATGCAACGGATGATTTTTCGTCAAAAGAAGCAAGTGCATTCGGGAAGTTATACTCTAAAATAATAGAATCAATGTCTTCATCTAGCCCTGACTGGAAGCAAACAAAAGACAAACTTTCTTCGCTATTTGGAACGCTAAACCGACTTGATAAAGATGGAAATAAAAATAATAGTCGCCCACAAGAGTTAATAAATTTTGAGAAGGCTCTAAGCACCCAACTTGAATCATGGGGCGCAGAAATTGATGTCGAGGTGACTCCGCCAAATATTGATGATGTGTTCCGTGCAAACACCCAAGTATGGGTGAATGATGGTGTGAGAACTGATATTAGGCGTAAGGGGCATGGGCTACAACGAGCTCTAACCTTTGCGCTTATCAAGGTTATTTCAGACAACTTAAAGCAGGAGCGTGAAAAGTCTAATGGAGAAGAAGCGACTTCAAGAACATCCTCTGCTTCAACCTATTTTATTTTGGAAGAGCCTGAACTTTATCTGCACCCACAAGCACAGAGAGCCCTTTTTGACTCGCTAGTTGGATTGTCAGAATCGAAAAATCAAGTTTTGCTTTGCACACATGCAAGTGCGTTAATTGATGTTGAGAGATACAAATCAATTTGTATAGTTAAAAAGGATAATGAATCAATTGGCACAAAAGTATGTCAATGTACTGATGATTTGTTCACTGGTGATAAGAAGAAAGACTTCAACTTATCTTATTGGATAAACCCAGACAGGAGTGAACTATTTTTTGCAAAACGTGTAATCCTTGTAGAAGGCCCAACAGATAAAACTATTATCCCTCTTCTTGCAAAGACGATTCACATATTCAGGTATGAATATACTTTAGTTGACTGTGGATCGAAGTCGGCAATACCTCTTTATATTCGTCTTCTCAACAAATTTTCAATTCCGTACATTGCAGTTTACGATAACGATCATCAATCGCACAAAAACCAGCAAGCTATTGATGCGGCAAATAGAGACTCGGCAGCTATTGAAACGGAAATTGATAGATCAATTGGGACTAGCATTGTTTTTATAAACGACATCGAAGAAGAAATTGGAATTATTGCCGGAGAAAAGAACAAACCATACACTGCACTGATACACATAACTTCTTCGACGTTTTTGATGTCGGATCAATTAAAGAAAAATATAATGACGATTTACCAATGAATGCTCTAACTATTAGCTGTAAAGGCTCGTGATTGAAGGCGGCGGAGTGCGGTCACATATTTACCGACAAAGCTATCTTCAATAATTCACCTTGAACGTTGGGCTATCTTTCTGTCTGGTCTTACAAGAATCGCAAATCGGGGTTAATTAACCCCAATTAGCTAGGCTGCTGGTGTAGCGGCAGAGTAAAGGAAGAGTAAATGATTTATGATGACTGGCATGCCGAAACGCAGACACGCTTAGCGAAAAGCAATATATTTGCCACGTTAAAAGGCAAATGCGACAGCGATCCCGCTGGAAGCCAAGCGCTAACGCTCATCGATGATGCAACCTCCTATGCGTTCCAAAGGACAAAAACGATCCTTAAACATATGGGGGAATTCACGCTTCACGACGGCGATCACCTATTCCGTGTGCTGGCTTTAATGGAACGGCTACTGTCACCGAACCAGATTAAAGAGTTATCTGTTCCCGAACTTATGCTTCTCATTCTCAGCGCCTTTTTCCACGATATTGGAATGGCACCGGATGAAGCGGACGTTCAAGCATGGAAAAAGTATTTTGACGAGGAACCTACATTCGCAAATGAACGCGAGAAAAAGGAATTAGAGTTATTCCAACGATTTTGCGCCGCCCGGCCCGATCAAATAAATCGAATTAATTCTTATATCCAGCAAGGTAACATCAGCACCGCCGAGCTGGCAAAGAATTATCTCGTATCCGATTATATCAGGATTACTCATGCGGACCGAGCGCGTGAAATAATACAAAGAGATTGGGTTGATAAAATCCGCTATAGAGACACGGACCTTACGGTTGAATTCGCCAATATCTGCTTTAGTCACAACGAAGATGTCATGAAAGTTCTTGAACTAGACAAGAGCTATCTTTGTGGACCTGAAACATTCGCATGCTTACCAATGGTAGCAGCGATCCTACGATTGGCCGATCTGCTTGACTTCGATGCTAAGAGGACCCCATCGGTTCTGTTTTCTCATCTTTTTGTAAGACACCCCATCTCTATTCAGGAATGGAATAAGCATAGAGCTGTGGAAGCTTGGATCATCAATCCCACCCTTATCCAGTTTCATGCAAAGTGTTCCCACCCTGCAATTCAGTCATCCATAAATGCGTTCTGCGATGTCATCGATCAGGAGCTTAGCGCCTGTAATAACATTCTTTCCTCTTTAAATGACTATAATAAGAGCCTGAATCGGAATTTGATGATTAAAATTCCCTTCAAAGTTGATCGGTCAAAGATCGAAACAAAGAAGATGATCAATGGAAACCCAGAGTTTCTGTACCGGGAAACACAATTCAACCTAAGCAAAAATCAAGTTATCGATTTGCTAATGGGTACGAAGTTATATGGCGATCCTGAAGTCGCGCTGCGTGAATTATTACAGAATTCCATCGATGCCTGTTTATTGCGAGAGGCCATGGAACTGAGTTGGGGCAATTCCTACGCTCCTGAAATTCAGATTCAATATTATATTATCGATGGCGAAGACATACTTGAAATCGTAGATAACGGGATCGGAATGGACCAGCATGTTATCGATACTTACTACTCGAAAGTCGGGTCATCGTTTTACAAATCTTCTGACTTCTATGATCTGAAGTCGCAATCCAAGGCGAAGTTTACACCGACTTCCAGATTTGGGATCGGCATTTTGTCATGCTTCATGGTTGCCGACACTATGGTTGTTGACACCCGAAAGGTCTATGGTCCGCATGAATCAAGCCCCGCGCTTAACCTTACTATAGAAGGTCAAGAAAGCATTTTCTGGATAAAACCGGGCCAGAGAAAAACGCCAGGAACTACGACAAAGCTGTATTTGCGGAAACAGCAGAACCCTTGGAAAAAGATGGATGAGGATCAATTCATCCAGTCGGTTGAAAATGTAGTTCCGAATCCGCCGTTCAAGATTTCCATTGAAAGTAAATCTCATAAAAAGATTAGGGATCAAAATAGCTTTAAGGATTTAAAGTCATCGTCATTAAAGAATTATTCATGGGATGAGCATGAGAACATCCGGGAATTTTCTATCGAGTTGGATAATCCTGATATCGGTTTCGTCGGCTCTGCTGTGGTAGCTGTTTTAGAAAGTCACGGAATGCCTACAGAGAAAATTTCTATGAATTCGAAATCGGTTACAATTGATGGCGAAAACTACGACCTTGAGAAGGCCATTAGCTTAAGTGGCAAAGAAATCAGCTTAAATACAACGTCGATAACAATTGACGAAGATGGGGGGATTGATTCATCAAATTCTTCTAGCCGACTGACACATTCTAAATCTCGGATTTCATTGCATGGCATTGAAGTTCCTTCTAGCCTGTTCCCTGAATCATGGTCAATGCAGAAAAACCAAGTAAGTCTTGTCTGGCCATTGCCCATTCTTTTAGTTGTTGATATTTGCGGGTCAATGGATTTGGACCTAAATTCTTCTCGAACGCAAATCTTGATGGGCGAAAATTGGCTCAAGTTTGAGGTAAAATTCGCGCATGAAATATTTTCCGCAATCATGAAATCCGTGACAGTGGAGTATTGGGAAAAGCTTAAGGAAATTTTATTGGGATTGTCAAAGAACGAGATCATTCTCCAAGTGTTGAATGATCTCGTTCGTGAGTAGTTGTGCGAATTACCGTTCCACTGTTGATTTATTTTGCCGTGATGTTTTTAGTGAGTTTTCTGATGGGCAAAGCATCGGTGCGGGCTATGAAAAGACCACCACTCTGGCCTTTACCGCCGCCAGCAACAACTTCGAGCTGGCGATTGCCATAGCATCAGAAACCGGTTTTTGCTTGGGATGCTTGGGACGGGTTTTTGGTGGTCGCTCACAAGTCAATCCTACTATTGATAAAAGCCGTTATCAATAGTTAATGGCCGGACAAATGTGGGAAAGTACTTTACTCACCCACAACTACCCGCATTTGACACTCACCAACTCCCGCCAATCCGTCGTATAGTGCGGCGAAACCCTGTCTGCTTTGGCTTTCCAGCTTTTATCAAAACCAGATGCCGCTACTGAAACAGACTTAGGGAATCGTCGATTGATCTGATCAACAACCTTCATTAACTGGCGGTTCTCCGTAGGCAAGCCGTTATCGACAAAATCGAACAATTCCATCTGGCCAGGTGATGATTCCGGCTGAATATTGCTTAGTTGCACACCGCATTTGTGGTAGCCATAACCCGTTTTGAATATTCCCCTTAGTAAGCGGTTGGCCGTCGCGATGATAGTACGGGTATCTTGGGTGACAGCGTCGAGCTTTATGCTGGCCGCTGGTTGATATTGCGGCTCTTGAGGATTAAACGGGTTGGTTCTGATAAAAACCGTGATGCAGTCAGTTACTGATTGCTGTCTTCTGAGCTTTTCGGTGGCTCGGCTGCAAAACTCGGCCAAAGCTTCGGACAGTTCCCGGTACTCCGTTAATCGACGACTAAAACTGCGGGAACAAACAATCTGCTGTTTGTTGGGCGCAATCTCTTCCAGTTCCAGACAGGGGATGCCGTTCAGTTCCATTACGGTTCTGGCAACCATAATAGTTAACTGGGTTTTCATGCGTTGGCTGGGTTGTGTCGCCAAGTCCCAAACGGTATGGATGCCGATCTGATTTAGCTTGGCGGTGGTGTGCGAACCGATGCCCCACACCTCGCCGACCGGCACGATCCGCATCAGCTTTTCCCGGCTTACCGGGTCTGACAAATCTAGTACGCCGCCGGTCTTTTTCCACTTTTTTGCGGCGAAATTAGCCAGTTTAGCGAGCGTTTTAGTCGGCCCCATGCCCACGCAGACCGGAATGCCGGTTGCCCGGACTACGGACTTTTTAATTCGATGACCGTAGGCAATGGGGTCTTGCTGGCACACACCGGTCAAATCCAGGAAAGCCTCATCGATTGAATATAGCTCAAGTCTCGGGGCGAATTCTTCAAGAATTGTCATGACGCGTGCTGATAAGTCGGCATATAACGAAAAGTTTGAGGACAACAGTTGGATGTTGTGTTGCTTGACCAAGTGCTGAATCTGGAAAACCGGCACACCCATTTTGACCCCTAATTTTTTTATTTCCTGACTGCGGGCGACCACACAGCCGTCGTTATTGCTGAGCACAGCGACCGGTTTGCCAATCAGATCAGGCCGGAACACACGTTCGCAGGAAACGTAAAACGCGTCGCAGTCAACGAGTGCGAGTAGCGGCTGCATTACAGGGGATGAATAACGTTCGTGACCACACCCCAGATCACCATTTCAAGTTCTTCGTGGATGACAATGTCGGGATAGGCGGGGTTTTCTGCTTTCAACTGCCATAGCCCGTTATCGCGCTCCAGGCGTTTTACCGTCAGTTCGCCGTTCAACGCACAAATGACGATCTTCCCAGGCACCGGATCGATGGAGCGATCGACGATCAAAATATCGTTGGGGTGGATGCCCGCGCCCAGCATGGATTCGCCCTGAGCGCGAACAAAGAAGGTAGCTGCGGGCTTTTGTACCAGCAGCTCGTTCAAATCCAGTGATTTCTCGACAAAATCATCGGCGGGCGATGGGAAACCTGCGGCGACTTTGCCGCTGAATAAGGAAAGTGGTATCACACGAGGCCGTGGAGTCGGCAATAGCATCGTAAAAGAAGTCGTGGACATAGTTTCTCGGCATTTTAGGGGAAAGAGAAAGAATGTATCTCTTGTTTTCTATTTGTTCTCTTTTTGATTGCATTCTAGTGTATTTTTGCTAAGCTCACAAAAGATTTATGAGAGCCGAGAGGTTTCTTGTTTGCAATACTTAGTACACTAGCTGATGGTTGAAAATTCTGTGAACTCATTCGCAATCATTTTTACATCTCACAACATTTTCGCGGACGAGAAAACCTAAACAATGATGGCGATTTATACACAATAAAAACTTTTTCGAGGGCCGTTCGAAAGCCCCCACGTTTTTTACTGTGCATAAATCTGGATGGTTAGATTCTGGATACCTTGAATTAGCCCAAAGTATAAGAAAAGAAAATGTGGTGACAAAATCCGGAAACCGGCACACTGGTTATGACACCAAATTAAATAAATGGTGACAGCCCCGCCGCCGATCTGGACTGGCGCCGGGTGGTCGCTGTCACCAAAACAAATAACGTGGCGACAAATTCATGCACCTGGCTATGGTTTATTGTCACCATGACCGCTGCCCGGAAAGATATGCAACAGCATCCCGCAACCGTTCGCTCCCTTGCCATAATGTCCTTTCGATTTGTGCGGCTTCGGTTGCTAGTTGGCCGTACTCGTTCGCCCGGCGAATTGAGGCTTTTGCGGCCTCGATCTTGGCCGGGTCTGCGCCAACGTATTTTCTTTCGCGCTGGCCGTTATGACTCGGGTAGATCAGGTAAAGGTATTTACCGGATCGCCAATGTTCATTGGCGTAAATCAGACCGGCTTTTTCCAAGATGGCCATTTCGCTTTGCTTGGCGGCCAAAGCCGCTTTTTGCACCGCGATCAGGGCGGGCAGTTGGTTGGCTAGGCTTTCAACGTCGGTTATCACGCTCATGGTTTTTTTCCCTATCTACCATGACCGCAAAGCTTTTCACAAGGAATACCATCACCGTCTTTATCTAAATGCGACAAACTGCATTGAGTTAAATAGAACCTGGCTTCCTCGCATGAAGTCATTTCTTTACAATAGCGTTTGCTGCCGCATGAAGAATTTACTGGCTGAGTGGTCGGTTCTGTTTTTGCCGTACTCTGATTTGTAACTCCGGCATTCTTTCCGCCATGCCGGTATTCCCAGGGCGGCATTGGGTTTGGGTCAGACCATAGCCCTATTTTGGCTCGACGTGCTTCATCTTCCACCTGCAACAAGGATTGATCGTGTAGGTATTTCCGGTAAGCCCAGGCCATGCCGCGCTTAACCTGTTCTCGATTGGCATCAAGACCATCCACAAAGATCGTGCCGACCGTGCGGCCATATTTGTCAATAGTGTCCTTCTCTACCCGGACGTTCTTGTTGAAAACCATGTCGGACAAGGATTGCTGGGATCGTTGACCGAAAGCCTGGCCGCTGGTCTCCGGCGCATCAATTTGAGCTAATCTGATTTTTACTTGTTGATTGCCCGCTATTAACAGCGTTACTGTATCACCGTCATGAACCGCGACCACATGGCCTTCCAGGATTTCCGCAGCACCCGGCAAGCTGGTGTAAAGGAACAATAAGAGAGCCAAAAAAGCCGGGGTGATATGCGCCATCAGGGATTTGCCGCCAACACGACTGGATACTAATTTTTTCATATTGATTGCCTTTGAAAGTAATTTTTAACTTGTTGGATTGGTGGTTATTTTCGCGGACGCGAAATTATTAATCTTAATTTACCCAAGCGGCATATATAACCGACATTCCGCACCCCAGCCAAGATGAGAATGATTTAAACTACACTTAGCGAATCATGTGCTTTGGAGACTATCCATGAATGAGGAATCCCTTTACAGTAGTTACAATTTAGATCATCTAGGA
>Ga0194053_10000750_pt1 | contig 22908 bp, 20 predicted proteins | sample SepL228m_MetaG_FD_161684 | JGI IMG/M metagenome (GOLD analysis project Ga0194053, IMG submission 161684) | Anoxic zone freshwater microbial communities from boreal shield lake in IISD Experimental Lakes Area, Ontario, Canada - Sep2016-L227-8m | ecosystem: Environmental > Aquatic > Freshwater >... | reverse complement strand
ACGCCATACTCGGCGATCAGCGGTGACCCGAACGCCGCCGCCGCGTGGCCCCAGGCTTTCAGGTCGCCGTCGAATTTGCCGTCGATGATCGACTGCAGGGTGAAGAATTTTTCCGGTTTTCCGATCGCATGGTTCCTGCTGCGGAGCATCAGGCGGATATACGGGACGGCTCCGTGCTCCCGGACCCACTCCGCGGTTTTGAGGGGGAATTTACGGCCGGCATACCAGTTGTTGGAAAAGTATACCCATTCCGCCTTCCGCCCGACAATGCCCTCATACGTTTGGACATCGCGCACCGTGATGTCGTCCTCCTCGCCGGAAACCCCGCCGGGATATGATCCGTGATAAAACCGTCCCGCGGCGGGCGCCGGGAGGGATTGGCCGGACGCCGACTGTCCGGCGGCAAGACATGCGGTCGCCAATAAAGCGAAGCCCGCCTTGATCATATCTTAAATCGCATCATTGCGGGGTTCTTCTCTCGCATGGGAACCGGCGCGTCAATTTTTGATTTGAGCGTTCTTGCCATGCCGTATCGGCCGGTGTTGATTGGCGGCCCATGAACCACTTCCTCTGCCAGCGCTGCACGAATTGCTGCCGGTGGCCGGGGTTTGTCAAAGTGAGCCACGAGGAGATCGCGGCGATCTCCGCCCATCTCGGGATCGACGAGCGGGTTTTTGTGGACAAATTCACCCGCCTGCGCCCGTCGCGCGACGGCCTCGCGCTCATTGACCAGCCGGACGGCGCCTGCGTCTTCCTCGAAGGGCGGGATTGCCGGATCCAGGCGGTCAAGCCACGCCAGTGCATCGGCTTTCCGAACACATGGAATTTTCCCGGCTGGCGGGAAATCTGCGAGGCGATCGAGGTCGAAATACCGTAAAGCGACGGAGCATGTGCCTGATGTTGCGGCCGGGGCCGACCTACTGCTCCCTACGACCGAGCAGTGCAAGTTTCGCGGCCAGTTCCTGCCTTTGAAATGGCTTGGCGAGGAAGTCATCCATGCCTGCGGCGAGGCAGCGTTCGCGGTCGCCCGGCATCACGTTGGCCGTAAATGCAATGATCGGAACATGAAATCCGGCCGCCTCTTCGATCCCCCGGATTTTTTTCGTGGCGACAAGCCCGTCCATCACCGGCATCGCGATATCCATGAGGACAGCGGAATACTTCCCGGGCACGAATGCCTCGACCGCCTCGGCTCCGTTGGCCACGAATTCCGCACGGCAGCCAAGGCTCTGGAGCATTTTTACGGCAACCACACCGCTGGCATTGTCGTCGTCAACGACGAGCACCAGACCGCTTGGGGATGCTGCTGGAGTCGGAACACCGGGTGCCGTCGACTCCGTATTCTGTGCCGCGGAAACTTCAAGCGGGAAGCGTAAGGTGAACGTGCTGCCTCTGCCCGGAGTGGATGTGACCGTGATTTTTCCGCCCATGGATTCAGCCAGCCGCTGAGAGATGGCCAGCCCGAGTCCGGTTCCCCCGAACATGCGGTTCATCTTCATCTCCGCCTGTGTGAATGGATGGAAGAGAATTCCAATTGTCTCGGAAGACATTCCGATGCCGGTGTCCTCGACGGAGAAATCCAGGAACTGACTGTCTCCTTCTTTGGCGGCAGAAATGCGGAGGGTCACCGATCCCTTTGATGAGAATTTGACGGCGTTGCCGAGAAGGTTGATCAGGACCTGGCGTATCCGCAGATCGTCACCGAGGATCTGCTTAGGCACCCCGCGCCCGATCACGCTGCGAAATGCGAGCCCTTTGTCCTCCGCGGATTTTTGTATGGCTTGCTCGGACGATTTTACGAGATCGGCGATCTTCATTGGCGCCACATGGATCGCCAGGGTTCCTTTTTCGATGCTGGAGAAATCGAGGACATCGTTGACAATAGCGAGGAGATGCTCGCCGCTTCTACGGATGGTCTGGACGAAGGATTTTTGTTCAACGTTCAGAGAGGTGTCGGACAGGAGTTCGGTGTAACCGAGCACCCCGTTGAGCGGAGTGCGCAATTCGTGGCTCATCACGCCGAGAAACTCGCTCTTGACGGCGGCTGAAGCCTCGGCGCGTTGAAGGGCATCGTTCCTTTCCAACTCGGACTTCTTGCGCATCAATGCTTCCCCGATGTAACCGGCGATCCCTTCGAGAATCTCAATAACTTCGAGGGTGAAACGACCTTTTCGCCGGTCGTTGAGTTGCAGAATACCAGTGATCCGCTCTTGGGTCCGAATCGGGATCAGGGCGACGGAGGCATAGCCTTGGTGGATGCACTGGTCTCGCGGATGGAGCCTGGAATCTTTGCCAGGCGGGATGGACGGCAGAGCGAGGGAGTCGTTCGTCCAACAACTTCCGCCACGCGTGAACAGAGGATTCGCCGGGTCGGTCTTGCCGGAAATGACCAGGCCGCAGGTGCATTCCAGACAGACCTTGCCATCCTTGTCCCGGCAGAGCCCGCCGCCAGCAGTTCGCGCCGCCAGCGAGTTCGCCGTCCGCATAAACCCCTCGGAGAAGCCTTCCTGTGCAAAATACGGGAAGTCCTCACCGTCTTCCAGGCGAAGGCCCACGGCATCGAACCCGGTCCCCTCTTTCAAGGAGGCGACGATATGCTGAATGGAACTCCTGAGGTCGTCCGACAGGAGCAAACCATGCAGAATTTCACTGCCGATTTTCCGACAAGCCTCCGCCCGCTTGCGATCCGTGATATCGGTGGCCACTTTCGACGCGCCGATAACCGTGCCGTCGGCATCCTTGATCGGGGAGCACGTGATCGAACAATTCAGCAGCCTGCCATCCTTGTTTTGTCGCACCGACTCCAGGTGTTCAACGCTCTGGCCGCTCTTGAGCTTCGCCAGAATGTCATGCTCTTCCTGCTGCAGGTCGGCGGGAATCAGCCGCAGGATGGATTTTCCCACCATCTCGGCGGCGGTATAGCCAAAAATCTTTTCCGCCCCATGATTCCAGCTGGTGATGACGCCGTCCAAATCCTTGCCGATGATAGCGTCATCGGAAGATGTGACGATCGCGGCCAGCCTGTTTGCCGCCTCCTCCGCCGCCTTGCGCCCGGAGATGTCCTCGATGGTGGCCACGTTGCGGACCGCATTGCCGGCGGCATCCCATATCACACTCATATTAACGTTCGCCCAGACCGCCGTGCCGTCCTTGCGCACGTAGCGCTTTTCCACGTTATAGGCGGGCGCCTCCCCCCGCACCACCCGCTGGAACATCTCGGTGTCCTCCTCCCGGTCGTCAGGATGGGTTATATCAGGCACGCGCTTTTTGAGCAGTTCGTCCGGCGGGTAGCCGGTGATCTCGCACAGCTTCTGGTTGACGCGCAGCAACTGCCCGGTCTGCGGATTGCACTGGGCCATGCCGATGGACGCCATTTCGAACATGCTGCGGAACTGCTCCTCGCTTGCCTGCATCGCCTCCTCGGCCTGTTTTCGCTCGGTGACGTCGCTGACCACTCCGTTCCACAAAATGTCTCCATCCGGCAGTGCGGTCGGCTCGGACTCTATGTGGACCCATCCCATTTTTCCCCGTAACCGGCACCGCCCCTCCCAGCAAAAGAGGCTGAGGTTTTGAGCGGAAATCCGGTTGGCCTCATTCAGGGAAGCGCGATCATCGGGATGGATGGTGCCAAACACGCATTCTGTATCCCGCAGCGCTTCCTGCTCTTCGCATCCCAGCATCAGGCAGAGCTTTTCGCTGACATACTCGAATCTCACAGTCCCGTCAGCGCACACGCGCAATGCATAGATCCCCGCCGGGATCTGCCTGGCTAACTCATCGTAGCGGGCGTGGCTTTTACTCAGCTTCCTGTCGTGCTCCTGCCGTTCCTCATGGATTTGCTTGCGCTCGGTGATATCGCGAAGAAACGATACCATAACGCCCTCGGCGGGCTTGAACTGAACGCTGACTTCGACGTCGATGACGTTCCCGTCTTTGCGCCGCTGACGGGATTCAAAAAAATCCTGCCCCTGAGCAAGAATTTTTTGAATGCGCGAGGCGGATTCCTCCGCGCTCTCGGATGCCTCGAGATCAGCGATGCTCATGGTGAGTAGTTCCTGCTCGCTGTAGCCCGTCATGCGGCAATAGGAGTCATTCACCTCTCGAATCCTCCCCTGCGTGTCCACGATGCAAAACCCATCCATGGCCGTTTGGAGAATGGTCTGGTGCTGTTGGCCAATCTTCCATGACTTCTCCTGCTCCTCTGCTTTCTGCCGCTCCGCCATGAGGAGGCTTTTCAAAATCCCGGCCTGTCGCTGCCTGTAGAAATATGCGACCAGTCCGGCAGCCAGCAGGATGAACAGCCCGACAATCAGGCCGATGACGCCGGCCCGGGAACGCGCATCGGCAAGGATTTCCTCCGCATCGACCTCAGCCGTTATGAACCAGGGTGAATCGGAAACGGGGAGCAGGGAGCTGATCACTTCGACCCCTCGATAATCTTTTCCCTCGAAGACACCCCGTTTGCCAAGGACAGCCTGGACGGCGGGAAGCTGGGTATCCGTCAGCGGGCGGCGCAGGAAAATGGCGGTGCCGCCGCGATGCCGGAAGCCGCTGAGAAAAACCACCTCGTTGCCATCACGCTTGACCAGGAGCGTTTCGGCACTGCGGCAGGGTGCGGGCCATGATTGGATCAGCGGATAAAGATACCTCCGCGCCTCGTGGCGCAGGATCAAAACGGCTTGGGGCTGTCCCTTTTCATCCGGCACAGGGGCTGCGAGGTCAATGTGGATAACGCCATCCGGGTTGCGATAAAAATCGGAAACCACGCTCTTGTTCCCGGCGATCGCGTCTCGCATCGCCTTCGTGGTGGCGGCATCCACCGGACTGGTGGTATCGTCAGTGGAAGCCAGAAGGTTCTCCCTGGTGTCAAAAAGCAAGGCGGAGCTGTTATCCTGCCCCGTCACTTCATCCCGCAGGCACTCTAGCAATTCCTTTTGGAGAGCTGGGCTTCCGGGCCCCTTCAGAAACTCAGAGATTATCTTGCGCATCAGGGCATCTTTGGCCGCTCTTTCAACCTCTGCCTTGCGCTCCTTGCGCCATTGCTGGATCTGCTTGGCCTTGAGTTCGCCGATGGCGGTGAGGGTTTGGAATTGTTCCCGGATGATTTCCCCCTTCTCCGCCTGGTAATACCAATGGCCGAGTCCCATCAGAGTCGCGGCGATGATTGCAAAAGCAACCGCCGCCACGGTGCGTGTGCGGGGATCGGGCGGCAAACTGTCAGCTTTCATAAAGCACCTGCGGGATCGAAACCCATGGAGGAGAGCAGATAATTGGTAGCGAACAAATGCTCCGTTGCACAGATAATATCTTGTTGCATGCATGTCCTGCTGGCAAATGATTGGCCCGCTGAGAAGTTTGGCTCCACACCGTGATCCTTGGAAACTCCACCCGCCGTTCGAGTTGGTTTCGCCGGCTTCCCCGCGTCCTGGCTTTTGTCGATTTTTTTCTGACGGTCATGGCCTTCGCCGCCCCGCCTGACCGATTTGATGCCTCGGCGTGGCCGGCTGCGGACAAGCTCTTTCGGGGCGACCCGTGCTGGGTCGGCGGGGATGGGGCTTACTCGGTTGAACTGGGCAAAGGGCGCATCCTTTGGATGTTCGGCGACAGCCTGATCGATCCCACCGGAAGTCATTCCCGAAAAGTCGCAGGCGTCAAAATGATCGGCAACTCGATCGCGATCCAAACCGGCAGCGATCCGAGCACCGCAAATATCCGGTTCTATTGGAGGACCGCTCCCGACCGAACTCCTGCCGCATTTTTCGCCGATTCCGGCGCGGACCGTTTTTGGCCCGGCGGCGGGATTCGCATCCAAGGCAGCCTCCTTATTTTTCTGATGCGAGTCAAAACCATCCCGGACGGGCTGGGATTCGAAGTCTCTGGCTGGGATGCCGTGCTCATCCGGAACCCGGACGCAGCCCCGCCGGACTGGAAGATGGAATGGCTCGATACCCCGCGCAACAAGCTCCATGTCATCGTGGGATCGGCGGGCGTCCTGCGCGATGGAGGGTTTGTCTATGCCTTCGGTTCGAAGGAACCCGGGAGCGTGTGCGCCTACCTCGTGCGTTGGCCTGAGAGCGAAGCCCGGGACGGCAAACTCGTCCATGGGCAATGGTGGGATGGCCGCGGTTGGTCCGACAAGGAGCCGGAGGCTAACAACTCCGCCGCGCCGGTTCTTCGTGGGGCAGGCAGCGAGTTCACTGTCCATCGCGACCCGAAGACCGGAAAGCTCGTGATGATCCATTCCGAGGGATTCGGGCCGGCCGATATCGTCCTGCGCGAAGCCGATCAGCCCAACGGCCCCTGGTCCGCCCCGGAACGGCTTTATCGCCCGCCCGAGTTCCACATCCCGCGCATCATGATCTACCAAGGCAAGGCGCACCCGGGCCTCGCCGGGGGCGATTTGGTGCTGACGTATTCCACGAACAGCTTGGACTTGAAAAACCTGTTCGCGGACGCGGAGATCTACTACCCGCGGTTCGTGCGGCTCTTCAACCGGACCACCGGGTCCCGCCATTGAGTGCGCCGGCAGGATTTTTTGCGCAAATCCTGCTGGATGCCGGTGTGAGGGACCGGTAATGTCCCGGCGTGAGTTACCGAGTCTTTGCCAGAAAATACCGTCCCCAGACGTTCGATGAAGTGGTCGGGCAGGACCACATCACCCGCACGCTGCAGAATGGGGTTGCGGCGAACCGGCTCGCACAGGCCTATCTATTTGTCGGGCCGCGCGGGATCGGCAAAACCTCGACCGCGCGCATCCTGGCCAAGGCGCTCAACTGCGTGAACGGCCCGACGACGACCCCCTGCGGGATTTGCGACGCCTGCAAGGAAATCACCGATGGCAGGAGCCTCGATGTCATCGAGATCGACGGAGCGAGCAACAACGGCGTCGAAAACATCCGCGACCTGCGCGATAACGCCGCCTACGTGCCGGCCCGCGGGCCTTACAAGATCTACCTCATCGACGAGGTCCACATGCTGAGCACCGGCGCATTCAACGCGCTGCTCAAAACGCTCGAAGAACCGCCGCCGCATGTGAAATTTATTTTCGCGACGACCGAAGCCCAGAAGCTCCCGGCCACGATCACCAGCCGGTGCCAGAGGTTCGATCTCCGCCGGATTCCCGCGAATCTGATCGCGAAGCATCTGACGTTTATCGCGGAGAGCGAAAAGATCTCGCTCGATCCGGACGCCGCCGAGACGATCGCGCGGGGGGCCGAGGGCGGCCTCCGCGATGCCGAGAGCATGCTCGACCAGATGGTCGCATTTTGCGGCGAAAAAATCCACGCGCAGGATGTGATGGATGTCTTCGGGTTCACCTCGAAAGAGACGGTCGTCGGGCTCGCGGAAAACCTCTTCGCGAGAAACGCTGCGGGTGCTCTGGGAATCGTCTCCGAACAATCCGATGCCGGAAAAGATCTCTCCCGCCTCACGTCGGATTTGATCGCCCATCTCCGCGACCTGCTGGTCTCGGTGGCTACCGGCCAGTCCTCCGCGGTCCCGCAGGGGAAACTTCTGGATTTGGTCGATCATTTCGGGGAGGCCGAAACCCGGATGAAGTGGGTCGCCGACAAAAAGCTCCAGCTCGATGTCGCGGTGATCAAAGCCCTCCACCTCCTCGACGAGACGAGCCTCGCGGACGTGATCCAGACGCTCACGAATCTGAGCAGCGGAGAGGCACCGCCTCCGAGGCCTGCTCCTGTGGCCCCGCAGGCTGCCAGGTCAGCTCCGGCGGCAGCACCCGCCCGCAGCGAGCCGCCAGCCGAACCCGCGCCCAAGACCGCCACACCTGCTCCGCCAGCTGACACCGAGGAGACCGATATTTCCGCGGCCACCGCATGGGAGAGGATCGCCGAGTCGTTCGCAAAAGAATCCCTGATCCGCTACGGCTGGCTCCGCGAGGGAACGTTCGACCGCTTTGAAGGCGGGCGGCTTTTTGTCCGGTTCCCGGAATCCGCGAAGGAAAGCGCGGAGATCTGGATGGAGAAGGGGCTCAAGGATTTGGAATCCAAGCTCACCCGCGCGCTGTCGCAGGCGGTCCGACTGGTCCTGGAGTGGGAAGCAAGCCCGGAACCGCAGCCGGAGCCGGTGTCCACGCCCGTGCGCGAAGAACCTGAAGCCTCCGCCCCACCGGCACCACCACCAGACCCGAACGAGGACTTCAAAAACGATCCGTTTATCAAGAAAGCCCTCGAAGTTTTCAAAAGCACACTTCACACTGCCCCCGCATGAATATCGCCAAGATGATGAAGGAGGCCCAGCGCATGCAGGAACGCATGGCCGAGGCCCAGAACGAACTCGCCGCACGCACGATCGAAGCCACCGCCGGCGGTGGCAAAATCAAAGTCACCGCCACCGGCGCGGGCGACATTGTCTCGATCAAAATCGACCCGCAGGTCGTGGACCCGCAGGACGTGGAATTTCTCGAGGACCTCGTTCTCACCGGAGTCAGGCAGGCGCTCGAAGATGCCAAGGCGCTCGCCGGTGCCGAGATGGGCAAACTCACCGGCGGACTCAAAATCCCCGGCCTCTGAATTATGTCAGTCTGTTCCGACAAATGGATCCGCCGGATGGCGGTTGAGAAAGGCATGATCGAGCCGTTCGTGGACGGCCAGATCAAGCAGAACGAAGATGGCAGCCGCGTCGTGAGCTACGGGCTCTCGAGCTACGGCTACGACCTCCGGGTTTCGGACGAGTTCAAAGTCTTCACCAATGTCTTCAACACGATGGTTGACCCGAAGGCGTTCGACGAGAAGTCGTTCGTGGACATGCGGACCGACGTCTGTATCGTCCCGCCGAATTCCTTCGCCCTCGCCCGCAGCGTCGAATATTTCCGGATCCCGCGCGAGGTCCTCACGATCTGCGTCGGGAAATCCACCTACGCCCGCTGCGGGATCATCGTGAACGTGACCCCGTTCGAACCGGAATGGGAAGGCCACGTCACTTTGGAAATCTCCAACACGACCCCGCTGCCGGCCCGTATCTATGCGAACGAAGGACTCGCCCAGGTCGTTTTCTTCCTCGCGGATGATGTTTGCGAGACCAGCTACGCCGACCGCGCCGGGAAATACATGCGCCAGCGCGGGATCACGATCCCGCGGCTCTGAGGCATTCCCTGCATGCCAGCCATTCTTGCAGGGGCCCCATGAACCGTTCATCGGCGATCTTCCTGCTGGCCTCCTTGATCGGCGTGCTCGCCGGGCCCTTGCTGGCCGACTGGAGGGATTCTCTCACGCCGGACATCCCCGGTTCGTTCCCGCCCGTCCGGCCCTTGGAGGCGGAATATCGAATCGGCTGGACGGATATCGAAGCCGCCCGCGCCCATGCCAGAATCACCGGTGACGGGCCGGGAATCATCCGCTTCGCCGGCACCTGTGCCACCAGCGGACTCGCCCGCCTCCTCTGGCAACTCGACGCCTCGCTCGACAGCACATCCGCACTTGACGGACTCCGGACGATTTACTCCATCCAAAACGAGGCCTACGCGAAATACTCGATTCTCACCCAGATTGTCGCCCGCCCGGATGGGATCTGGTGCCTCCACGAAAATTTCCCGCCGCGCGGGAACCCGGCCCGTTGGAAGCTCATCAAGATCTCCCCCCTGCGCGACCTTTTTTCGGGCGTGCTTTTTATCAGAAGCCAGAACCTTGTTCCCGGAGCGGTCGTCTCGACAATCATCTTCCCGGGTGATTGCCCGTTCGTCGTCGAGATCAAGGAAGTGGGAACATGCCAAATCCATGTGGCGGGAGCCACGCGCGACGCGATCAAACTCGACATCCATCTCCGGCGGATCAATTTGAAAAAGGGCGCCCAGCTCGAACAATACGGGAAATTCCAAAGCGGTACCATCTGGCTTTCCAATGACGCCGACCGGATCCCGCTCCGGGTGGAAATCAACATCTTTGTCGGCTATGTTTTTGCGGAGCTCGAGTCGGTCGTTATCGGCAGGAGTTCCCCATGAGCAACTGGGTTCGTGGCGTCTTCATTTTGGCGCTGGTTCTCGTGATTGCAGCGATCGGGCGATGGGATTGGAAAAGCCCATGGAGGCTGCCGCCGCCCGCGGGTGCAGGGTTCGCGCCCGACGATCGGGGTGCGGAAACGGCCGTGCAGAAGCAACAGCTACCGTTGTTCAAAACAGAGTCTATCAATCCCCCCAAGGGCGTCAGGATGGTTCACGTTGCGTCGCTCGTCGAATGGCCCAAAGGGACCCTTGTCATGGTCTGGTACGGGGGAACTGCCGAATGTGCGCCGGACGTCAAACTCTACCTCGCCAGGTCAGGGCTCTCGGACAGCGCCTGGTCCCCGCCGGAAGCGATCCTCTCCTGCGAGCGCGTCGGGAAGGATCTCGGGCATCCGGTCAAGAGTCTTGGCAACGCCATTTTGCTCCCTGGCCACGATGCGACGCTCCGGCTGCTCTTCACGTCGATTGCCGTGGGAAAGTGGTCGGGGTGCCGGCTGCTGACCTGCGTTTCCCGGGATGCCGGAAAAACATGGACGGGCATGCAGCCGTTGCGGCTCAGCCCGTTTTTCAATTTCAGCGAGGTGGTCCGCAACCGTCCGGTTCCATTGATCGGCGGGGGTTGGTGTGTTCCGATCTACCACGAGCTGACATGCAAATACCCCGAGATTCTCTGGTTTGATGATCGGAACGGATCCATCTCATATTCCAAAACCCGCATTGCCGGAGGACGCACCACGACCCAGCCTTCTCTCGTTCCGCTGGGTGAGAAGCGGGCAATTATTCTGCTGCGCAACGTCACCGACGCGCGGAAAATCTTCATTTCACGAACAAACGACGGCGGGCTGACCTGGACTTCGCCCGAGGCGACAGAACTTCCCAACCCCGACTCCGGGATTTCCGCGCTGGGGCTTTCTGACGGCCGGATTTTGCTGGCTTTCAACGATTCTCCAGAAAATCGCAACCCCCTGTCGCTGGCGATCTCATCCGATGAGGGCAGGACCTGGAAGCGGGTTGCAGTCTTGGAATCGGAGGCCGAGGCGACTTTCTCCTATCCGTATTTGATGCGCAGCTCAGACGGTCTCATCCGGCTTGCCTACACCTACACATGGGAGCCGAAGAAGACGAAGCAAATCCGGGTCGCCTCCTTCAACGAGGCCTGGATATCTTCCAAGGAGAAAACGCCGTGAGCGGCCCGGTCGCGCATTTTCTCCCGACGGCGTTGGCTTGCTGGCTGGCGCTCTCGTTGGTTTTTCTCGGAAAAGCGCCGCGTCCCGGAGCAGTTCGTCTGGCGGTGTCGCTGCTGGCGGCCGCGAGCGTGCTCCTCATTCCGGTCAAGGGATGGATGCTCTTTCAATGGCTTGCCGTCTTGGAGCCCGAACCCAGCGTCACGGTGACGGCCATGCTTTTTGCCGGTCTGCTATCCCGCGCCGGAGGGCCCAGGCTGCTGCGGTCTTGCGACTGGAACTCCGCATGGGCTTTTGGAGCCATAGGCGCCCTGTTGCTATTGCCCGCAACCATCGGCCTGTCATCGGTGGACATCTATTCTTGGGGCTGGTGCAATGGGTTTGTCCTCGCTGTCGGACTGGTCACTTTGGGGCTGCTTCTGAAGGGAAATCGTTTTGGCGTGATCCTCCTGATCGACCTTCTCGTCCTTCTCCTTCGCCCCGGAGAATCCAAGAATGCATGGGACGTCCTGATTGACCCCCTTTATGGAACTGCAGCCGTGATTGTTGTCTGCTTCAGAACCAATTCCTTCTTTCGCCCGGGAAAGACGATGCCCTGATACCAAACGCACGGCATATGAATCCTGCTAATTTTCGATTTCTTTGATCATCTTTCTGAGAGGCGCACTCGAGACTTTGATGGTTCCATCGAGCGGGGTGGACATCTCAAAGATCAGAAAGATCGAGGCGGCAATGCTCAGCGAGCAGATGAAAAGAACCGAAACGACTGTCAGGTTTCTCGCGGCGAGCGTGGAGTAAATGAGGGTCAGGGCGGCGATCCAGACAACCGGGATGAAGATCAGAAACATCGAGAGATTTCCAGTGGCCAGCGCCTCCACGGAATACCTCTCCCTCTCGATTTCATGCAAAATGTTGAAGGCGGTATCCTGGAGCTTCCCTTGCAGCAGCGTGGCGGGCTTAAGGTCGGCAATCATGCTTTTCATCCGCTCGAGGCTCGTGCCCTGAATGCGATCATCCATTCCGGCAGCCGCCTGGGCCTTGGGGTCGGACATTTCCTCCGGCCAGATGTCCCGAAGACGGTTGGAAATCGAGGTCCGTAATTCGGATCGGATCTGCGCCGTTTCCGGCCCATATTGCTTGAGGACGTGCTCGAGATGCATATCCATCGCAGCCCCGTTGCTGATTTGGAGATTGACGGAGTCGAACGTCCCCTTTGCCGAGGAAACCATCAGCCCGAGAACAAGCGCGGCCATCGTGGCCAGAAGGCCTGCCCCCAGCTTGACCGCATCCTTTGAATCCCCGGTCAGATGGTCTCTCGGAATGAATGACTGCAATAAGAAGCCCAGCAGCGCGCATCCGAATATGATCGAGAAGGCGATTAGGGAGATTTGATAGGAATTCACTTGGAGGATAATCGACTAGCCGAACGTTTCTAGCGCTCCGCCCCGCTTCTGTCGATTCCGTTCGGCAAACGAACACAGCCTCCGTCGAGATCCCCGAGACGCAAAGATTAGAAAATTAGGGATCAGTCAAAGATTTCTGAAGGATTTAATAAGGCGGGTAAGCTGATTGCGTCACATGCCTTCGCCCCGATGCTCCGTGCCCGTCACTGGGTTGGATTTCTCTGGACGAGCCAGTCCCAGTGGAACATGTGGTGGGAAAGGTTTCCGGCGAGCATGTCAAGGAGCTGGGCGTTTTTAAAACGGTCGATCATGTTGAGCCGCTTGCCGAGGAGGATTCCGGCGGGAGGGGCCTGGTCGAGCGGGAGGCTGACGACCACGAACGGCTTGTCGGGAGGGCGCTTCCCGTATTTGTAAGGCTTCACCTGAGCCCCGGGGAGGAGGAAGCCGTAACTTTCCTCGCGGGCATTGAAGTTTGAGGGGACGAAGACCTCCCGGCCCGCGACGGAATGAATGGCTTCGGCATTGAAGAGGCCGCGACCGCGATCCAGCGGGATGAGGAACGCGGCATAGGAGAGGTAGGCGAGCAGGATGGCGGGCGCAAGCAGCGCCCGCGAGAGCGAGGGGCAAGCGAAAGCTTTCAGGCAGACCAGCAGCCCTGCAAACGGGACGAGCAACGCCCACCACGGGTAAAGAATTCCATCGGCTGCGTCGTGCTGCAGCAGCAGGCCAAGGCCGATCAATCCCGCAGTAATCGCTGCCGAAGCCGCAAGGCTGATCAGAATGGTCCAGCGGGGGAGATGGTCCAAACGCATCGCGAGCAGGAAAGCAAGCGCCGGCATGGCGGGGATCAGGTAGCGCTCGTCACGCTGGTTCGGAATGCAGAAAAATGCCGCGAGCACGAGGACCCAGGTCCAGAGTAAAATTTCCAGGGGATCGAGCTGCTTTCGCCGCATCCACGCATCTGCAGCCAGGGCGATGACGGGCGGAGCCAGCAACCCGGCATTGAGCGGATACGAAACCAGAATCCTCCAGAAGCTGGACGTTCCCCAGAGCAAGTTCAGGATGTAGCTTTCATCGCCGTTATTGAGTTTTCCCACGTTCTCCCGGAGCACGAAATCCGTGAAGACCTGCCAGGGATGCGGGTCGAGGAAGAACCAGAGTCCGAAGGTCAGCATGGCGACGACCCCGACCACTGCTAATTTCCAGACGTCCTCGATAAGGAACGGGCGCCACTGCCATTTCCTCCCCCGCAAGTCCCAAAGCGCAATCGTCGCGACAAAAGGGATGACCAGAGCGAATGACTTATAGAGCAGCGCGAGACCGACCATGAGGCCCAGCAGCAACGGCTGGAGCCCGCCTCGCGGCAAACCCTCCTCGCTGTGCAGCAGCAGGAGCGCGAGCGGCGCGAAAAGAAAGAAAGTCTCGGGGGCGCTCGTGAGATATACCCGGCCATACCGGTAAGTGCTGAAGAAGCAAAGAAACAGCGCCGCTGCCGAGAGCCCGAGCGGAAGGCTCCGCAGCCTACGAGTCCCAAGGAGCACGAGGAGCCCGCCTATCAGGAACGTGTAGAGAACGCTCGGTGCACGCAATCGGGACAGAGCCCAATCGCGCCCCCAGCCTGTCGAGAGGATCCCCTGCCAGAAAAGCAGGGGTGGTTTTGTATTTCGAAGACTCTTGTCACCCGTCTGGAGAGGCAGGAAATGCCCCGAGGCGGCGGTGAGTTTGGTCATTTGCGCGTAGACTAGTTCGTCGCCGTTCGTGGCGAGATGGTCGCTCCCGAGGCCGACGACGTAGAAGAGCAAAGCGAGGAAAATCGCGATCCAGGGGGCAAGCAGTGTGGCTTTCAAACCTGCAGACATAGAGCAGCAGGCTGGAGCGTGGGGACTTCCGCCACAAGAGGAAAATCGAGGCGCCAACACGGGCTTATTTTGCGCCTGGCGCCTGCAGGCGCATCGTCTGTTTCAGAATGCTTTTGGCAACGTCGCCGTGAACCGCTGGTGTGAATTTAAAAATGGTCTGGTCCTCCCTAAAAAACTCGCTCTGTTGGAGGCGGTAGATGACTGGCCAAGAGGAAGTCAACCTTTGCTGTTCGGTTTTACATCCTGCTTGGGCAGAAGCTCGACGGCTTTTTTCAATGCCTCTTCTTTCGACAGATTCGCATCCAGCGGCACGTCCGGTTGGATTCCGACGCCGGCGATGGGTTTGCCGTTGGCGGTGAGGAAATCCGGGGACTGGTTGGGGTCCATCCCGAACGTCTTTTGGCCAACCACCGTGGCCCGTTTACTCGTCTGCAAGGCTGACGCGACGAGTTCCGCTCCGGCGGCTGTCAGCCTGTTAACCAACACCACCATAGGGCTCTGGCACATGGCGTTTTCCGATGCGTGAAAGGGCTGCGCCTGCTTTTCTGATGTCTTCTTCCGGAGCCACAGAACCGGTTCCTTCCCCACGAACAGACCCGCCACTTCTACGGCGGCGTTAAGTGATCCCCCGCCATTGTCGCGCAAGTCCAGGACAACTCCCTTCACTCCCAGTGTGGCAAATGACTCCAGAATGTTTTTCACCTGCTTCGGGACCGCTTCGGAGAAATTAGTGATGGTCAAAAGACCCACGTTCCCATCCAGAACGCGCCCCGTGGCGGCAACCAGCGTGACGATGTCGCGAACGATCGCCACTCGCTGCGTCTTGGCATCCGAAGAGTCGGTCACCGTCAACTCGACTTGGGTGCCCTTCGGACCTCGGATCAGCTTCACGGCATCATCGATCGTCATCGTGGCCGTGGGAATGGCGTTGATCGCAGTGATAACCTGGCCCGCCTTCAGGCCTGCCTTCCCGGCCGGACTGGCGGGAATGACCGTGTTGATCACGATCTGGTCATTGTTCTTTTTCAGAACTGCCCCGATGCCGGCGAGGGAGCCCTGCATCTGGATCTTCTTCTCCTCGACCTGCTGTGGGGTCATCGTCGTTTCCTTAGCTGGGACCTGTTGTGCCGGACACGCCACGCACGCGGCCCAAACCAGCGCAGCCACGCTTGCTGCAAAACGGTTGCTGCTCGCTTGCATTCTCTTGATCTGAAGTCGGGGAAGTTTCATCAGACAGGAAATATTCGCAGGAACTGGCAGATGAAGAAATGAAAATTCAGGCCATCCTCCGTGCAAGATCGCGCGCTCTGCCCGCCTCGTCAAAATGGCGCGGATTTATTGCGCGCTCCGGGCCTGTAGGCGCATCGTCTGTTCCAGGATGTTTTGGGCGACGTCGTCGTGAGCGAGGCCGGTCGAGTCGAGACGAAAATCCGCGGCCTCCTCGTAAATCGCGCGTCTGGAAGCGAGGAGATCGTCGAATGTTTTTCTGGGGTTGTCGGTCTGGAGGAGCGGGCGTCGCTGGCTGCGGGAGGCGCGTTCAAAAAGCGCGTCCGGGTCGGCATCCAGCCAGGCGACCGCACCGATCTTCTTCATGGCGGTCCGGTTGGTTTCGCGCAGGACCGCGCCTCCTCCGGTGGCCAGAACGATTCCCGCAACGCCGACCATGTCGGACAGAACCCGCTCCTCGATGTCCCGGAATCTCTCCTCGCCTTCGTCCGAAAAAATCTCGGGGATGCTCTTGTTTGCTGCCTGGGCGACCAGTTCGTCGGTGTCCGCGAACCGGTGCCCGGTCAGGGATGCGAGGCGGCGGCCGACGGAGGATTTTCCGCAGCCCATGAATCCGATGAGAACAATGTTGGGAAGCACCGGATCATATTCTCACGACCTTTTTAGCGCGCGAGCCTTTTTGATCGGTCTCGATTTCGTATTCGACGGCGTCCCCGTCCTTGAGCGAGCGGTAGCCATCAGACTCGATCGCGCTGTAGTGGACAAAGACATCCCCGCAGGTTTCCGGATCCACGATAAACCCGAACCCCTTTTTTTCGTTGAACCACTTTACTGTTCCTTTTGGCATGCGGTGTCTGGTAATCCTGCAAGGCATCCCTTGCTCCCGCAGTGGTAATTTCCGCCGGACGGGAGTCAAAGGTTGTCCGGTAACAATTTCGTCACAAATGAAACCCAAGCCATTTCCGCCGCGCGCCGGTTCCGGGAACCCGTGAAATCCGTGCTTGGAACTGTGTTGTAGATTGAACGCGCCACCCTCTGTGAATGTCGAGACGCACGTCGCCGCCGCCATGGAGGGAATTTCCGCCGCCGCACGACTTCTTGCGGACGGGGGGCTGGTCGCCCTGCCGACCGAGACGGTTTACGGGCTGGGGGCGGACGCGCTTGACCCCGTCGCCTGCGCGAAGATTTTCGAGGCTAAAGACCGGCCGCTGAGCGACCCGCTGATCGTTCACATTCCATCGATTGACTGGATGGGCCGTCTGGCGGTCGCTTCGGAGCCCGCGCGACTGCTCGCGGAGCATTTCTGGCCCGGCCCTCTGACGCTCGTGCTGCCCCGCCGGGAGATCGTCCCCGACCTCGTGACCGCCGGGCAGGAAACCGTCGCAGTCCGCATGAGCTCGCATCCGGTTTTTCAGGCCGTGCTGGAGGCGTTCGGGAAGCCGGTCGCAGCACCCAGCGCCAACCGGTTCGGTCGGATCAGCCCGACGTGCGCCGCGGATGTGCTCGCGGAACTGGGCGGAAGAATCCCGCTCGTTCTCGACGGCGGCCCCTGTGCCCACGGCATCGAATCCACGATCGTCCTCGTTGATGGTGACGGGCTTCACATCCTGCGCAATGGCCCGGTTACTGAGGAGGAACTGGCGGCATTTGCTCCGGTGCATGGATCCGTGGCCGGGATCTCCGCGCCCGGAGGCCTGCTCAGCCACTACGCCCCGAGGACGCCGATGAGGATCGGGGAGGCGGTTCCTAAGCCGAACTTCGGTTTCCTTTCCTGGCAATGCACGGGGGATGGATTCGCCCGCGTCGAGCACCTTTCAAAAACGCAGGACCTCCGCGAGGCGGCCGCGAACCTCTACGGGGCGATGCGGCGGCTGGATGAGGCTGGGCTCGACGGGATCATCGCCGAGCCAGTGCCCGAGACCGGCCTCGGGGCGGCCATCATGGAGCGCCTGCGCAAGGCGTCGGCACGATGAGCGAAAAGCTCAACACCAGAGCGAGCGGGATCATCGCGGTCGCCGTGATGTGCAGCCGCGTGCTCGGCCTCGTGCGTGAGGTGCTCTTCAATTCGCTTTTCGGCACGGCGTCGATGGGGCTCTTCCTGATCGCGTTCCGCGCCCCGAACCTCCTGCGCGACCTGTTTGCGGAGGGGGCGCTCTCGACCGCGTTCGTCACGGTTTTTTCTCAGAGGATCAAAAAGGAAGGCGAGGCGTCCGCGTGGGTGCTGGCCTCGAAAATGATGACTCTCGCGGCCGTGTTCATGAGCTTCGTCAGCCTGCTCGGCATCGTATTCGCGAAGGAATTGATCAGCGTGCTCGCGCCCGGGTTTGCGCCGCAGGACGCGGCCTTTACGATCGTGCTCACGCAGATCATGTATCCGTTCATCCTGCTCGTTTCGCTCGCCGCGTTGGTCATGGGGATGCTGAACTCGCGGAACGTCTTCGCCGCGCCTGCGATGGCCTCGAGCTTTTTCAATGTCGGCTCGATTGTCGGCGGGGCATTTTTCGGATGGCTGATCGACCCCGGGTTCGGGCAGAAGGCGCTCATCGGCCTTTCAATCGGAACCCTCGTCGGCGGGTTCCTCCAGTTCGCCGTCCAGCTCCCGAGCTTGCGGCGGGTCGGGTTCCGGTTCCGTCCGGATTTCCGCTGGGGCGACCCCGGGATCAAGCGGATCCTCGTCCTGATGGTGCCCTCGGTCATCGCGGCGAGCGCCGTCCAGATCAATGTGCTGATCAATTCCAGCTTCGCCTCCTACGTGGGAAAAGAGGCGGTGACCTGGCTTAACAGTGCGTTCCGTCTGATGCAGTTGCCGATCGGGGTTTTCGGCGTGGCCGTGGCGACGATCACCCTGCCGGTCGTCTCCCGGATCGCGGCGGGAGCGGATACCAGCACGTTCGGCCCGACGCTCGGGAAAGCGATGCGGCTGGCGGTCTTCCTCACGCTGCCCGCGGCAGTAGGGCTCTGGTTCCTGGCCAACCCGGTGATCGGCTTGATTTACCAGCACGGGGAATTCCGCTCCAACGACACGGACCAAACCGGGTTCGCGCTCCAGTTCTACGCGCTCGGGCTCGTCGCCTATTCGTGCATCAAGGTCCTCTCGCCCGCATTTTACGCGATTGACCGGAAGTGGACCCCGATGCTCGTCAGCTTCGCATCGATCGCGCTCAACCTTACCCTGAACTACTTCTTCGTCTTCCGGCTCGGCCTCGAACACCGCGGGCTTGCGCTCTCGACGACGATCTGCGCCACCCTGAATTTCGCCGCGCTCTATTTCCTGATGCTCGGTCCGGCAGGGACGCTCGACAGCCGCCGTTTTCTGCTCGCCCTCGGCCGGTGCGCGCTGGCGGCCGTGCCGCTCGGCCTGATCTGCTGGGCGGGCATGCGCTTCGCTCCGTCCCTCTTCCCCAAGCCTGTCTTCTGGCAGAAAGCCCTCGTGCTCTTTTCCACCCTTGGAGCCGCCGCACTCGTTTATATCGCCAGTTGCTTCCTGCTCCGCGTCGAAGAAACGAAAGAAGCCGGCCAGATCGTCCTGCGGAAGCTCCGGCGGAAATCCGGACGCTGAGTGGTCGATAGCACAAGGGAGGGCGAAGCTCCGTCTGAGCCGTCGATGCGTATGCCCGGCCGATGCGCTACCAGCCGCGGTTTTCGATGGCGTCGAGGTGGGCGCTGATCGGGTCGGTCCGCTTCGTGGCTTGGGGCGGGGTGGTGACCTCGATAAAATTTTCGCTCAGGGTGTCGAGCTGGGTGGCCTCAAACCAGTTCAGATAGTCGTCCACCTTGCTGGTGCGCTGCAGGAGCAGGTCCAGGATTTTTCCGGTTTCCCCGATCTGCTTGTCCACGTTCTTCTTGGGCTTGGAGGCGAGCGTGCTTGTGATCTGGCGGTATTCCGCGATCACGGGCTTGAGCAACGGGTGGGCGCGGAATTCCAAAGACATGAACTCCGCGGATTTCTGTCGCATCAGATAGGGCCCGCCCTCGCTCTTGGCCATCGCAGGAAAAGCCGCCGCGCCCGTCGCCTTGACAAGTCCCGGCTTCTTGGGATCCACCGGAGCGGAAACGTCCAGCAGTTCCTTCAAAGCCCGCACGGTTTCGCCGATGGAATACGGTTCGACGCCTTTGGAGGCGGAATTGCGCGCGATCGAGAGAGTCCAGAGTTTTCCGAGGCGGGACGGGTTGTTTTCCAAGGACGGGTAGGCGGCGAGGAGAGTCTTGAGGTCGGCGTCGTTTTCGGCCAGCGAATCGAGAAAAGCCGACAGGCCTTTCGGTCCCTCGGGGAGTTGCTGCAGGGTCTTGAGCAAAGCAAGGGCCTGCGTCCGGTAGAGCGTCAGCGAGGTCGCTTCCATCAACTCGGGCTTTGCTTTGAGAAAATCTTCGAGCTTGGGCGGATGGTCGCTCTTGAGCAATGTGGCGTAGATGCCATCGGGGGTTCCGTTTTCACTAATCCGCTTTTCCTCGACGAGGCCTTCAAGCAGCCACGCCGGCGGGGAGTGGAATGGTTTGCCGGTTTTCGGCGGGTGCTTCCTGTAAATCCAATCGAGGCTGAGTGCGCGATAAATCTCTACGTCCAAAGCAAGACTGCGAAACACAGACGCGTCGTAGATATCTGTTTGAATCTTCATCTCCCCCCCGTCGCCTTCAAAAATTCCGGTGAGCGCGTTCGCGTTGCCGCGTGGCTTGGTGCCGCCAATCAGGTCCTGAATGATGATCGGGTGGTTTAACGTTCCATCGCTGCCGATTTTTTGCACCCACTGGCTCCGGGCTTCATCCGCCCGCTGCGCGAGATTGGTGCGGCGTGTGGCGTCTTTCGAATAGATCACGAACTGGCCGGAAGCGCTGGTCGTCTTTCCGGCGAGCGTGTTCTCGCGGGCCTCCGATGAAGCCAAGAACAACGCCAGGACGCAGAGGCCGGTCAGGGGATTTTTCCAGTGCCCGGCCATTGAAGGGTGGCATCATCCGGAGTGATGGTCACTGATTTTGCCTTCTTGAGGAGTTCCAGTGGCTGCGCAAGACCGGTGATGGCCGGCTCGAAGAGCCGCAGAAATACCGGCATCAGAGCCGGATGGATCGGCATGCGTCCGATGGCTCCACCGACAGGTTTGGCACCCAGCCCGGAAGCGGAGGTCACCGGATCGAAGTCCAGCAGGAAGTAGAGGTGGGTTCCGAAAAACTTCTGATCGACGCAGAGAGCAAAGCTTCCTTTCTTGAGCTTGATAAAAGCCCTTTGAAACCGGGCGCTCAGCGAAGAGACGCCGGCATCGTTCGGTTTCATTTCGATGGTGGACTCGAGGAATTGGTTGATAGCCTTGCTGTTGATGGTCCAGCTGATGGCTTTGGGGGATGCTCCCAGATCTTTGAGCGTTGAAAATGTTTCGTGGGCGGCCAACGTGTCGGCCCCGACGGGAGCGGGGACGTTGTCCGGCTCCCGCGCCATCTGAATCAGGCAGGCCAGCATGGCTGAAACACCAGCCAGCCAGAATAGGCTGGAAACTAGGAAACCAGTCACTCCGCGCTCAGCTTGCGCCGGCCGGGTGGATGGCTGCGAGCTTCTATCCGGCCTTTTATACGGAACTCCGGGCAACGGCGGAGCGGCGAGGCCGGGAGCGGATCCGGTGGATGGCTTGCCTGCGGACTCGGCAGGGTCCGATGGCGCTGCCTCGGGCAGCCGCATCCCGCAATTGCCACAGAACACGCGCGTGTCGTCATTCTCCCCCCCGCAATGTTGGCAGGCCCGCATGCGTCAATCCGCCTTGGAAGGCTTCGCTTCCTTTTTCGGCTTGGTCTCCGTTTTTGTCGCCGGCTTGGCCTCCGGTTTCGTTTCGGATTTGACGGACTCTCCGGAGTCTTTCTTCGCGGCCTGCTTGTAGCCCTCGCTACGGTAGTCGGTGATGTAAAACCCGCTGCCTTTGAAAATGAGCCCCGCGCCGGTTCCCAGAAGTCTGCGGACTTTGCCTTTGCCCCATTTCTTCATTTTGCACCGGGCCTGCGGACAGGTTTTCAATGCATCGTCTTTCATGGACTGGAAAAAATCGAACGTCTTCCGGCACCTTTCGCACTCGTATTCGTATGTTGGCATGCTGAGGGAGCAGGTTCTAGCAGTTCCCCATCCGGTCCGCAAGCGGCGGGATGAGTGCAAGGAGCGGGCGCAAGCCTTACGAACTACTAAAAGTCTCGCATCGGCAGTCCATACCGGCTACATTTTCATGCTCGGTGAAAACGATTCTCATAGCGTCCCTCTTGTTCTCCTCCCTCGTGTCCGGGTTTTCCCAGACGCAGGAAGTCAAACTCATGGACCGGATCATGAAACCGAACAGGGAGATGGCTAACCCGCTGCAAAGCAAATCCTTTTCGGGGACAAGTTCGGTTCCGCTCAGAAAAGCTCCGGCAGCCAGCCAGGGGTTCTATGGGGTCAAGGATGCCACCATTAAAGATTTTTCCACGCATTCCTTCCTCGGATTGAAAAACCCGTGGTTTGGTGGCAGGGTTTTTGCGACGAAGGGAGAGGCCGCGTTGTCGAGATATGACACGAAGAATGCGGGGATCACAAAAACAACCGATGTTGCGGCTTACTACGGCGCCACGAAAAGCGCCATTTCCGGCACCCAGGTTGTTCCCGTCTCGACTTTTGTTCCCGAACCCTCGGCCAAGGGGGCCGTAAGCCGGATGTCGGACAAAATCACCAAGAAAATGACGATCGATGATGTGCGGGAGCTGCTGAACAAACCCCATTGAGTTTTCCGATGGTAACGCTTTCCACTCTCATCAGGGGTTGTGCAAAAATCCACAGCGAAGCCGAGCTGGCCGCCAAGCTGGCCTTGGGGCGTCCGCTGAAAGTCAAGCTGGGCGTGGACCCGACCGCCCCCGATATCCATCTCGGCCACAGTGTCGTGCTCTCGAAGCTCAGGGATTTCCAGGATGCGGGGCACGATGCGATCCTCATCATCGGGGATTTCACGGCCATGATCGGAGACCCGAGCGGGCGCTCGGTCACGCGTCCGCATCTCAGCCACGACCAGGTTCTCGCAAACGCGAAAAGCTACCAGGAACAGGCATTCAAAATCCTGAAACGCGAACGTGCCCGGATCGTTTTCAACGGCGAGTGGTTCGAGGCGATGAGCTTCGAGGAGGTGATCAAGCTCAACAGTCGCGTGACTCTCCAGCAGATGCTGGTCCGCGAGGATTTCCGCGAGCGCATCGAAAAAGGCCAGCCGATCCACGCCCACGAAATCCAGTATCCGATCATGCAGGGATGGGATTCCGTGATGGTCAAGGCCGATGTCGAG
>Ga0194053_10000749_pt1 | contig 22922 bp, 20 predicted proteins | sample SepL228m_MetaG_FD_161684 | JGI IMG/M metagenome (GOLD analysis project Ga0194053, IMG submission 161684) | Anoxic zone freshwater microbial communities from boreal shield lake in IISD Experimental Lakes Area, Ontario, Canada - Sep2016-L227-8m | ecosystem: Environmental > Aquatic > Freshwater >... | reverse complement strand
CCCAGGGCGTTGCCCTGGGCTGGTATGAAGCAGGCCTTTGGCCTGAGTCGCGGCCACCCGCCGGGTGAACACCCCTCGCACCGCAATCCCTTCTTTATCCGTGAAATCCGTGAAATCCGTGGTTCTAACTGCTGTAATCCGTGGTTCCAACTGCTGTTTTTAGGTTTGATTCCCATGAGATCGCAGGCTTCGTCGAATTCTGTCTTGCGCTCCTGTCCTCGCTCCGAAAAATCTAAGATGCGCACGCGCTGGCGTGCAGGCCAAAAACATGCTGGCCATGTTTCGAGCGATGGGGGAGTATGGGGGCAGCCGTTACCATAAAACCATGAACACTTTTGGTCTTCCACTCGCCTTTTTTGCCACGTTGGTGCTTGGCGGTTTATCTTCCAACCCGGCCGACGCCGCTGCGCCGGTGATATTGCACGTCGCGACGGACGGCAACGACGCGTGGTCAGGCAGGTCGGCGCGGCCCAACGGGGCTAAGACCGACGGCCCGCTCGCTTCGCTGACGGGGGCTCGGGATGCGGTCCGCGGACTCAAGGAACGCGGGCTCCTCGACACCCCGGTCCGAGTCCAATTTGCGACGGGCACCTACGCGCTCACCGCTCCGGTTGAGTTCGTCACCCAGGATAGTGGCACCGAAGCCGGTCCGATCATTTATGAGGCTGCGTCAGACGCCAAACCGCTGTTTACCGGCGGTCGTGTCATTACCGGCTGGAAGCCCGCGCCGAACGGGGTTTGGACCGTCTCGGTGCCCGAGGTGAAAGCCGGGCGATGGTATTTCGAGCAACTGTGGGTGAACGGCGAGCGAGCCACACGTGCGCGCACGCCCAATCAGTTCTATTATTATATGGTGCGGAAAGTGGGGCAGGGGATCGATCCGCTTACCGGCAAGGAGGCGGACCTGAGCAGCCGGGCGATTACAGGTCGTCCTGAGGATATCGCCTCCGTGTTTCAAGTTTCCAGCAACCGGTTGAGCGACGTGACCGCGGTGGTTTATCATTCATGGGAGGTTTCCCGGCATCGAGTGGCAGGCCTCGATAAAGCGGCGGGAATGGTCATCACGAGCCGCGGAGCGCCCTGGGCGTTTTTTCAGTGGGGCGGGCCAACGCGCTACCACCTCGAGAATTTTCGGGAGGCTCTCGATGCGCCGGGCGAATGGTTTCTGGACCGCGACGGCACACTCTCGTACATCCCGCGGCCGGGCGAGGATATGACCAAGGCCCAGGTGGTGGCGCCGGTAGTCGAAGACTTCGTTCACTTCAAAGGCGACACCAACAGACCGGTGCAGCACATTACACTGCGCGGTTTACGGTTTGAGCACGCGCAGTATATTTTGCCGCCGGAAGGACATGGTGATGGCCAGGCCGCTTTCAGCATCCCTGCGGTAATCACGGCCGATAACGCGCGTCAGATTGCCATAGAAGATTGTGAGATTGGGCACATTGGAACCTATGGCGTCTGGTTTCGGCACTCGTGCCGTCACTGCCGTCTGCTCCGCAGTTATCTGCATGATTTTGGCGCCGGCGGAGTTCGGATTGGCGAAGGGGCTGCGGGCGACAGCGCCACACCGCAGGAGCACACCGGGTTTTGCACCGTGGACAATAACATCATCCAGTCGGGCGGCCGCATTTTCATGGGTGCGATCGGAGTGTGGATTGGCGAGAGTGGGGACAACCAGGTGACGCATAACGACATTGGCGACTTTTTTTACACCGGTGTTTCTGTCGGCTGGCGTTGGGGCTATGCCGCCAGTGAGGCAAAACGCAACCGCATTGATTTCAACCACATCCACCATATTGGCTGGGGCGTGCTGAGTGACATGGGAGGCGTTTATACGCTTGGACCCAGCGAAGGCAGCACGGTCAGCCACAACCGTATTCATGATGTCTATTCGTATGATCGTTACGGTCGCGGGGGGTGGGGGCTTTACAACGATGAAGGCAGCACCGGAATCATGCTCGAGAACAACCTGGTGTACAAGGTGAAGACCGGCGCTTACCATCAGCATTATGGCAAGGAGAACGTGGTGCGAAACAATATCCTGGGCTTGAGCATGGACCACCAACTGCAACGCAGCCGGGTCGAATCGCACATCTCCTTTTTCTTTAGCAACAACATCGTTTATTGGGACCGCGGCCCACTGTTTGATGGCAGTTGGAAGGACACCAACGTCGTTGTGTCCCATAATCTTTATTGGTGTACCGATCCCGCGCAGCCGGTCACCTTCGACGGGCTAACGCTCTCGGAGTGGCAAAAGCTGGGCAAAGACGACGGTTCCTGCGTGGCGGACCCGCTATTCGTGGCTCCGGCCCGGGGTGATTTTCACCTCAAGCCGGGATCGCCCGCCATTCAAATCGGTTTCAAGCCGTTCGATTACACCCTGGCCGGAGTGTATGGCGATGCTCGATGGAAGCAGTTGGCCAGCGCGCGGACCTATCCTGAAGTGCAGTTTGCGTCTGAACCGCCGCCACCGCCGCCGCTTGAGTTTCGGCAGGATTTTGAGATTTCAGCGCCTGGCTCCGGCCCGGCGGATGCGCATTTGAACGTTGAAGGCAAAGGCGATTCCATTGGCGTGTCCGAGGAGAGGGCCGCCTCGGGAAAACGGAGCCTGAAACTTATAGACGCGCCAGGTCTGGCGGCTCGATTTGATCCGCATTTTTATTTTTCCCCGAGGCACAGCCAGGGTGTCAGCCGGTGCGCCTTCGACATCCGGGTGGAAGACGGAGCGGAGTTCTATCACGAATGGCGAGACGACTCGAGCCCTTACCGGACCGGGCCCAGCCTCTGGATTGCGGGTGGCAAGCTGAGCGTGGGCGGAAAGCCACTGGCCGAGGTGCCGACGGGAGAGTGGGTCCACATCGAAATCCGTGCCGGGCTGGGGGACCAATCGACCGGCGTCTGGGAGCTAACCCTCACCGTGTCCGGCAAGGCGCCGCAGACGTTTGCGGCACTGCCATGCGATCCCAAATGGAAGAAACTTGACTGGCTTGGCTTTGTCAGCAATGCCGATCGAAAGACCGTCTTCTACCTGGACAACCTGCTTTTGGAGAACCGTCTTCCACGGTGAGTCATTGACTGGCCCGGTGAGGATGGGAATGTGTCCGCAATCGTTTGGGATCAGGCGTTGGCTTATTTATCTGGTGCGAGCCTTAGCGCCCTGTTCTCGCGGACGACCCCAAGGCGCGCATCAATAGCCGCCCCGACCGGGTCGAGCCCCGTTTGACCGAGACGTTTGCGGATTTCGCGGCGCAGCCACCAGTAACCGGAGTTCCACGGCGGGGGTTGAACGTCCAACGAGCTTGTCATCCGAGAAATACTCGACCCCGATACCGCCGCTCTTCTCGACCAGGGCAGCGCGGAGTTCGACGACCTCGGCGTGTGCCGCCAGCACCGGCGACATGGGCAGAAAAACTGCCAGGATGACCCACCGGGCTTGTTGGAGACTCAAAATAATCCAGGGCATAAGTGCTGACAGCCACGCAACCAGGTTGATACGAACGGCAGCAAATGAACAATCGGACGATAACGAATAACTCTCAAGCAGCGGAGCGCAAGCTGCAAGCGAATTCTGAACCGCTGCCGACTGAACACTGACCACCTGCCACGCCAGCGTCACACCCACTCAGCCGCAGCGCAAATGAAGAAGTGAAACTGCCGCCGTTTTGGGCGGTCAACATTTGCTGCAATCGGCTCAGAACGAGTCCCCCGATTCCCCGGGCGGTGAAGAGAATGCCGTAGTTAGTTCCGAAACTCATCAATCCTCATCTGCTTCTACCAAGTGTGGGGCACTTCAGGTACCTGTGTTCTGTATCAGGCTGGGGTGAAGTGAGGCGAGCGGAGAAGGAGTTTACCACAGCTTGGGATGACCTTGCGCGCGCTAAGGTGTGGGCTATGGAGGTGTTAGGGTCGCTGGCTCACCACAGCATCACTGGGATTTGGAAGCCAAGTTTTATTCCTGCCGAGAGTGCGCAGGTGGTCCGTGTCCTATGGGCTGCACGCGGTGAAGCCGTTCGCGCTGCGACCCGCGCAAGTAATCGCCTCAATAAGTACGGAATTGGCTACGCCGGGAGCCAAAGCGCCGTCGCCGCTAAGCGCTCTGCCGGCGCACTCCATAATATCTCCTCGCGCGAGGTCATTGTGGCGCTCAGACATGGCCCCTGCTTTTGCTAAGCAAGTCTCATTATGAAGCAGGACAGGGATGCCGGGTGACGGTGCCCGACATTTTGACGCGCTTTTACCTTATGAATTTGGACACAGCAAAAGCGCGACAGGACACTAATTTCAGGACCGGTGTACCTAAGCACAGCATAAGCACAGCATCCGGACAGCATGAACACTGTCCCGTTGTCCACTTACAGGACACTTTGTCTCTGTATTCTTGGTCAAAAGGGGGTGGCCTATGACTAAGCCTATTTCGACCTCGTTTTCGGGTGCAATTAGCGTGATTGAGACGAAGATTGCGGCTCTTGAAAAGGCGAGTAATTTAGCGGCGGAGGTGCTTGAGGTGCGACTGCACAGCATGAACGAGTTTCGTACACAGTTAAAGGACCAGGCTGCCTCCTTTGTACGGCGGGAAGAACATGAACATGAACATGCTCAGCTATCGCGCCAGGTTCAGAACATATCGGCTTTCACACCCGACCGCAGCCCGAACCTGGGGCTTGTACGTGTGCTTGAGCGTGCGATAAAGGAAGCCAAGGCAGACTTGCGCCCGTCGGACTGGGAGTGAACCTCGTAAACGAGTAGTGCGGCAAGGGACTTCAAGGTTCCATTTTGTTCTGGTTTGCCGCAAACTGGAACAAAATGGAACCTTGATGGGTGCCGGGCCGGGCGCGCTCCCATCTGCGTTCATCTGCGCCATCTGCGGTTCATTCCCTGCTGGGCGCGCGGGCGGCGGCTCGGGCGCGTTCAAAGTTCAACGGTTCAATGGTTCAAGGTTCAAGGTTCAAGGTTCAGGCGTTCAAAGGCACCCTGTCTTCCCGTCTTCCCTGTTCAAAGGATGAGACAGGGTGCGACTCTGTTGTCTCTGTTGTCTCCTGTGAGTTCAGTTGAATCATAGGTTCCAGCTTTTTGAGCATCAAAAAGTCAAAGTCTGGTTCGCTTCACTTTCGTTGCGGCGGCGTCACGCTAGTCTGCTTCACAGGGACGAGCTTGCGGCTGGGATAACCTTCCACCTTTTCGCCTCGCTGCCGCAACGAATCGGCGAGAGCATACTTGAAGTCCTCGGGGGCTGTGGCAAACGCCGACTTGAGCGCAGTCACTGCGCCTGGCGTCGGATGGCGGGTGAGCGCGCAACGCGCGTCATCGCGCAACTTCTTGTCCGTCAGCAGCGCAGCTAAAGGCATAACCGCCCGAGTGCTTCCAATCTCCGAGAGCATCCAGGCCACTTCACGGCGAACCTGGGGGGGACTCGAACTCAGCAGCGTGATGAGTTCCCGCTCCACCGCCTTGCGTTCCTTGGCAGCCCCAGGACGGCCCACGTGCCGCACCACCTTGTAGAGGCCCCGTTTGGCCTTGCGAGCCAGTTCAAAATCATCCTCCGCCATGAGCGCGGCCAGTGGCTTTACGGCTGCTGCCCCGTATGGTCCGGCGCTCTGCCACGCCACACCGCTAATAGTTTCATCAGGGCTCTTGATGCGAGCAACCAAGCCTTGGACCCCGGCAGTTACCTGCCGACCATGCCCGATGCGCCGCAATAACTTGTTGTTCGCACTAAAGTACATAAGGATATCGCTGTGGTCGGCTCAGCAGCCGATTCGCCTGTTCGTCTCCTGCGACCTCCTGTTTCTCGCCATTCCACACGAGCTTGCGGCCCAAAATGTAAGAGAGATTCCCCAGGTTGCACAACGTCGCGGTGCGATGCCCAATCTCGATGTCCACCGCCGGGCGCAAGTGTCCGTCGCGGATCGACTTGAACCAATCTGCCTTATGGTTCATGTTGAAATCCTCGTATTCGTCGGTGCGGTAAACCTCCTGTCCACCTGGCGGGAGTTGGAAGTTGACCGCTTCGGGATTGGCCGGCCGGTAGCCGCCTTCCCATTCCAGGATCAGGTGGCCGTTGTCACCCCAGAAAACATTCCCAAACTCCGTCTGTCCCACCTTTATTCCCGGTTGCCCCCACTCCAGGGTCCAATTGGGATTCTTGAACTGATAAACGACGTCCATGTCGATCGGGCAGTCCCAATAGCCCGGCAGGTCTGCCAGGCGCCTTTGGCCGTCCGCGCCTGGGCTCCCACCTGCACGGCCACTTTGTGGGTGCGCGCAGCCGCGACCATCGCTTGCCCTTCACGAATGGTTACCGAGGCTGGTTTTTCGACGTAAACATGTTTCCCGGTTTCACAGGCATGAACGGTTTGGACGGCGTGCCAATGATCCGGAGTGGCGATCACCACCGCATCAATATCTTTGCGCTCCAGAACATACCGGTAATCACGATACGGAATAGCGCTGGCTCCACCGATACTGGCATTCTCGACCGCGGCTTCCAACCGGTTATCGTCCGCATCGCAAATGGCAGCCACGCGCACCTTTCCCTCTTTTTGGAAGCGCAGCATATTGGTCAGGTGCGTCATGCCCATGCCGCCGACGCCAACGTGGGCGACCACGAGCCGGTCGTTCGCGCCCGGTTGCGAGTTCCTGCCCAGAACTCCTCCAGGCGCCAAATTGAGCGCGCCCGCAACCAACACGCTGCTCTTGAGGAATGATCGGCGAGTGATCCGATGGGTGTGGCTCATCATGAAATTGAATCTTCGTTCACTGCCGGGCTATACTGCCTCCCGCTCGCAACGATATCAAGAAGATCACTTCTGCCCATGACATTTGCGGTTTTCTGCAGCGCATGGAGTTTTCGCTTCCAAAGGACTTCACCCGGTAATCCGCAAATGATTTCGTTTCCATGTGTCATTTCCATTTTTCTGTCTTCAATGTTTCTGTCTAATTGTGAATCTGGAAGATACACCCCATCACGTCGTATGTCAGGTCGCCAAACTCGGCTTGAGATAGGCGCCGGAGAGAGGTGCGAATGATTATGGGCATAAGGGACAGACAACAAATGAAGACAGAAACATTATAGACAGAAAAATGGGAAAGGATCGGTTCCAACTCTTGCCATTCACCTCAACACTGCGGAGCGGGGCGGCCTTGGGATGGCGGAGACGGAGGAGCAGCGATTTGGGGCGCCGCGATCGGGCAGTTCGACGGTGGCCGTCATCAGCATCCCAACCAAGACGGTCCAGAACCAGATATTCCTCATAGTGGGTGCGACGAGTTTCGATAACTGATATTGCGGGTATCTGGGCGAATCTGCAAAGAATTTGTTCGCGCCTCGATGAAAGATGAAAGTCTGCTCAGGCTTCTCTCGCCCGCTTCCCCCCTCGTTCCGCGCTCACAACCAGCACGGAGCGCCCAACCGCCGTCGGCCCTCTCTTGGCGAACGCTGATCTCCGCGCGCGAATGCTGACGGTCGCGCCATTCAACCCGGACAAAGCGAGCTTGCACAAATAGCACCGCTCGGCAAACAATAACCCATCATGAAGAAAACACTCCTGCTCGCGGAGATTCTGGCCGCAGCGCCTGAAGCGCCAATTGTCGTCAGGGAGTTCGCCGACAGCTTTGTGCAAACCCATAGCGAGCAGATTCTCCGTCAGAGAGGTGTGACCGAGCTTCTCGTCTGGGGCAGGATGACCCAAAACTGCGTCACCCACACCGCAATGCAGGCTGCTCCAAGAACTTTATGAAATGCTGGATTGCTTTTCTCGGGCTGATGGTCGGTTCACTTTCCGCGCAAACACCCGCCAGCCTGGCGGACTCCGCACCGTTTCCGCGCAAGAAGCTGATTATGACCGGCTGGGATCAACCGGATGTTGCTCAGTTCCGGCGCGACCTCGTCCAGTTCGAGCAAACTCCGTTCGACGGCGTTATCTTGTTCGTGCCGGGGAAAACGCCGGATGGCGCGTCGTTTACCAGCTTCAACAATCTTTTCAGCCGCCAGCCTTGGACCGAGGCGATGTTCGCCGATTCACTCGCCGACCTGAAGGCGGCGCGCTCCGCCAAGGTGACGGAGAACTTTCTCATTCTCTGGGCGTTGCCAGGCGAGGTGGATTGGTTCGACGATGCGGGTTGGGCGGTGATCAGCGAGAAGTTTCGCATTATGGCGCGCGTGGCGCGGCAGGGCGGATTACGAGGCATCCTTTTTGACCCCGAGCTTTACGGCGACAAACAAAAGGTGTGGCGCTATCTGTCACAATCCGGATGGGCACAGCATCCATTCTCCGAGTATGGCGCGAAAGTCCGCCAGCGTGGACAGGAAACCATGCGGGCAATGGCGAGGGAATTTCCCGATCTCACAATGTTTGGTTACTGGCTCACCTCGGTGTGCCTGCGCGCTGTGGATGATTCCGGCAGTCTCGCCGGGTTGGCGGCCGAGGACTATGGCCTCTACCCCTCCTTTGTGGACGGTTGGCTCGATGCCGCACCCGCCACCGTGAAGTTCGTGGACGGCCAGGAATTTGCGTACCGCTGGGACGGCGAGGCTGCGTTTCAGGCCGGGGCGCTCCGGGTCAAGAATGACTGCCAGGTGTTCATCACGCCCGCAAACCGTGCCAAGTATCGCGCGCAGGTGCAGGCCAGCTTTGGATTTTATCTCGATGCCTATGTGAATCCGCCCGGCTCGTCGTATTACTTCGGCCGGGAGGGCGAGCCCCGCGTCCAGCGGTTGGGGAGCAACTTGGAAGCGGCCGTCGGTGCTGCGGATGAATACGTTTGGATTTACGGTGAGAAAAACCGCTGGTGGCCGCCGCGCGATCCGGGCGCGAAGCCGTCCACGAATTGGACCGAGGCACTGCCGGGAATTGAACTGGCGCTGCTGCAGGCCAAGAACCCGATCGAAGCCGCGCGCCGGGTGATCCTCTCAACCTCAGCCACCAATCTCCTCCACAACGCAAGCTTCACCGAAACCGCTGGCGGCCAGCCGGCGCATTGGTGGGTCTGGCAGGATGAAAAACAAGCGACCGGCACCTTCGCCCTCGATCCGAAGCCCGGCGCTGCGCGCTTAACGAAAATGGCGAATGGTTGTTTCGGTCAAAACATTCCCGTGAAGTCCGGTGAGCGCTATGCCTTCGGCGCGAAGCTGCGCCAGGCAGGACAGGGACTCGTGACGCTCCGCGTTGGGTGGAAGAACGCTCGCGGCGAGTGGACGCGTGGTGACGCCGCCAGACGGCTCGTGCTTCCCAGCGCGCCGGCCGACCAATGGCGCGAGTTGTTTGGCTCGGCGCGCGTGCCGGAGGGAATTGCGGAGCTGGTCGTCACACTCTACGCGAATGGGCAGACGAAAGAGACGGATCAAGCGTGGTTCGACGATGTGCGGTTGGTGAGATTTGGACCGTGAAACGCTGTATCATTGGTCGGATTCGCCTCTTCAGCAGAAACCGGTCTCTCCAATTGGTGAGCTGACAATGACGCGCGCCAATCCAGATTCGATCGTTGCAGAGACTGATTAGGACATCTCAGCCGCGCTCCTTTTATCTCAGGTTCGGCGAAAGCATCGCACCGCGATTTCCACCAGCACCAGGGCTGCGCCCAGCGCACAGACGATGGCGGCGCCGATGGGGAGGTCCACGCGGGCGGTGATGAAGAGGCTGACCACGCTGGCCAGAGTGGCGATGCCCCAGCCGACGGCGAAGCGGGCGGCGATGGAGTTGACGAGGTAGGTGGCGCAAACCGCTGGCACGACAAGATACGAGAAGACGAGCAGCACGCCACCGATATGCACAAAGCTGGTCACCACCAGGCCGAAGATCATGTAGAAGATGAAATCCCACCAGCGCACATTGAGGCCGCTGGCCTCCGCCCGCTCCGCATCGGACGAGATGGCGAGGAATTTCTTACGGAACACGAAGTGAACGGCACCCAGGACGACAAACAGGCCGAAGGTCTTCATCACGTCGGCCGGGGGCACGACTAGCAGTTCGCCGACCAATGAGCGGCCATTTCATCAATGAGAGAAGTTCCATGTGGATTAGAGTGGTGACTGATTACCGGTTACCGGTTACTGGCAGATTACTTGTTGGCAGCGAGGGCTGTGGCTACGGAGTTGACGAGGTAGTCCATCAGGGCGATATAGTCGCCTTCGGTGCCTTTGACGCCACCGGGGAATTGCGCCACATCGACCACGGTGGCGACGGTCTTGCCGGCGACGGTCTCGGCGGTGCGCCGGTCCAGGTAGGGATCGACGAGGATGACGCGGACCTTGTCCTGTTTCATCTTCATGATCACTTCAGACAGGTGTTTCGGCGTCGGCGGCACGCCGGGCTTGGGTTCGAGGAATAAGTCGATGTTCAGGCCAAAGCGTTCGCCGAAATAAAGCCAGGAGTTGTGGTAGGCGACGACCTGCTGGCCTTTGAACGGTTCGAGCTTCTTCTGCCACTCGACCAGCTTCGCATCGAGGGCGTCGGTGAACTTCTGCAAGTTGACGCGGTAAGCAGCACAGGACTTTTCGTCGAGGGCGCAGAAGGCTTGGGTGATGTTCCGGGCGACGATATTGGCGTTGGCAGGGTCCACGATGTAATGAGGATTGCCGGCGGCATGGATGTCGCCTTTGGAACGGTCGAGACTGGAGGGGATCTCCTTCAGGGGAACGCCGTGAGAGCAAGCGACGTGGCCGGGCGCGTCGGAGGCCAGTTTTACGTTGCGGGCCTGGTCCAACAAACGGGGCAACCAGCCGATCTCCAGTTCCGCGCCGCCCTCGATGACCACGTCGGCCCGGTTCAGCTTCAGGATCAAGCTGGGCTTGGCATCGACGAAATGCGGGTCCTCGGTGGGCTTGGCCAGGATGGTGAGGTCGATATGGTCGCCGCCGATTTCCTTGGCGATGGACGCCAGGTCCGGCGTGGTGGCGACGACGTTGAGTTTGGCCTGCGCGGGGGTTGCCAGGAGCAGCAGGGGCAGGAGGCTTAACCAGATATTCTTCATAATGTGCTTTGTCTTCGGTTTTCGGATTTTGAATTTGATTGCGATGGCGCTGGGAAAGTTGATTTGCGGCTAGAACTTGTGCGCGCCATGAGCGCCCAGCAGAAACTCGAGCTGTAACCAGACCGAGTGGGCGGTGCCGAACAGAACTCCCTGGTCGTAATTGTATTGGAGCCGTATCTTGGAAAACTCGCTCGGGTAGAAGGTCAGGGCAGGCGAAATGCGGGTGCGCTGGCCGCGGAATACGTCGTAGGGGTCGTAGGCGCCGGAGTTGCCATCGACGTACTCGCCCCGCAGGCCGGCGATCCAGCGCTCTTTGAAGCCCCAGAGGACTTGCGAGTAAAAGCCCCAGTCGGTGAGCGTCTCGGCGGGCAAGAATACAGTCGGGTCGGTGCCGGCGTCGAACTTTTGGTACAATGCTTCGGTCTGCCACGAGACGAACGGAAAGCCAGCGTGGGCGTTGGCCGCTTTCCACTTCCAATAAATGTCGGCGCCGTAAATCTGCGTATTCTGGTGGTAGCCGGTGTCGTTCGGGCCGAAAGCGGCGGACACGCCCACCACCAGCGCCTGTTGGTCGGTCAGATCGAACGACGAGGACAGGCGGGGCACGAAGAGCAAATCGCCGGGGCTGCTTAAGGTCCGGTTGATCGTGGCGCGGCCGTGGAAGCGGTCCATGCCGAGCAGGTCCGGATTGCCTGGATTGCGAAAGCTGAAGGCGGTTCCTCCCTGGCCATTGAAAACGCCCAGGAGGGCTTCGGTGAAAAAGGGCGTAGGCGCCAGCCAGGAAAGCTGCCCGCCGATGCCCCGCAATCCGTCCGGGCCGAAGGTGCGGGTGAGAATCAGGGCGTTGTCCACGAAGGCCCACTGGTGTGGGTGCTGGGTGTTTTGTCGGCCGAAGTCAGCCAGGAATTGGCCGGCTTTGAGTTGCAGGTTGGCCGGCAGCGACATGCTTTGCAGGTAAGTTTCCTCCAACTCCACAGCAGTCTGGTCGTTCTGGTCGAGCTTGAAAACAAGATTGGCGAAGCCTTTGAAATAGGGGTCCACCGCGCCATCGAGCACGATTTCGGCGTTGACGAGCGAGAAGCCGCGGGCGTTGGGGTCGTGGTCGCCGAGTTCGAGCAAGTGCGCTGGGTCTGCCGCCGTGGACCAGCCGAAGTCCATCAAGGCGTCGAAACTCATGTTCATATAGGCCGAACCCGCGCGCGCTATTGTGATGGGCTGCTCGGGCGACCACCGGGCAGACGGCGCGGCGGTGGCGGATGGGGTGGCAGTAGCGGATGGCGCGGCGGCGGGCTGGTTTTTCTGGAGGTCCGCCGCCAGTTCCTCTTCGAGCTTCTTCTTTTCCGCTTCGGCGGCGGGTTGTTTGGTCAAATCTTCCTGCTTTCATATTAACTCCTGCAAGGGCGCATCCGAACGAACGGAAGCGCAAAGGACTCTTCGAACTACTGACCGACCCGAAGGAAGTCAAGAGCGAGGCGGAGCGCGGCTGGGGGAGAGACGATAATCGGAATCCGGCAAGGGCGAGGGTTTGGCCGCGCCGATGCCATAAAGGCAGCAGAAGAGGATGGGAGCTGAAGCGAGCGCGACTTCCGCGGCGTTCACCTGCCCCTTGGCAAACAAACAGACCAGGCAGAAGTGACTATTGGCAGCGCCATCATGATGAAGGGACTCATGGAGGGCATGACTGACTGAAAGCGCCCCGGACATGAGCAGGAGCGCGGCGAGCAGACCAGCAAGGGCTGGTGTCGCCGCGCGGCTTAATCCGGAAAGTCTTCGTTCCAGTTGCAAGTCTATCAGTGCAAAAGGGTCAGGACTACGTTGCCGCCCGAGACCGAGATGCTCTTGATCGTGAGTGGCACAGCGGCGCTCAAGCGGTAGAAGCGGGTGCCGCTGGGGGCTGGCACGGTGATCGTGCCGTTGTCGTAGTTGGGCGAGGCGCTGGCTTCCAGCGTATAAGTGCCGTTGACCGTGGCGGAGGAATAGACCGAGACCGGCGTTTGAACCAGCATAACATAGTTGAGCATGGCTTTGTATTGGTCTAGAAGCGGAGTTCCAGCGGACATGAGGCGAAGAGTTTTGACGCCTGCCAAGCCCAACAAGGGTTGCTTACCCGCGTCATCGACTAGCGGACTATAGAGGTAGTTGATCCACCTGATGTTGTTGGGAATCCTGAAGGTGCCAAGCTTGTTGGTCGTTTGGCCCGTCTGAGTCGGGTCACTGGTTACCATGTAAAGTTCATTCGAGGTGGCGCCGAAGGAAGAATAGCGGAGATAAGCCACGTAAAATGCCGGGCTGAAGCTTCGAGTGTAATTCTGCCAATCCCCCGTCTCATTCCGGCCGGTAACGTATTCGAGCAATCCTACCGCTCCGTGCTGGCTACGAATGTTGTCCGAGCCGGGGTCGGTCTCTGCAATATTAAAATCTGGTCCATAAACACCCACCAACCCGCCGTTAATGGTATTCTCGGCATCCTGAGTGCGGAACATTGACCACCTAATGTCCGGATTTGCGTTGTGGTTCGAGTAATCGATCCCGGCGGTTCCCACCAGGTCATAGTAACCGATCCCGCCGCCGTTGATCTGAACGGTATTCGTGTCGAGGCCGGACACGGGGATGGGGTCCCATTGGTTAGTGCCGGCGGTGTAGTTGTACTCCTCCGCCTCAATGGTCTTGACGCTCGAGGTGAGCAGATAGGCGTCTGAGAATGTGTCAAACCAGAAAGTATTGGTCGAGCTCTTGGTGCCCGCCACGTCTGTGACGACCAGTTCCGCGCTGTACAGCTTGTTGGTATCGAGCGCGGAACCCGGCAGACTGCCACTGATGGAGGTGCCGTTGGTCGAAAGCACCAGGTGCGAAGAGACATCCACGCCATTCAGACTGAGTTTGGTAGCCGAGGCGTTGATCACGTTCGTGCTGTAGGTGTTGGCGGTGAAGGTGATGCCCGAAGCGGGGCTGGAAAAGTTCTTCCATCGTGCCGAAGGAGAACGGGTGGCCAGAACCGGCGTGCCGGGAATCGGGTGAGATAACGCGGGTGGCGTGGCCAGATTGGGATTCGTTGCGCCCGCATAGTAGTTGTCAAAGGTGACATCTGTCGTGCCAGTAGTGCCATTGCGGCTGAAAGCCAACAGGCCACACCCGCCGTGGTTGTATCCTAAGCCCGAGTCGTCACCCTGAATGGTGACGAGCGGCGTAGTGAGGTCGTTCCAATCATAGGCTTGCGCGACGAAATGGCCCGGGCTGCCTGAGCCGCTGAAGACGATTCGATAAGATCGGCCCGGTTCGAAAGTGATTTCAGCGGCCGCAAGCGTGATGGTCGAGAAACCCGCGCTAACCATGTTTATCTGGAGCTGGCCTCCGCGCCGATCACCCGGATTCTCTCCGCGCTGCGAAGCGTCGTAGTTGCAGATCACGCCCTGAGCATTAGCCGGATTCTGGTCGAGTATCACGGTGCCTGTGGTTGCATCGGTCAGGCGCGCGAACAGCACTGCCGCCTGATCCATGTTGCCGCCGCCCCAATTAACCAGGTCAATGGCCAGGTAAAAACTGGTGTAATCGTTTGTCTGATACCACATGTTGGCAGCGGGCGCGGCTCCCGGGTAAGGGTCGGCCTGCATGCGCAGGCCCTTGCCTGACCCGACCGGCGGAAAAGTAGTGGTAACCAAACCCGCGTTGAGGTAAGCATTAATCCATCCCGCCGCCTTAAGCTGGGCGGTGGTCGAGTAGGAATCGAAGTTGTCGGACTGCGCCTTCACGGAGATTTCCGAACCAATGAGTAGCGACACCGCCGCCAAGGCGGCACAACTGCCGGCTGCGAAACGGATTAAAGGTTGTCTGCGCTGGAGTCTATTGGATGAGGGTCGGTCTGTGATTTTCATAACTGTCTGTATGGGTTTTTGCATGGTTGACTTTGAATGATGTGTGTTCGACTTGCTGGCAAAGCCAGCCTGGGCTCAAGCTAACGAACAGATGGGCTGCTGTCAAAATCTTTTTTCCTTATGTCGTGGTGCTTTGACGCAATGGTGTGGAGCCGCCAGGCAATTACTGCGAGCAGGCAGGTCATGACGATGCTCACGGAGAGGGCCAGGAGATTGCTATTGCGTATTCCCACCCGGACGTCGCCACGGACAAGCCATCCGATGACCTGTTCCTGCAGAACCGAGCCGATACTGCCCAGGCCATTGACCAGCCCCGCCACTGCCACGGCGTTTTTCTCGCCTGCCACTTGAACCGAGGCCGCGCCGCAAAGCAGCGTGTCCGGCCCGTAGAGCATGAAGCCGACCAAACCGAAGCAGATCGCGACGGAAATCGGGCTGCCGCCCAACCAGATGACGGCCAGGTAACCCGCGATCACGCCCAGCCCCATGACGGCGCAGACCGCGGCCCAGTTGCCTTTGAACCAGCGGTCAAGCGCCCAGCCGGCCAGGACCACTCCGCCCAGGCCCGCGAAATCAAAGACCTGCGAGTAGTAGCTGGCGCGGGCGACCTCGAGTCCCTGGATATTCAGGAACGCGGGCAGCCAGGAGTCGAGGGCATACCGAATGAACTTGATGCAAAAGTAACTTGCTCCCATGGAGAGGATGATCGGGTTCGAGGCCAATTGGGCATATTGCTTGAGCGTCACGCGCTCAGCCTGCGATGCCTGCACGGCGTGTTTTTCGGATGGCGTCTCCGCGACGATCCGCTTGAGGCCCACATCCTCCGGGCGGCTGCGTTGCCAGAAAAAGAGAAGCCACCACACCCCGCAACTCAGCAGGGTGCAGCCCCAGAAAGACCAACGCCAGCCCCAGGTTCCGAGCAGGAAACCGCCGAGGGATTTGACCAGCATGTTGCCAAACAGATAGTTCGTGGACCAAAACCCCATGATCGTGCCGCGCTCGGCCGGCCGAAGCCAGTGGGAAACCGCCCCGACACTCCCCGGCCAGCCGCTGGCCTGCACCAGGCCGTTGAAGAACATGAACACGAGGAATGTGGCAAAGGAATTGGCGAAGCCGAAGATCACATTGCACAGGAGCGAGAGGCTGAGCCCGCCCAGCAGCAGCAGGCGCGGCCCCCACCGGCGGCCAACGAAACTGTTGATGAACATGCCGACCATGTAGGCCACGAGGTAGGCGGTCCAGATGTGCGCGGTGTCGCCGAGGTTCCATCCGAAATCATGGGCGATGGTGGTCTTGCAGATCGTGAAGGTCTTGCGGGTGAGATAATAGCCGCCGTAACCGAGGTAGGTCGCCAGAAGAACCCGCCAGCGCCAGGACGTTTGGCCGGGCGATAATGGTTCCAAACTGCTGCTGGCCGAAGCGGCGCTACCCACGGCGCAGATTCTGGATGCTCTCGATCAGGTAATCGAGCGCTTCGCGGGTTTGGCGGGGGTTGATGGGCAGGGTGACCAGGCGTTCGGCCACGGCTTCGGCGGCCGGAAACTGGCCTTTCCGAAAGCCGCGATTCTGGAACGCTGTGGTGTAGTGCAAGGGTGTGTAATGAGTGCCGACTTTGATGCCCCGCTCGTGGAGCATCGCCCAGATGAAGTCATCTTTGGTGCGGCCGAACTTCACGGGGTCGATCTGCACCGGGTAAAGGTGGAAGACATGTTTGCAGCCCGGTTTGACGGTCGGCAGCGTTATGCCTGGAATGTCGCGCAAGCCGGCAGACAGCCATGCGGCGTTGTCGATGCGGCGCTGGTTGAGCGCATCGAGTTTCCGCAACTGCACGACACCCACTGCGCCTTGCACATCCGTCATGCGAAAGTTATAGCCGCAGTCGTCGAAGTCCTGCCACCAGAACCGTTGGCCCATCGGAAGGCGTGTTTCGTCCAGCGAGCAGTATTTGGTGCTGCGGCCATAGACCCGGGTGCAGTGCGAGCGGTAGAGTGCCACTCGCTCGAACACGGCGGGGTCATTGGTGACAACCATCCCGCCTTCGCCGAGGGTCGAAATATTTTTCTGCTCGTGGAAGCTAAAGCAGCCGGTGATTCCCATGCTGCCGGCCTTGCGCCCCTTGTATTCGGCTCCGACAGCGTGGCAGGCATCCTCCACCACCGGCACGCCGTGGCGCTGGGCGATTGCGAGAATGGCGTCCATGTCGCAGCATTGGCCATAGAGATGCACCGGGAGGATTGCTTTGGTATTCGGGGTGATCCTGGCCTCCAGTTGCGCCGGATCGAGGTTGCAGGTGACCGGGTCGATGTCCACAAAATCCACTTCCGCCCCCAGCGTGACCCCCGCCGCGGCAGTGGCAATCCACGTCAGGGGCGTCGTCAGAATGCGGTCCCCGGGCTTGATGTCCAGCGCCACGAGGGACAGAAACAGGGCCGCCGTGCCGTTGCTGACCGCGCGGGCATGGCTGACGCCGCAGTAGGCCGCGAAGTTCTGCTCGAACTGGATGCAGGCGTCTCCGCTGGTGGGCGCCCCCTGGCGGAGCACCTCGAGCAGAGCCTGCTCCTCCTCCGGGCCGTATTCCGAGCCGTATTTTATCTGCAGATCGAACTTGATTTTCGGGGTGCTCATAAAGCTGACATCTTAGCCGTTTGCCGAATTAAGGATAGCCCTTCGTCGAGGGTGCGCATGGGGGTTTCGAGCAGGGCAGATGCCTTGCCGTTATTGAGGGAAACGTCCCGGGGACGTGGCGCCCGGTCCGGGGCATTGAGCGCATCTTGGGGGATAACCAGGCTCTGGGGAAGGCCGAAGCATAGCGCGATCTTTTGCGCCATTTCAAACCGGCTAACCCGGCTGCTGCCGGCGAGGTGAAAAATGCCGTGGTGATTGCGCGCGGCCAGTTCAAGCAGCGCGCGGCCCAGGGTGATCACATCCACCGGGGTGCGGACCTCGCGCTCGGACACACTGACCGTCTTGCCGTCTTTGAGCGCGGCGATCATGCGAACGAGAAAGGAATTTCCCGCGCCCAGCAGCGGCAAGCCCACCACCAGCGAGAGCCGGGCAATGACCGCTTGCGAGCCCAGGCGGGCCACGAGTTGTTCAGCTTCCACCTTGGTTTGAGCATAGAAGTTCACCGGACCCGGGGTGGCATCCTCGCTGTAGGGCGCATGTTCACCGTCGAATAGGGTGTCCGTCGAGCAGAACACGAGCCTGGCCCCGGTGTCCCCACACAGGTCCACCACCGTGCGCGTGAACTCAACGTTGGCAGCGCGCGCGGCTTCCGGGTGCGTCTGGCAAAAGTCAATGTCCGCCGCTGCGGCGGTGTGGATGACCGCCTGCGGTCGCGCCTCATGAAACAATTGGGCCAACTGAGCAGGCCGCTGCGGATCACACGTATGCCATTGCAAACCGTCGCGCGCGGCCAGCGGCTCGCCCCGAGAGACCGCGTGGACCTGCCACTGGTGGCGAGACTGTGCCAGGACACTGCCGGCCACGAAGCCGTGCGCCCCGGTTAAGATCAACGTATTTCTGACGGTCATCTTGGTTATTGCCTGCGAGCTTCACCGCGGATTTGCCGCGCTTGCAACTTGCGACGCGGCAATCTATTGGCGCGGACGCCCCCACTGCAAGCGCGAACGTGATCGACACGGAAGACGAGGAACATCTCATCACCCTGGCGTCGCGCAGACTGAAGTTCCAACCGGACGGCCCTGGCCAGCGTGCCTGCGCCCAGGCCGTCGGCAATGGTTGGCGCCGCGCGCCCGCCGATGATTTTTGGGCAAACCGTCAGGTGGATTTCATCCACCAGGCCGGCGCGGAACAACGCGTCGTTGAGTTCTCCGCCGCCCTCGCAAAGCAGACGTTTGACACCCCATTTGTCATGAAGCCACTGGAGCGCGTGGCGAAAATCAATCTGCTTCGCCCCGCAGATTTTTACCTCGCTGGCCACCGCGCGAAGCCCTTTCAAGCGGCGCTCGCTTGCGCGGCGGGTTGTCAGGATGAGAACGGGGGAGAATGTGTGCCTGAAAATCTCCGCAGTTGGGTTGACCGTGCCGCAGCGGCTCACGATGACGCGCAAATTGTATTCAGCCAGGCCGCGCTTCAAGCGCAAACGGCGGCACCTCACTGACCCAGGCCCCATGTTGATGGGATTCAAATCCACCGTGCGCGCGCCGGCCATTACTGCGTCGGCGGTAGCACGCAGCGCGAGCAGATGATCGTGGTCGCGCCGGCTGCCAAAGGAAGCAACCGCACGGTTCGCCGTGGCGATTTTTCCATCCGCCGTCATCGCCATGTTGATAATGACCGTCATACAATGAGCATCGCATCGCCGTAGCTGAAAAACCGGTAGCGCTGGCGAATCGCTTCGGCGTAGGCCGACATTACAAGTTCACGCCCACTCGTGCCGTTCGGCGCAGCGAATGCGGAGACGAGCATCAGCAGGGTGGATCGCGGGAGATGAAAGTTCGTTAGCAGCGCGTCCGCGATGCTGAAGTAGTAAGGCGGGTAAATGAAGATTCGCGTGCGGCCGGAACCGGCGGACAGTGCGAGCGGTGATGGTTGATGGGCAGCGGGTGACGGGTGACGATGGTCGCATCGTGGGCGGCTGGCGAGGCTCTCGAGCACGCGCACGGTAGTAGTGCCGACGGCGATGACACGGCGGTGGTGCTGTTTCGCATCGGTGATGATGCGAGCGGTTTCCTCGCTAAGTTCGTATCGTTCTTCGTGCATCGTGTGGTCAGTGATGGCTTCGGTCTTGACCGGCGCGAAGGTTCCGAGGCCGACGTGCAGGGTGACGAAACAAACCTCCACGCCGCGAGCGCGAATTTCGCCGAGCAAGCTTTCGGTGAAATGCAATCCTGCCGTAGGCGCAGCCACCGAACCGGCGCGGTGCGCAAACACCGTTTGATATCGCTGACGGTCCTGTTCCATGCAGCCGGTGTCCTCGCGTCGAATATAGGGCGGCAGAGGCACTTCACCCAGGGCATCGAGCAGTTCGGTGATGTTGGCGGGGCCGGCGAAGCGCAAGCGGCGGTGGCCTTCGTCGTTCTTTTCGAGGACGGTGGCCCGCATGTTACCGGGTTCGCCACGGGTGGTGCGAAGATCGATTTGGGTTCCGGCTCGCGCCCGTTTTCCTGGGCGGAGCATGGCCCACCAGTCGTTGGTCGAGTTTTCTTCCAAGAGCAGAACTTCAAATTGTCCGCCCGTATGGGCATTGACTCCGCGGAGACGCGCCGGGATGACACGCGAATTGTTGAGCACCAGGACATCGCCCGGACGCAAATACCCGAGCAGGTCGCGAAACTGGCGGTGCTCGAATTGGCGCGAGTCACGATGCAACACCAGCAGACGGGACTCGTCGCGCCGGGGCGCAGGTGTCTGCGCGATTAGCCCCGGAGGCAAATCGAAATCGAAATCAGCAGTTCGCATGGACCCCGTAGCATCGTCACACCGCGCGAACGTTACAAGGGAACAGATTCAGAACACTGAAGCTGGGGCGAATGATTTGATACCTCGCAGGATTAGAGGCTGATACCTTTCTGAGCGGATGGACCGTCGCTTGGCGCAAAGACCGCTTGATGGCCGAGCGCGCTACGGAAAAAGCGCCGCAGGGGCGCTGCTTATAAGGAGCAGGCTTCCCGGCCCACTCGTTCTGTGTGTTGGTCCCTGGTCCCTGCGTCCCGGGAGATGGGAGATGGAGGACGGAAGACGGAAGTCGGAAGATGGGAGAGGGCGGGGGGCGGTGTTTCGGTGATGTTGTTTGATTTATGAACAAGGTGACTACCACTGAAGCACCGGGCCACCGAAATACTGTAATCCGTCCCGGCCCGCGCGCGCACAACAGTGAGTGCGTAACGGCGGGTCTGCCCTCCGCTTTCAGCTTTTCGGATTGTCCTCGGTCCTCCGTCATCTGTTCTCTGTTTTCCGTCCTTCGTCCTCCGCTTTGAGTTTTTAAAGACGCTTGCCCATCCATAACTGCGCGAATATTATAGATTCGCTGGATGATTATGGAAAGAATCACGGTTAACCCTAACCAGTGCGGCGGTCGGCCCTGTATCCGCGGCATGCGCCTTCGCGTGAAGGACGTGCTGGATATGTTGGCCGAGGGCGCTTCAGAGCAGGAAATCCTTCAGGATTACCCAGCGATCTCGGACTGGGCCACAAGTGCTTTGGCTCAGGATCGGTAACAGTACCAACCGTGTCCTTTTCGCCTGGCTGAAGCCGCTCCTGCCTGCCGCCGTACAGGCCCTCCAATCCCGTCATCGTCTGGTCGAGCTGCAGCGCCAGGCACCCGATGGAGTGCGGACATAGAGAATGGAAGAACGGGTCAAGCTCCGCTAGCAGCGGCATGTCGAGAGAGCGGAGGTCAGGAGGCGATTATGCAAATCAAGTCCGCGAAGGAACTCAATGTCTATCAGAATGGATACCAACTGGCGATACGAGGCCCATTTCGTCAGCAAGTTGGCCGACTGTGACGGCAGGTCCAAAAGATACGACTGATGCGCACCTTGTGACCTTGGCAAAACGGCATGGGCTGAAGCTGGCACGTGCCGCACGCTTCGACCGCTGAGGTCCGGACTTTGACGTATGTGATCGAGGACAGCTTTCCGACGCTGGCGGCAGACGCCGCCTGCTGAGGGAAGAGAGGAGAGGGAAGAGGGGAGAGGGGCATAGGCGCTAACTGCTAACTCCAAGAAGTGGGGCGGCGGGAAAACGAGTAAACCCGCCGCCCCTGGGGCGGCCCCTAGCTGCCGGCTGTTGGCGGGCGGGGTCCGGCAGAAGCGATGGCGGCGGTGCCGTTGCCATTCTTGAGCTTTTGAATGGCTTGATGCTGGGCGGTGTTCCAGGCGGCCAGAAGGGCGGCAAGGATGCCGAGGCTGATCTCGGCCACATTGCTGGCCGGGGCGGGAATGAAGGGAATGAGCTGTCGCGCCTGGCTGACGGCGTTGGTGGCCCATCCGTAGATGGCTTCCTCGCGGGCGACGCCGGTGGGGGTGGAGGCGCAGCCCGCGGCGAGGGCAACCAGCATGAGCACGCCGAGGGCCAGCAGAGCCAGAACGATGGCCCGCCGAAGCCCGGCCGGCGTGTCACTGAAGAGCGCGGACGCGGATTGGAATGAGTTTTTCATATCAGATAAGGCAAGGAGGAAGAGAAGCCCGTGGGCTGCTCGAGGCAGCCCACGGGCGGTTGGGGTTAGGCGGCGGCGGGAACGAGGGCCTCGAATTGGCGAGGGAAGTCTTCGTAACCGTCGATCATCTGGTTGGCGCGCACGAAGATTTTCGCACCGACGCCAGGATCGCCGAACTTGTTGACGTAAAGGCTGGTGATGTCAGCCTTGCCCAGCACCGGCTGGGGGCACTCGCCGAGCAGGCGGAAGTCGCTGCAGGCGTTGATGCCGGCGCTCTGGGGAGCAGAGGCGCGGATCATGGTGTATTCCGTGGGATCATCGCCGCAAACCATCTTGATGGCGAGGACGCCCAGGGTGTTGGTAACCTCGAGGGACGAGGGAACCAGCGTCGGAAAGGTCACCGCTGCGGGCGGCACCACCACCGAGCTTGCTCCCATGATGGCGAGGTTGCAGTTGATCCGGACGAAGAACTGCCCGCCGGTAAGCGGACCGCTCTGCCCGCAACGTGCCTTGGATTGATGGTTCTTGGCGGCGAGAATCCAGGCGGTGCGCTGGTTCGGAGTGAGACCGCGCCAGGCCTGGGTGAACTTGGCGAGACGCTGACGCACGTCGAGCTGACCGCTGGTGCGCGGGTTGGCCGGGATGGCCAGGATGCGGCTGATCTGGCCGTAGCGGCCGTTCTGCGATACATACAATCCGCGTTTGCCGGATTGCGGGATGTCTAGGATTTTCATGTGCTATTTCCTTTTGTTTCTTGTGTTTTCTGTTAAATGACGCGCGTGGTCCACGGGCTGTGGACCAACGAATTGGCGCGCGCCAAAGGGTTTTCCGAGGGGTGCGGAAAGTGGTGGCAGAGGGTGCCGGTGGAACTGCCGGCACCGCCCTGGCCGCCCATCACCCGCAGCGCGAGAAGCAGGAGGCAGAGCGCTCGCGCTTTGGTTTGCCGACCCGGAGGT
>Ga0194053_10000746_pt1 | contig 22977 bp, 31 predicted proteins | sample SepL228m_MetaG_FD_161684 | JGI IMG/M metagenome (GOLD analysis project Ga0194053, IMG submission 161684) | Anoxic zone freshwater microbial communities from boreal shield lake in IISD Experimental Lakes Area, Ontario, Canada - Sep2016-L227-8m | ecosystem: Environmental > Aquatic > Freshwater >... | reverse complement strand
ATCACGCACTGCACCGAAACACGAACTCGATCTGGCACGCAAGCGCCTGCTCATCTACCTGAAAGCAAACCCATGAAAAAAAATCCTCACCGTGGCGGAGACTTCCAAGATTTTCTGGCAGAAGAAGGACTCCTGCCAGAAGTCGAAGCTCTCGCCATGAAAAAAGCCATCGCGTTGCAACTTCACCGCATTCTGGAAGAGGAGCATGTGTCCAAGTCGCAATTGGCAGCCCGCATGAAAACCAGCAGAGCCGCGCTCGACCGGATTCTCGACGCAAAAACACCGTCTCTTACGATTACCACCATTGCGAAAGTCGCTGCGGCACTCGGTCACAGGGTGGATTTTCGGCTGGTTCCGGCCTGATCTGGTTTCGCGTTCGGCCACGGAAACCGTGCGTATCTTAAACTCATTGAAGCTGATTTATGGAAACCAAGACCAAAACCTTTGATGCCGTCGACGAGTCCCGCAAATGGCGGGAAGCGACCAGCCTCAAGCTTGATGCCATGACCGCCAGCGAGCGCATCGCCTATCTGCGCGCCGTCGGGGAACGTTACGCGAGCGAATACGTAGCGCGGCCACCAAAGCCCGCTCTCGAAACCGCCGCGGCAGCATAGCCCGCCAGTTATCAGCGGATCATCAGAGTTCTGCGATCCTCGTTCGCAAGCCTTGGATGATGGCTTCGGGAATAATGTCGCGCGGGATCGAATCGTATTTGCCCGGATTGGCCGCAATCAGACGATCCGTATAAATGTCCAGAAGATGTTGCAGCTTCTCCTTCTCTGATCCTTCCGGCGGTTCAGGAATCGGCTGCTGCCCGAACATGACGAGCATGGCGTTGACGGCTTCGTAGTCCATACGGGCTGTGTATCAGAAATCGGCGGGTGCGGAAGCCCTCAAAACGGCCCGCTCAACTTTCGCGCCAACTTCGGGCAGACGCGAAAAATGGGCGATAAAAATGGTGATATTCAGCGATGGACACTCGCGAAGGTTTTGCGAGAGGCCAAGGAGGATGAAAGCAAACATCCACCAACGCACAGAATACGTCGGAACGTTCACCAAAGCCACGGGCGAGGCCCGCACGATGCGCTTTACCACTTCCGAGACCAACCTGCAGAAACGCGGTCTTATCACGGTATATGACGTGGAAAACCGGGGCCTGCGCAAATTCAACTTGAGCACGCTCATTGGAAGGATCGCCGCCGTGGCCCCCGCCACCGGCCTTTCTTTTTGCCACTGAACTACGCGAGTCACGCACCATGAAAGACACGCTTCAATTCATACTGGCCGGGAACGCGCTCTTTACCGTGGAGAACGCGGAAACGGGAAACCGGTTCACGTTCAAGGTCCGCAAGCCCGACGACGACAAGCCGCACTTTGTCTCCGTCCTCACCGGGGCCGACAACGAACACGACTATTCGTTCCTCGGCACGGTGTTCGACGGAAGCCGCTTCCGGCACGGCAGGAAATCGAGGATCGCGCCCACGGCCCCGAGCGCCAGGGCGTTCGAGTGGCTGCTGCGGAGATTGTCGTTACGCAACGACCTTCCCGACCAAGTGAGGGTGTGCCACTGCGGCAAATGCGGGCGGTGCGGCAAGACGTTGACGGTGCCCGAGTCTGTGGATTCGGGCTTTGGACCTGAGTGCATCAAACACCTGAAAGGAGAATGACTATGTGCAAAATCACCAAGCCGATGCTCGCCGGTAAATGCGAGCAACCCGAGGCCCTGCGATTCCCCGTTCTGGCCACGCCCAAGTTGGACGGGATCCGCTGCCTGAAAATCGAAGGCCGGGCGCTCACGCGGTCCTACAAGCCGATCAGCAACCGGTTTGCCCGCGAGTGGATCGAGGCGAACCTGCCCGATGGAGTGGACGGGGAGTTGATGCTGCGCGGGGGCACGTTCAATGCCACCACGAGCGCGATCGGCAGGGAGAGCGGCGAGCCGGATTTCGTGTTCCACGTCTTTGATTATGTGAGCGACGGGACCCAAGTGCCGTATGCCTGCCGGATGCAGGAACTCGCCCGCCTGCCCGAGTGGGACCATGTGGAGAAAGTGTTGCCGGTCAAGATCGCGGACGTGGCTCAACTGGCCGCCTATGAGGAAGAATGCCTCGCAGCCGGATACGAGGGCGTGATGGTGCGCGATCCGGCCGGCCCGTATAAATGCGGGCGTTCAACCGAGCGCGAAGGCTGGCTGCTCAAGATCAAGCGGTTTGAGGACGCGGAGGCGATTGTGCTCGAACCATACGAGGGGATGACCAACCAGAACGAAGCCGAGCGCGATGCCTTTGGCCGCACGAAGCGGAGCATGGCGCAGGCGGGCATGGTGGGCCGGGGCGAACTCGGCGGGTTCATCGTGCGGACGCTTGATACGGGCGTGGAATTCCGGCTCGGCTACAACCATGTGCTCGGCGGCATCGACCGCGTGAGCCTGTGGATCAAGAGGGAGTCCCTGATCGGCAAACTCGTGAAGTTCAAGCACCAGCCGAGCGGCGCGAAAGATGCGCCCCGGTTCCCGAAGTTCGTCGGGTTCCGCGAGGCTTGGGATATGTGAATGGCTAGCGGAGCATGTCGCCGCAACCGTCCACAAGCCACTTGCCTTCGACTTTGAGCATCCTGACTTTCAGGTGCGCCGGGAAGTCCTTCGGTCCGATCAGCACCACGGCGGCCGCATCCCCGTCGGCTTTCGCGGATTTGACAGAGTAGCTGTCCGGGCAATCGTTGCCCCCGACAACGGGGTCGGAGTCGAGGCCGACCTCGGGATCTTTCTTGAATCCGTCAGAAATCATTTTTTCCAGCGTGCGCTTGAAATTGTTTGTGGCCAGAGGGCTCGCGGCCACCCACTTCACCGAATTCCAGTTTCGGGCGTGAGACGCTTTGACGTAGCCGTTGATAAATGTCTCGGCGATGGATCCCGCCTTGTCCGCCTCGCTTCTCGTGTCGGCGGCGTTGCTTGTGAGCGCGATGGCAAGCATGAAGATGGCGAAGAGAGTTCTCATGGGCGGCATTCTACGGCCCCGCACGGAACGTGTGACAGAACGAAAACGCGGCTTCTCGGAATCCACCTATACCACCCGCGGCCGCCGACTCTTTTGTGAGGGTCGCAGCAAACGGCTTCATACGCCTGATAAACGCCATCTTGGCTGTCCGTGCGGACTATTCAACTTTCATGCCAACATGCTCATTATCAGATAAATGGGCGTTAAATATGGCGTTCATTTCCGATGGACACAACGAGGCCGTCTGCGCGAGGCAAGGGTCGCAATCAGCAACCACTACAATGAGACCTCAAGACATCAAAGCCACGCAGATCCGCTTCGGAATTGAACTGGAAACGGCCATCCCCGCCACGAGCGGGATCACCGTTGGTTCTTACCACGGGGGCAGTCCCGTGACCGGCGGAGTTCGCCTCAATGAATCCACGATCCTCGCTGCTCCGAGTTTCAACCGCTCCTACTGGAAAGCCGAACGCGACGGCTCGATCCGGTATCAAACCGGGGAACAGCCCTGCGAGTTTGTGTCGCCCATCCTCCACGGCGAGGACGGGGTGGCGAAGCTCTGCGACTTCGTTGGATGGATGAACGGGATCGGGGCGCGGGTGAACGATTCGTGCGGATGCCATGTGACCGTGAGCGTGGACAGCGTGATCGGGTCCACGGATGTCCAGGCCCGAGCGGACTTTGCCCGAAAACTCGCCCACATCGCCCAGTGGCACGCGCGTGCGATCTACGGCCAGACGGGAACCGGCCGCCACTTGAACCACTACAGCCACACGTTCGCCGCCGACGTCGCCACGCTCGTCAAGCAGATGCAGGAAGCCTCGGATATCAGGCGCAAGGAACAAGCGGCGGTGGCGTGCGGGCGCGGGATGGTCAATTTCCGAAAGCTCATGTCGCACGGGCTCGTTGAGTTCCGTGCATTCGCCGGCACGGTCAGTCTCGCAAAAGTGCAGCATCACGTGGGCACTGCCCTCGGGCTCTGCCGCCGCGCCCACGAAGTGCAATGCCTCGGGAGCTTCAACAAGAACAAGCTCCAGCAGGCCCGCACCCGCAGCGCGGTCGAGTCGGTGAAGTTCCTCTGGGATTACCTCGGGTGGACCGGGAGCAACCGCCCGGTTGCCCTCGGGCTCTTCGGTCGCCTGCACGGCGACTTCGCCAATCACAGCCGCGAGGCCCTGCGCCTCTGCCGCCAATTCGACGGACGATATGCCGACGCGAATCTCTAATTTTTTGTGCCCATGGCTACGCGATGTGCGTAGTCGGCGGCGCAGAAGCAACCAAACAACCAGAAAGGAAAAAGTAGTATGTGCGTGATAATCGTGTGCCCGCCGAAAGTGAGGCCGGGCCTGAATACCCTGATGGCCTGCGCTGCCGCCAACCCGCATGGAGCGGGAGTGGCATGGCGGGCGAAAGGAGAAGTGCGGTGGACCAAGAACCTTGGCCCCATCGAAGTGCATCAACTGCTGCGCAAGCTCAAGGGGGAGGTCGTGATCCACTTCCGTTGGGCAAGCGTGGGAGGGGTGAGCCCGGAGCTCTGCCACCCGTTCCCCGTGAACAAGTCGGCGCAAACCGCCCTCGTGGGCAAAGCCCGCCGCGTCCTGTTCCACAACGGGACGTGGGGCGGGTTCAAAGATGCGCTCGCCTACATCGAGAAAACGGAGAAACGCAAAGTCGGCGGGCCGATCAGCGACAGCCGGGTGATGGCCCTGCTGGTGAACCACCTGCACGATCCGGACCTGCTCCAGAGCGTGGACGGGCGGTTCGTGCTCATGGGGGCGACGAAAACGAACCTGTTCGGTGACTGGCGGGAGTGGCACGGGATGCGGTGCTCGAACCTCGGGTTCCTCTACGAACTCGAACGCTCGGAGAATCCTCGTTGGAAGAAGAAGCCCACCGACCAACTCGCCCTCTCTTGGGTGGAGAAGGAGGTCGCATGAAACTCTTCAAAATCGTCGCCAGCCGGTCGAGTGAGATCGTGTTTGATGAGCGGGTCGAGGCGGAAACGCCCCGCGAGGCCCGTGAAAAGATGAAACAGGCGCTCGGGCTGGAGAGCCTGACGGGCGTCGTCTATGTGGTTACGGAAATCCCGCTGGAGCTGATTCGCGAGATCGTGACAAACCAGATCGCCGAAATCTCCACGACGCGGGCCGGGCGGAAGTCGCTCGACATCCCGAAACTTGTGGGCTCGGCGGTGAAAGCCATGACGGGCACCGCCCTTGAGGGGATCGAGCAGCGGATGTCGCGGCTTGAGAAGGATAAACCGGCCGAGCGTTTCAACCCGCTCTCCACCTCGCGCTACCGCACGTTCAATGGGCCGGAGAACGGCAATACCGCTACCCCAGCGGTGAAGCGGCGTGCGGAAACAAGGCCAATTCCAGCGCCCATCCGTGCGATCCTCGGAGTGGATTGGAAAGCCATCAAGCGGCGTTACCGGAAGGACCGGAGCGTGAAGCAGACGGCAGCAGAGTTCAACGTGCCGGTCAACACGCTCAAGGCCCGCATCCGCAGAGAGGGGTGGGCAAAATGAACGTGCTTCACCAGCCGGAAGTCGTCCTCGCCGCCCTCGGGCGGGGCTGGACAGTCGTGCGCGGGGGCCGGGATGAGGGCGGGGCTTTCGAGCGGTGGGTCGGAGAGAACTTCCCCACCCACGGGCAAGCGGAAGCAGCCGCCCTGGACTGGGAGCGCCGGGAACCATCAACGCGGGAGGAAGCGCCATGATCAGCGTCGCAAGATACAACCGGTTCTGGGCGGTGTGGCGCGGGGACGAGCTCATCGCGGTCGTCGTGTATAAGAAGGGCGCGGAGGCGGTCGCCGCCATCGCTCGCAAGCTGGAGGGCCAGCCATGACGCGCTACGGAAAATCCACGTTCGAGATCCGCGTCCAGCGGCTCAATGAAACGCCGGGCTCGATGCGGGTTGATGATGCGAGTTCCGCCGCAACCTACTGGCGGGAGAAAATCACAGCGATGCCGTGGTATGACCCCGAGCGCGAGATGTGCGTGGCCGTCATGCTCAACACCCGCCTCTCGCCGGTCGGGCACACGCTCGTCGGAATCGGCACGCTGAACGAATGCACGGTCCATCCCCGCGATGTGTTCCGGGCGGCGGTGGCCATGGCTGCCTACGCCGTGCTGGTGATCCACAATCACCCGAGCGGACAAGCGTTGCCCAGTGAAGCGGACCGGCGGATCACCCAGCGGCTCGCCGAAGCCGGGCGCATCATCCAGATCAACCTGATCGACCACCTGATCGTGGGCACGAATTCCTGCTTCAGTTTCCGGGAGGCTGGCGTGCTATGAGATCGCCCGCCTCATTCCGCCCGGTCGTGCCCGATGACCTGATCGGTTCCGCCAGGACCGCTGCGCGTGCGCTTGTTGCCAAGGCTCGGCGGATCCGCGCCGGCAAAGACGGGCCGATGAAGATCCTGCTCTACGGGCCGCCGGGGGTGGGCAAGACGACGATTGCCGAGATGGTGGCCCGCGAACTGACCGGCGGCGAGCCCTGCGCGATCGAGGATAACAATGGGCGCGAGATCACGGTGGAGGCCGTGCGCCGGTGGATGGACGGGCTTGCCTACGTCAGCCTGTTCGGTGGCGGGTGGAGCGTGCGGATTGTGAACGAACTCGACCGCTGTTCACGCGAGGCCCAAGACCTGATGCTCTCCTACCTCGACCGGATGCGGTCGGGCCGGGCGCTCATCGGCACGAGCAACCTCCAACTCGACCTGCTCACGGAACGGTTCCAAACGCGGTTCCAAGCATTCAAAATCGCCGGTCCCGAGTCGGATGAAATCGCCGCATGGCTGATCCGCCGGTGGAAGGCCCCGAAGCGGCTCGCCCAGGAAATCGCCGTTGGGAGCGGCGGTTGCGTGCGGGCCGCGCTCGCGGATCTGGAAAGCGCCATCGACATGAGGGCGGCGGCATGAATGGCGATTGCTACGAGGCGGCGGCGCGATTCGTGATCGGCAACGCCAGATGCCCGGGAATCGTGCTCGTCCATGGAGAAGTGACCGGGCAGGGGCCGATTGCCGGAATCCGATACGGGCACGCATGGGCCGAAATCGGAGATGCCGTCATTGACCCGAGCAACGGGCGGATCGTTTGCGCCCGCAAGGACGCCTACTACGGCATCGGAAAAATCACCGGTGGCGTGGTGCGGTATTCGCCCTCGGTAGCCCGCCTGTTGATGCACGAAACCTTCCACTACGGACCGTGGGAAGAACCCCGAAAAATGGTGACAAATACTGATGGACTTAGTGTGGGAACTGCGAGAGGCCAAGGAGGATGACTGCAACAACTCAACAAGACAGCCCGAAGGCCGAACTCTGCGGCCTGACGGAGAACCAATTTAGACGCTTCAGCGCCGCCTGCTGGGCGACCTACAGCGCAATCGGCGGCGACATGGGCGACGGGGGCCGCTCCCAGAAAGACCAGATCGAGATCATCTGCGATGCGGATTACATCCGGATGCATGGAGAGCGCGCCGGGCGGAAGACCGAAGCCGTTCCGTGGACGCAGTTCTACGACGAGACGGTCAGCCCGATGATCCGCGGCAACTACGGCACCAAGCCATTCATGGCGATGATGAAGAAGGTGTTCCCGCACAGCCGATACGAATGATTTTCCTGCGCCTAAGACTACGCGAGTGGCGTAGTTTGCGGCGCATCAACGCAGCAACCAGAAAGACAAGAAAATGCCAGAGAATAACGAACCAGAAATGATAGAGGACCGCGAGGACCACCGCACGCCGCGCCCGCGCCGCAGAGAGCAGCAGGCCGCCGCGCCGGTCGGAATCCTCGTTGATCCGCAAGCCCGCCACGACCTCGACCGCCTCGTGCTCCACAGCACGGTGCGCGAGGACATCGCCGCCGCCCTCCGCTCGATCGAGATGCGCGAGCAGTTGGAGGCGGTTTGGAAGTTGAGCGAGATCCAGCCGCAGGCCGGCCGGTGCATCCTCAACTTCTACGGCCCGCCGGGGACGGGGAAGACCCGCGCCGCGCTGGGCATCGCGTGGAGGCTCGGCAAGCCGCTCTACCAAGTCGATTACAGCCAGATAATATCGAAGTATCTGGGCGACACGGCCAAGCACATCGCGAAGGCGTTTAATGAGGCCGCGGAAGCCGAGGCGGTCCTGTTCTTCGACGAAGCCGACAGCCTGCTCTCCCGCCGGGTGGCGATGGGCGAGAGCTGCGCCACCTCGATCAACCAGAACCGCAACGCGCTCATGCAGGAACTCGACCGGTTCGGCGGCGTGGTGGTGATGACGACCAACCTGTTCGGAAACTATGATGAGGCGATCCTTCGCCGGATCGCCCGCCATGTGGAGTTCGCCCTGCCCAACGCCTCGATGCGGGAGAGGATTTTCCGCTCACATCTGCCGAGCATCGGCCGGGTGAGCGCCGACCTGCGGAACGTGGCCATGGTCGCACGCGGGCTCTCCGGCGGAGACATCCTGAACGTCTGCCTGAACGCGATCCACGCCGCCTCGGTTGACCCCGATCCGGCGAACTGGCGGCTGAGCGAATCCACCCTGCTCGCCGAGATCCAAAAAGTGAAGGCAGGAAAACGCGCCCATGAGGCCCGCACGGCTGAAGTCAACCTGAACTGACCATGAAAAAGTTCACCGTGATCGTTGCCGCTGATGTGCCCAGCTACGGGAAGGTCCAAGTGGAGGCGGCCTCCGAGGAAGAGGCCAGCCGGATTGTATCCGAGTCGTTCGAGCGCGAGGGGTTCGCCTCTCCCTACTGGGATGCGGCGGACGACTTCGACTCGGACTGGAGCAGTTGCGACAACCTGAGAACAATATGAAATCACCCTGCGAAGGAGCCGCCCAAGTCGGCTACACGAAAGACTTCCGCGCCATCTGGCGGCGAGGAAAAGAACGTCCGTTCATCGTCGTCTATGATGCTCGGTCGAACCCGCATACCATTCCTGTGCTCGTCAAAGACATCGTCAGAAAGTGTAACCCGCCGATACCGTTCAAGCCATGACGCCACGCCAAACCGCCATCCTGAATTATCACCGGGACGTTGCCTCGTTCGGCACGAGCCCGAAGGCCCCCGTGTTTGTGATCCTCGATTTGGAGGATTCGGTCGGGTTTGAAATCGCCTCGTATTACCAGCCAAACTGCGCGGAGAAACGGGATGCGATTAAAGCGGGCGGCGCATATCCGGCGTTCACTCTCGCCCTCACAATCAAAGACGCGAACGCGCTCCTCGCCCACGGCTGGCCGAACGCGAAGAAGATCGGGGCAATTCCCGAAGACCGTGTGGCCGTGATCCTCATTTCCGAGGAACGCTGCCTCTCGGTCCTCATGCGAAGAGAATGAGCGCCGGGGTTATCTCCCTACCCGCCGAAAGGCAAAAGGGAGAAATCAGGCTGATAAACGAGCCTCCCTGCGCTGGCCTCGTTCCTCCCGTTCTTGCCGCCAGAAGATACGTGTCGCCCAGAGCGCGTCCGATCACGCCCGAGGAAGTCGAAACCCGCAGGATCGCCTACTCGCTCAAGCGGAGCGAGGAAATCGTAATAGCGGCCCGCGAGATGGCCGGGCTCCTGCCGCCCGATTTGCCGACGCTCACACTCGTTCCAGTCCCGTCAAGCACCGGCAGCATCGAAGCCAACCTGATCTTCGCCCGCGCCATCGCCGCCGAATACGGCCCGCAGGTCCGAGTCGTTTCGGCGCTCAACCGGGTCGTGCCGGTGGAATCTTCGTGCTCCCGTCGTCGCCGGGGGCTGCCCGGACTCACAGCAGCCGACCACAAGTTCGTGCGGCTCGGCGGCTGGTTCACGCTGCCGGTCTTCCTAGTGGACAACGTGGCGACCACTGGGGCCACGCTCGCCGCCGCCCGCCATGCCCTCGGGTTTGGAACGGGCCTCGTTTTCGCAGACGCCTCACCCACCAACAACCCGCCCGCAAAATGAGCCACCAAAGCCTGATAAACGTCAAATCTGAACCCATCCCAGCGCATCCACCAACGTTCCCGGCGCGGCCGATCCGGGGCGGGAAGCTCGAACTCGCCCCAAAGAAATCCGGGATCTGGTTCGCTGAGCCAAAATATAACGGCTGGCGGGCGCTCGTTCACACGCCGACCGGGGCGATGTGGAACCGCCACGGCCAGCGACTCACGATCGAGCGGGAGTTTGCCAAGGCATTGGCGGCGCTGCGCGCTCTTGCCGAAAGTGGCCTCGTGTGGGCCGATTGCGAAGCCCTCGAACGCCGGCACCAGATCGGGCGCGGTAGTCTCGTCGTCCTGGACTGGATTCCTGACTCCGGCTCGCCGACCTACGAGGAGCTGAAGATAAAAGGCGACCTGATCCCGGAAGCCGCCGCCGAGGAGATCATCGGCGAACTCCAAGCCCTGTTCGCCCGCCACAACGCCGGGGCCGCGCTCAGCGCGAAGGCCGTTTTCAAACCGACCAAGGAATTCCACACCGCCCGCCATACGCTGTATTCGGCGGAGGAGAATATGGAGATCGATAAAGTTGTGCCGGTCGCGGCGAGCGTGAAGACGAAGCTCGGGAGGGGCGGGGAGGAGTAACAGCGAAGTGCTGGCGACAGACAGAAAAAGATGGCGCGGCCCCAGCAGATATTCCCCTCAGAATAGATCTGCATGTCCCTTCACCCCATGAAGGGAGGAGCCGCGCCAAATTAAAAAATATGTGCAGTCTTTGTGCAGCCTCCTCTTGCCCCATTACCGGTAGCTCATCTTGTTGGCGGTAAGCTGGAGATCCTGCTGGATCGGGCGCTGCGGGCGGATGCCAGTCTTCTGAAGAACGCTGTGATAAACCTTCACGGCCTCGACGGGCGAGACTTCGCCACCCACGACCCGACGGAGGAGTTCGATGAACGCAAGCGGGTTTTCTGAAAGGTTGATTTTTCGTCCAAAGAGTGCCACTCGCGCGCCGTGCTTATTGGCATCGTGGATGAGTTGGAAGGCGTCCAAGGTGGTTCCCGCGCTTCCGCCAAGAATTCCCACAATCAATTTGGGGTCATAGGCCACCAGCTCCTCGAGCGGCCCGGGACCGTTGTAGGGGATCTTGAGGAAGATCGGCCGTCCCACCGACGTGACGCCCGCGAGCGTGCGGATGATGTGGTCGTTCAGAAAACCGGCCACCTTTTTGTCGGGGATTCCAGGATTCACATTCGGGTTGAAGACCTCCAGAAAATACCGGAAATGCTTGCGTTCGGCTTCGAGGCGGAATTCGTGGAAGTCGGTGAGCGCCTTATAATCCCAGTCAATGTTGTTGGTGAACGTGATCGAGTAGAGCCCGAGGTCCGCGCCCGTGAAGGGCTGGGTGCAATCCTCTGTGATCTTGCCGTATTTGATGTGGCAGATATTTGCGGTCCGGAAGGAGCGCGAGGGGTGATCGGTCGGATATTTGCCGCCACGCACCGCCCATACATCAGAGGTGTCGTTCGCCCGTGCGGCCGGTGTGATGGACGAGTTCGCAAACAGCTTTTCCTGCATCGCGAGCCGTTCCAAGTTCGAGGCGGAGAGGAGCACGATATCGACGATGTCCTGCGCTATGACGGCGCGGACCTGGTCGAGATATTGGTCGAGCGTTTTCCAGCATCCCTCGGATTCGTTGTATCCGTGACGGCAAGACCCGCTCTGTGGGCCGGGAGCGGTAACACCGAACGCCATGTCGGCATCTTTGGCGTCGGCGATAATGAAGTCCTTGGGTGAAGTGGATCCGGCGCGGATGTTGGCGATTTTTTGGTCGAGTCGTTTCATAGATACATGCTTCTGCGAGGCGAGCGTTGGTGATGGTTGGGGGTAGGCGTTTTTCATCCAACAGGAACCGCGCAGGTCGCACCGGTTTTCTCCGATTCGAGCGCGGCGGTGAAGAGCCGGTGGCTGAGGTGGGCTTCAGCCGGCGTCGCGCATCCGGCAAATTTTGATGGCAGTTTCCCCGTGGCCAGCTCGTTGAGGAATGCCGCCCACATTTGCAGGATCGCGTCGGTGAATCCGAACTCGAAATTCGGCACGGTGATCGTCTTGTAGGCTGGGGTATATCCCGTCTCGACCGCGCGATACGACTGCTCGCCGCCGGTGTATTCGAGAAGTTGCAGCACGTTCGGGCTGGCGCTCGACCAACGTGCACAGGCCTTGGTGCCGATGATCTCGGCATACCAGGTGTCCTTCTGCCCGGGCGCAATGCGCTGGGTTTTAAGTGTCCATGGAAAATGAAATCCGTCCGCCGGATCAAGGGCCTCGCACAACAATGTCGCATTATCCCAGGTTTTGCAGGGAGCCATCCCGCCTTTTCCGTCCGGGCGCTCAGTGATGATGTTTGACAGGATGGCGCGGACATTGAGCGCCTGCCAGCCAGCCCGGAACGGAATGTGGCAGGCGTGCATCCCGAGATCCCCCAGCACGCCATATTCGCCATTGATCTCGACCATGCGCTTCCAGTTGATCGGCTTGTTTGGGTCGAGGTCGCTCGAATGCAGAAATCCTGTGTTGGCTTCCAGAATGCGGCCGAAGGCGCGGGCCTCGACCATCCCGCCCATGCGCTGCATGGCCGGAAAAAACGGAAACTGCGACGAGCACCGGACGAAGGAGGTTTTTTCCATCGTTCCCAAGATCGCCGTGTTCGCCGCGAGATCGATCCCGAACGGCTTCTCGCCCATCAGATGCTTGCCCTCCCGGATCGTCGCCCCGTAAATCTCTTCGTGCAGATTGTGCGGCACCGCCGCATACACGGCATCAATCTCCTTGTTGGCAAGCAGCTCGCGGTAGTCGGCGGTGTATTGTTTCACCGTCAGGAAATGGGTCTTAAACCAATCGAGGCTGGCCGGGTTCTGGTCGCAGACCCCCACGATTTCCGGACGCGCCGGCGAGTCGTTCAGGTGGCACCAGCGCGCGGCCGCACTGGCAAATTCGCGGGCCATGAGGCCGGCACCAATAATTCCAAATCGGATGGTTTTCATGTGTGTGTTTGTCGGTTGATTTTTAAGGATGCGCCCCGCGGGCGTGAATCCCTTCGGCGACACGGCCAACGGCGATATCCATCGCGGCGGCGCGCATCGGCAAATGGTGGGCAACGCTGTAGGCGAGCACTTCGGAAAATGCCGACTCCATGCGTTCCCGCAGGCGCTCTTCGACCTCCTTGAGCGACATCTGCTCGCGCTGGGTTTCCTGCGCGTATTCGAGATAGGAGACAAAGACTCCGCCGGCGTTACAGAGGATGTCGGGAATAATAAAGACGCCGGCCTTGTTAAGGATGGCGTCGGCTTCGGGAGTGAGCGGCACGTTGGCGCCCTCGGCCACGATGCGCGCGCGGATTTTCCCCGCGTTGCCGGCGTGGATCTGCGAACCAGAAGCCGCGGGGATCACCGCATCGCAGTCCTGCTCGAATAGGGCGTCGGGGTTGATGGCTTCGGCTCCGGCAAAGCCGCTCAATCCTCCCGTCGCTCGCACATGGGCCTGGAGCGCGGGGATGTCCAAGCCCCCCTCCGCATACAATCCACCAGTAAGGTCCGCCACGGCGACGATGCGCGCGCCACGGGCTTGAAGTTCCTGCGCGGCCACCGCCCCCACGTTCCCGAACCCCTGCACGGCAACCCGGAGTCCAGAAATGTCCATCCCGAGGTGGCGGCAGGCCGCTGCGAGGGTGTGGACAACTCCCTTGCCCGTGGCTTCGCGGCGACCGTGGATGCCGCCAAGGATGACCGGCTTGCCTGTCACGAAGCACCCGCGAGTGATCGAAACCCCCTCCGAGTGCGAGACGCAATCCCGGATATACCCCATCTCCTCCTCCCCCGTTCCCATGTCGGGCGCGGGCACATAAACCTCCGGGCCGATGTGGCGGTGGGCCGACCGGGCGAATGCGCGGATGAGCAACTCTTTCTCGTCCGGCGTCAACGATGCCGGATCGCACGCGATCCCGCTTTTGCCCCCGCCGAACGGCACGCCGATGAGCGCGGTCTTCCATGTCATCTCCATCGCCAGCCCCGCAATGGAATCGGCTGAGACTCGCGTGCTCATGCGGATGCCTCCCTTGGCCGGGCCGAGCACGTCGCTGTGCCGCACGATGTAGGCCGTGCATTCGAGCGATTTCCCGCACGGCAGCACCGGATGAAGCTGCAGCGTAATCTGCTCCTTCGGGAGCATGAGACGCCGGCGGATGGCATCGGGCAGGCCGAGCCGGTCGGCCGCCGCCGCAAGATGATGCCGCGCCGTATCGAGCGCCTGCGAGGCGACCGGCGTCACGGATGCGGGGGCTGTCGTGCTCATGGTGTGCTGACGCTCAAGCGTAACTGTGCGCTTTTTCGACCTCTCCGATGGCGTCCTCGATGATGTCGAGGCCCTTGAGGAGCGTCTTCTCATCCATGACGATCGGCGGGCTCATGCGCAGGATGTGACCGGCGGGAATCCAGGCCAGGCCTTTTGCAAACGCCTTTTGATAGACTTCCGCGCCCGCCTTGTCGAACGGCTCCTTCGTGGCGCGATCCTTGACAAGCTCGATGCCCATGAGGCAACCCTTCGCCCTCACGTCGCCGACAATTGGATGCCGGCCCTTCATCTCGTTCATCCTCTTGAGCGCCACATTGCCCAGATGCACCGCCCAGTCGTTGAGGTTTTCCTCCTGGATCACTTGCGTCGAAACAAGGGCGGCCGCGCAGGCCATCGGGTTGCCCCCGTAGCTGCTCGATGCCGAAATCGCCTCGAAACTCTCCTTGTATTGCTCGCGGACCGCCACGCACGTCACCGGGAATCCATTGCCAAAACCTTTTCCGATGGTGACGATGTCGGGCACGACATCCCAGTGTTCCATGCAAAGAAACTTGCCGGTGCGTCCCCAGCTCGTGAGCACCTCGTCGATCATGAGAAGAAGCCCGCGCTGGTCGCAGAACTTCCGCAGTTTCGGAAAAAAGTCGTCCGGCGGCATTACCGAGCCGCCCCATCCTTGGATCGGCTCCAGCACGAACCCGGCGACATCGCCCACCGTCGCCTTGTCGAGGTAGGCATCGTAAAACGTGAGGTAAGCATCCGTGTCGATCGTTCCATCGGGCTTCGTCCACATCGGGCGGTAGGCGTCCGGGCGCGGAACCATATGTGCCCCGGGGGCGCGGACGCGCCCATAGACGTGCGAGCGGATGTGCCCGAGCGAGACCGCGCCATACGTCTTGCCGTGGTAGTCGTTGAAGCACGAAATCATCTCGTTCTTTCCAGTGGCCGCGCGCATCACGCGCATCCCCGCCTCGACCGCCGTCGTCCCCGAATCGTAAAGCTGGAAGCCGTTCAGGTCGCCCGGAAGGATCTCGGCCAACTTCTCCATCAGCTCGGTTTTCACCGGCGTGGTGAAATCGTGCGCGTTCATGAGCTTATGGGCTGCCTTCGCGACAGCCTCGCTGATTTTCGGATGGCAATGCCCGAGGGTCGTCACGTAAATGCCGGACGAAAAGTCGATGTATTCGTTGCCGTCCACATCGCGCAACACGCAGCCCTCGCCAGACTCGAACGTGACGGGAAACAGCTTCACTTGACCGCTCAGGCCCTTGAAATATTTGGTGCAACGCTCGTGCCAGTGCTTGGATTGCGGTCCGGGAGCGGCCGTGACCATCTTCGGGTATTTGGTTAAGTCGGTTTTACCCCACTCGAGGGTGCTGAATGCGGTGCTGTTATTCATGGTTTTTTGGTTTGTGGTTTGTCGGTTTGCGTGATGATCACCTTCCCGGCCATTTTTCTGGCGAGGAGCAAATGCTCCCGGGAAATACCCCGGTCTGTGATAAAGAGGTCGAAATCCTTGAGGTCCCCGTTTTTCACCAGCGCGGTCTGCCCCAGCTTCGTGCTGTCGGCCAGCAGGCAGCTGCGGGAGGCCTTCGTTCTCATCTTGCGGTCCACCTGCGCGAGCTGCAGGTCCACGTTGTAGATGCTGCCGTCGGATCCGATGGCTTCGGCTCCTTGAAACACCCAGTCGGCGGAAAGCAGCTCCAGGCAGTGCTCGGTCACCGGTCCTGTCAGGTCCGGGCTCCCGCGGTGGATCATGCCCCCGAGAAGAATCACGGTCAGGTTTTCGCAAAACTGCAGCTCTGAAGCCACGGCCAAACTCGGAGTGATGACCGTCACCCCATCGCAATCCTTGAGCAGGGTCGCCAGCTGCAAGGTCGTCGTGCCAGTATCCAGTATTACGCGCTGGCCGGGCTGGACCAGCTTGCGGGCGGCAGCCGCGATCTCCTGCTTCTCCTTGATGCGCTCCCGTTGCCGGACCGCATAGCTGAATTCGAAAACCATCCGCTCTGCCACCACCGCGCCGCCGTGCGTCCTCCGGACATCGGAACTCTTTTCCAGCGTCGCCAAATCGCGGCGAATGGTCATCTCGCTCACCCCGAGCTTCTCGGAAATTTCGGAGATGGAAAGCGAGGAGGTGTGAGCCAGTTGATCGCGGATGGCCTGTAGCCGTGCGGCTCCGTGAAGGCGTTTGGGCTTGGATGCTGGACTCATGGGGGCATGATTGTTATAATTTGTTTGATAAAGCAATAATAAAACATATTATAACATCAAATGGAAATTCCAGCATCCTTGGAAATCACGATCAGCTCCAGCCGCTCGGAGATGGGGGCCGCCGCATCGGCGCGGGCGGCCGAGATCGTGCGCGCGGCGATTGCGGAGAACGGCTCTGCCCGCATCATTCTTGCCAGCTCACCCTCGCAAAACGAATTTCTTGCCGGGCTCACATCGGCACCGGGAATCGACTGGAGCCGTGTCACCATTTTTCACATGGACGAATTTGTCGGCATGCAGTCGCATCACCCTTCCAGTTTTCGAAAATACCAGATCGAGCATGTTCTCATGCGGATCCGCCCGGCAGCCTTCCACGGTCTGAGGGGCGAAGATCAGGATCCTTTCGCCGAGTGCAGAAGATACTCCTACCACCTCTCGGAAGCCTCCATAGATCTCGCCTGCATGGGAATCGGGGAAAACGGCCACATCATATTCAGCGATATGTCTCCCGCCCAGTTCGACGACCAGCGATCCATCAAGGTCGTGCAGTTGGACGACAGGAGCCGCCAGCAGCAGGTCAACAATGGCTGCTTTCCCGATTTCGGCTCCGTGCCCGGTCAGGCTATCACCCTGACCTACCCCACGCTGATGGCGGCCAAAGCGGTGATCTGCGTGGTTCCGGGCATCCACAAAGCCCCTGCTGTCAAAGCGGCCTTGAGCGACCCCGTCTCCCCCTCATGCCCCGCTACCATCCTGCGTTCGCATACAAACGCGGTTCTCTACCTGGACAAGGTTTCTGCCTCGCTCCTCTGACTCTGGGCGTGGCAACTCGACAAGTTTACCCGCCATCGCCAAACCCTTCCGGTTCGCCCACCACGTCGGCCAGATGGCAGTCGCCTCGTCCGTGGAAGCCAAAGCCGGTGACAAGCTCGTGCGGGTCGGGTTCTCGAATTCCTACCGGGGCACGACCGACGATGCCGCCATCCTGCGCGTGACCGGCGAGAAGGGAGCTGCGTTCTTCAAGCAATCGTTCGAGCTCAAGATCAAGGGCGCCCTGATCCCGGAAAGCGCCGCCGAGGAGATCATCGGTGAACTTCAAGCCCTGTTCGCCCGCCACAATGCCGGAGCTGCCCTCACCGCGAAGGCCGTGTTCAAGCCCACCAAGGAATTCCACACCGCCCGCCATACGCTCTATTCAGCAGACGAGAACATGGAGATCGATAAGGTGGTGCCGGTTGCGGCGAGCGTGAAGACGAAGCTCGGGAAGGGCGAGACGGGGGAGGAATAGTTCAGCGAAGTGCTGACTACAGACAGAAATAGATGGCGCGGTCCCGACAGGCGTTCTCCCCAGAATAACCTGCATGTCCCTTCACCCCATGAAGAGAGGGACCGCGCCAAATTAAAAATATGTGCGCCCGGCGTTGCCTCTTTACCGGTAGCTCATCTTGTTGGCCGTAAGCTGGAGATCCTGCTGGATCGGTCGCTGCGGGCGGATGCCAGTTTTCTGGAGAACGCTGTGATAAACCTTCACGGCCTCGACGGGCGAGACTTCGCCATCCACGATTCGACGGAGGAGTTCGATGAACGCAAGCGGGTTTTCTTAAAGGTTGATTTTTCGTCCAAAGAGTGCCACTCGCGCGCCGTGCTTATTGGCATCGTGGATGAGTTGGAAGGCGTCCAAGGTGGTCCCTTCCGCCGAGAATTCCCACGATCAGTTTCGGATCGTAGGCGACCAGCTCCTCGAGCGGTCCGGGGCCGTTGTAGGGGATTTTGAGGAAGATTGGCCTTCCGACTGATGTCACGCCCGCGAGCGTGCGGATGATGTGGTCGTTGAGAAACCCGGCCACCTTTTTGTCGGGGATTCCCGGATTCACATTCGGGTTGAAGACCTCCAGAAAATACCGGAACCGCTTGCGCTCGGCCTCGATCCGGAATTCGTGAAAGTCGGTCAATGCCTTGAAATCCCAGTCGATGTTGTTGGTGAAGGTGATCGAGTAGAGCCCGAGATCGGCACCAGTGAAGGGCTGCGTGCAGTCCTCGGTAATCTTGCCGTATTTGATGTGGCAGATGTTTGCGGTCCGGAACGAACGCGAGGGGTGGTCGGTGGGGTATTTGCCCCCTCGGACCGCCCACACGTCGGTGGTGTCGTTCGCGCGGGCAGCCGGATGTTTGCGATTTTCTGGTCGAGTCGTTTCATAGATTTGATTGCTCTAAAGCGCTGGCGCGCCGGCGATGCCAAAATGCCGGGCAAACGATTTCCGGGCATTTCGGCCACGTTGTCAGGCCAACTGGGGGCTTTGAAAAAGGATGAGACGCCATTGGGGACCGATATTTTTCTATGGCCGAGGACAATAAACCCTCTTCACCCGCGGGCCGATGCCGGTAAAAATCTCCCACGCGATGGTGCCGGCTTTACGGGCAAGCTCGGCAGCAAGGATTTCCTGCTCGCCCTGGCGACCGATGAGAACGACCTCCTGGCCGACGACCACCTCACGGAGGGCGCTCACATCGACGAGGATCTGGTCCATGGTGACCCTTCCGATTACCGGGCAACGCCGGCCACCGACGAGCACCTCGCCTGCATTGGAAAGATGTCGGGGAAACCCGTCCGCATAACCGGCACCGATTGTGGCCACTCGCCTTGGCTCTGCGGTGATGAAGGTGCGTCCGTAACTGACTGAACGTCCCGGCCCGAGCTCGCGCACCAGAGTGACACGAGTCTTGAAAGCGAGTGAGGGACGCAACTCCTCTTGGAACGCGGGCAACGGGCTACTCCCGTAAAGCATCAGGCCCGCGCGCACGAGGGTCTGCGCCTGAGAGGCGAACGCCAGCACACCGGCACTGTTGAGTACATGGATTTGCGGCGCTGTTAGTCCCGCCTCGCGCAATTGCCCAAGCAACGTCTCGAACACTCCGAGTTGCCCCTCTGTATAAGACTGATCCTCATCCGCCATCGGCAGATGGGTCGCCACCCCCCCGATCTCCAGATTCGGCAGTCGCAAAATAGCGCGCGCAATCCCGATTGCCTCTTCGTGCCAAAGCCCCATGCGGCCCATTCCCGTATCGATCACGAGATGGCCTCGCGCGCTCCGTCCGGGAACGCTGTGGGCGAAAGCCTCCGCTTCCTCAAAATTGGAAATGGCCGCAATAAAACCGGAGGCCACAATCTGTCGGCGTTCCTCGGGAAGTGCTGGGCCAAGGATATAGATCTCGTTCTGGATGCAGGCATTTCGCAGGACGAGCGCCTCGTCGAGATTGGCGACACCAAACATGGCCACCTCGGCACTGAGGGCGGTTGCGACTTGCGACATGCCGTGTCCATAAGCATTGGCTTTGACGATGGCCATGATGTGGGCCGAGCGCCCAACTTTTTCGCGCACCACCCGCGCATTATGGCGCAAGGCGTCGAGATCGACTTCGACCCAGCAACGTTTGGCATTCATGGCTCTGAAATCTTCTTCCTCGATTGGGCTAGGGACAATGCATTCCAGCGGGCAAACCGGGCTTCGAGAAGATGGGAGGTGGACGGATCGGGAAGAAAAACCTCGGCGGCGCGGCGTTCAATGATAGGGATTCCAGCGAGCAGGGCCGCTCCGTCGAGTCCGTCGTTCGAACCCCGGATGATCGGTCGACAGAAAATATTGGCGATGAGCTGGACCCAAAAATCGAGGCGGCTGCCTCCTCCGAGGATCACCATTTCCTCTCCGCCGACAGAAAAGGGCTCCCCGGTCGATGCCCGCAAGGCAAACGCGATCCCCTCCAGCACCGCATAGGCGCTTTCTTCCTCTCCGCCGTCTCCTGCCCACGCTGCTGCGGAACCCCAGGAACCGGGATAAAAGAGGGCCGAACTCTCGCTAACCATCGCCTGACGTGCTCCTTCGACAAAACGCTTGGAATCCACATTTCCAAACAAGAACCTGTCGGCCCAGTCGAGAGCGGAGCAAGCATGGTCGAGGCAGAACAATTCGTAATAGCTGCCACCTGGATACGGTCGCCAAAGACCGTTTGGCGAGTAGGGCCCGGGCGTCTCCCCAGCATAGCGGTAAATTACCCCTGCGGTTCCCAGCGTCAGAACCGAGCGGCCTTTCCGGCAGCCGCAACCAACCGCTCCAGCCGTGTGGTCGTTGCCGGCAAAGACGATTTCCAAGGATTCCGAATATCCGGGCCGCCGGTTTTCGGAGAGGGTCGAGACAGGCTTGCCGGTTTCGACAACAAGCCCGAGTTGCGCGGCTGAGATCCCTGCGGCTTCGATGGCCCGCGCCCACCAGCACTTGCCCGGGATGGAATAGAATCCTGACATGGCGGCAAGGTTGCTATCACTCACGTGCGCCGCACCGAGTTGCATGGCCAAATACGAAGGCAGGGAGACAATTCGATGATCGCCGGGCAAGCCGTGGCGCATTCTCCACCAAAGGACTTTCGATAGCATGTGCCCCGGGCGGACTTTCGGCCATCCAGTCTGCTGGTGAAACGAATCCCCGAGCCGCGTTTGCAACTTCGCCGCTTCCTCCTCCGCGCGGAGATCGGTCCATCCCAAAAACGGGGAGACGGGTTTGCCCTTATCGTCACAAATGCAGAACGTCTGAGCCTGGCTCGTCAGGGAAATCCGGCGGACATCATCCACGGCCACGCCGGCTGCCGTGAGCGCGCCGGAGAGCACCTCAAAGAAGCAGCCTGCGACCGCCTCTGGAGATAGCTCGGAACAGGCAGCCGTTTGAATTTCGTAAGGCAGTGGAAGGGACGCTTCGCCGATCCGGCGGCCGTCCTCCGCAAAGAGGGCGGCCTTGAAATTCGTCGAGCCGAGATCTGCGGCCAGAATCATGCAAGTTCTCCGATGAGCTTCAGGGTTTTTTCCACGAAGAGCGATCCTGCCGCCGCAGGAAACAGGCTCATTTGAGCCTCGTAGCCCCGCGCGGCCTCGGCCTCCGGCGTAACGACGTAACCATGCAGTTCGCCGTTGCTCAGGGTGGAAATAAATACAGGGCGTCCGGCTCGCCGTTTCGTCTCCAAACCGTATTCGACAAAAAACTCGCCCGGCCAGCCAGCGACAAACGAGTCGCCGACCCGGAGCACCTGGATTTCAGCCTCGCGGTATTTTCTCCGGACAGCAGCGGCTTCCCCGGTCAGTTCCGACTTGGCGAGTGTAAGGACCTCCTCCGCTCCGAAGACCGTGCATTCGGCGGTCCGAATCTGCGCATGCCCGGCACCCGCCGCTTTGAGATGATCATAACGCTTGCGCGCTGCCGTCAAACGGGCTTCCGCCTCCCCAACAGGCGGGAATGTTTTTCCTTCCAACTCGATCATGGCACTCGTGGCGGCAAGCGACATATCGGAAGAGAATCCGATGGCAGTTTTTAATGCCTCCGCCATCCGGGTTCCCAGTGCGGCACCGAGGCGCTCCGCTTCGGCGAACGTTTGAGCCTTCACGGCGCGGCGCGGGCTTTGGTCGCCGCATACCCCGTTCAGGTAAACTACTCCCGCCCCAGGCAGCGCGGTTTCGATCTCCCGTCGGGCGAACGCGATGAAATCGCTGCTGATCAGCGTTGAGTCCTCGTGCAGAACCGTGGGGTGCATCCCGTAGATGGAGAGAACAGCGACCGGGGATTTGTCGGAAAGACGCCGCACCAGCAACAAGCCGGCTTCGGGGTCTTCCTGGCCATGGGAATCGATCCGGTTCCCACCCGCCAAATGACGCACGTCCGCCGTGGTCCAAACCGCCTCTGCCGCTTCGCGACCCTGCCAGGCATTGACGGCTGCCTCCACCGTCCCTGTCACCGACAATTCCAGATATTCCTGGTCCACAGGCGGCACGACCGGATCATCCTTCCATGCCAGGACTTCGGCGGTGTGGGGACCTGAATGCGTGTGAGTTGCTCCGATCAAAATATTTTGCGCGGGAACCCCTGTCGCCTCGCCAATCCGGCTCCGGCATTCCCGTGTCGAATCTGCGGTAATAAAGAGCAGATCGAGGGAAATGAGCACCAATGGCGTTCCCCCATTCTCCAGGCAGACTGCGGAGGCAAAGAGCGGGTCATGCGTTCCTGTGGAAGTTCTTTCCACGTGCGGGTAGCCCACAAGAAAGCAGGGATTCCTGGGCGTGATGTCAGCCCGGCCAAAGCCGGCGAGCAGTCCGCCGGGATTTTCGCAACCCGATTTCGGATTCACGGTTTCCATCTTAGTATCCCAGATCCCAGCGGGTTTCGATGTTAGCGGCTGCGGTCTCCGAAACCCAGACGTCGGTGCGGGTCGTCTGCAGGACGGACTCCGGCACGAGTGGCGTGACCGGACCGTGCAGGCAGACCCGCGTGGTGAGGCGCTGCCAGGACTGGAAGCTGCCTCCGACGCTGATGCTGTGCATTGCGATCCGGTGCTTGGCCGAGAGGATTTGGGCCGGCCCCACCGTCGCCGCCTTGGGCGGGACTGCGGTGAGATCCCCGCTCGCGCCAAAGCAGCCGTGCAGCGAGTTCTGGGCGATGGTGAACGGACTCAGCGTGCAGACGCGCGTGCCAAAGGTTTTCCATTCCTCCAGTGA
>Ga0194053_10000743_pt1 | contig 23026 bp, 15 predicted proteins | sample SepL228m_MetaG_FD_161684 | JGI IMG/M metagenome (GOLD analysis project Ga0194053, IMG submission 161684) | Anoxic zone freshwater microbial communities from boreal shield lake in IISD Experimental Lakes Area, Ontario, Canada - Sep2016-L227-8m | ecosystem: Environmental > Aquatic > Freshwater >... | reverse complement strand
TATTCACCGCAAAGGAGCACAAAGAACACAAAGAGTTTTAATAAATTCTTCTTTTGTGATCTTTTGCGATCTTTTGTGGTGAATAATTATGGGTTGTGGGCAAAGCCCGCGTTAGGATGATAATGAATAATAAACCACTGACTATCGGGGTATTCGACTCTGGCGTCGGCGGGCTTACCGTTGCGCGTGAAATAATACATACCATGCCATACGCCAAATTGCTTTATCTTGGCGACACCGCGCATGTGCCGTATGGTCCCCGACCGTTGGAAGAAGTTAAAGGTTTTGCATTGCAGATAATTGAGTTTTTATTTGCTCAGGATGCCGATGCGGTAATTATGGGATGCAATATGTCCGCCGCCAGTGGTGCTGGAGACGCTGCGTCATCGTTCTTTCCAAAACCGGTATTAGGCGTGGTTTTGCCAGGGTCTATGGCAGCCAGCAAAGTTACCAAAAACCAGCGCATTGGCGTCATTGCAACCCAAGGTACTACTAATAGCGGTATTTATCAGAATACCCTCAAAAAATTAGGCGATGAAGCAATTGTAATTGGATGTCCGAAGTTTGTTCCGCTGGTTGAAAGCGGCAACTTCACCGGACCGGAAGTGGATGCCGCAATTGCAGAATACCTGTCGCCATTGCGCGACGCCGGAGTTGATACCCTGATATTCGGCTGCACTCACTACCCGTTCCTTCGCGAAGCAATCGCGGCATTCATGGGTGATGGGGTAGAATTAATCGATCCGGCAATATTCACTGTCGAAAAGATTCATCACATGTTCAACACAGAATCAAACACTATTGTATCGCAGGACGAACATATTTTTTATTCCAGCGGCGACCCGCAAAGCCTGCGCCGTGAAGGTGAAAAATTGCTGGGACTGCCAATGGTGAATGTGCTGCATGTGGATGTACCCAAATAAAAATTGACAATTGACAATTTTATATATTGAAAGATTTTCTGTAACAAATTTATCCTGTAGGGAACGTCGTCCCCGACGTTTCGCTCAATCAGGTGATATATTAAAATAAAGGTGAAAATGCTAAAAATTGTCCTTGCAACTACTAATCGTAAAAAAGCCGTCGAAATTGCGGAGATTTTGGGGGATGTCAACGCGGAAATTGTTCCTATTTGCGACTTTGCGGCAGATTTTGATGTTGATGAAACCGGTACTACCTTTGTCGAAAATGCCGGTTTAAAAGCAATGGCGGCAGCGGAAGCGACTGGCATGATATCCCTGGCGGATGATAGCGGTCTTAGCGTAGACGCTTTGAATGGTGAACCAGGGGTGTATTCAAAAAGATTTGCCGCCGATGACGCCGCCCGTAATAGCAAACTGTTGCAGATTATGAAAGATATCCCGGCTGAAAAACGCTCTGCGCGTTTTCACTGTGCGGTGGTTATCGCTTCCCCCACCGGTGTGCTGGTTGAGATTGATGAAACAACTGAAGGCTTTATCACCAATGCTCCATCCGGCAGCAACGGGTTTGGCTACGACCCGGTATTTCAACCCATCGGGAAAACCCGCACCATGGCAGAAATGACTATTGCGGAAAAAAACCTGATAAGTCATCGCGGAAAAGCATTCAGAAAAGCTGCTGAATGGATAAAAAACTATAAAGGGTAAGATAATCCATATTAAGGTAAAAGATGATAATTATTGATACAAGTTTTAATGAATGGTGGTCGGAAAACAAAAGATTATTTGACGCTGTTCTTTTTGATATAGACGGGACATTGATTTCCGGCAATGACTATTTGCCCGGTGCTGGTGAATTGCTGGCAGAAATGAGGTATAATGGTCATCCTTTTTATTTGCTGACGAATGACGGCAATCATTCAACCATTGAAAAAAGCCTGATTTTATCTAACGCGGGAATAAATGTATCACAAGATGAAATAATTTCGTGTGGGTCGGCACTTGGCAGTTATGCTAAAAAGAATGGGTATATTGGCAAGTTGTTTTATGTTTTGGGTGAACTTGGCACACCGGACTATGCCGAACTTGCCGGTTTTAATATTTGTCGCAATCCCGAAAAAATCGGCATGTGTGACGGTGTCATTATCGGTGAGGGTAATTACGACTGGGAAAGCAATATTAATGCGGCATTCAATTATTTCATTAAGAACCCGGATAAACCTCTTATCGTTCCCAATCCAGACAGCTATTGGCCGGCAGGACCACATGGCGAGTTATGTATTGGCGCTGGCGGCAAGGCGCGTTTTATCTGCGCTGTTCTCGCGGATATGGGAGTTATCCTGCATCCGGTATATTTAGGCAAACCGTCAACGGCAATCTTTGATCTGGCTCTCGATACATTGTGTGAAAGGTATAGTCTGTCACTGGATATAGACCGCAAAAGAATACTGATGCTGGGTGACTCGATGCGTTCTGATATGCAGGGAGCAATGAACAGCGGCTTATCAACATGCCTGCTGCTGACCGGCATTACTAAAATGTGGCAGGTAGAAAATATCCCGGCGGTTGATTTGCCGGATTATCTTTGTAAAGGGCTTTCTTAAGGAATAAATATAAATATCAAAGACAGCAAGATTAAAGGACACCTGTCATGTTCCACAACAACTTTATTTCCAAAATGACACCATGGACTATCACCGAGACATCTGAATGGATGCCGGTGGTTGCTTATCCTGCGCTGGTTGGGTCGGGTCGGCTTACCATGGGGATTGACTGCACCGGTCTGCAGGGATTGCCAGATCGCATTGCGTCGTCGGCGGGTAGTGCGGCGGCACCGTTTCATGTCACTCAGTCTGACTTATATATCTTGCACGAAGGGATGATAGGCGAGCATCTTTCTCGCAATGAAGTAATGGTGACCGGCAAAGATGTGGCACCAGATGATACGCTGTATGGACAGCGAAAAAACTTCATGCCATTGGGATACCTTGCACAAACATTCACTATTAATGGTAAGGAGATAAGCGGTGAAGATATTCTGGCTGCCGGCAAACGCTGGACGCGGGAATGGGATTTGAAAAAAGCGATTCTGACGAACTCTTTCATTATCGACAAACGGGTGGGAGTTGAGACTGAAATATTCATGCCTCATGGTGGTGAAAGTATCTATTTAAAACTTATCCGCAAAGCGGCAAAAGGCGAAGGCGATTTCAGTTGGAAGATACAACTGAAATTGGAAACCCGCGGCGGATTGCCAATATTTGATCAACCAGGTGCGGTGAAGGCAAGCGAACAGACATTGCTTGCCACTATTGATAGGGATTCTTCATACCTGCCAAATGAGCCATACACCGTTATTTATGGAGCGGGTGCGGTTGGCGCAAATGTTGAAATGCTGCCAACTGGCTGGGAAATCAGCATGACTGGAGCAGTAGCGATTGAACAAACAGCATACCTGCGACTGGATTTTCAGCGTCTTGCCGGGGCAGAACGTGATGATGCCGTAACCCGTCAGCAGAAACTCGAAAAAACGCTGATGTTATTCAGTGCAGGTGATTACCTGTCCGCACGCCAGGCGCATATTGCACAATATTCAAATTACTGGAATCAGACCGCTGACATTGAGGTGGATTCTATTGATGCGTTGGAAATTACCCGGCGATACATGTTGCACATGTCGGAATACCTGCTGCATTGCGGCAGTGATTTCGCTTGCGGCGGGTCGCCGCAATTCGCATTTTATCACCAGAATGGTTGGGGAGCCAGCAATTTTCATGACCAGCATTACGTGGTAGACGGCATTGCCCGCGCCAATATGTGGGAAGCGGCGGAGAGCCATGCCCATTGGCTGCGGCGAGTGATGCGAGAAACTGGACGGGCATTCCCCTGGATGATGAATTATGATGGTACTATCACCGCTCCGCCAGAGGTAGACCGCGCGCCGATGTCGGACGCCGGACGCGCTTTGCTGGCGATGCGGCTGTATGAACTGGCGGGAATTGGAAAAGATACATTATTACGCGATACTGTTTACCCCATTCTGCGCCGGGTGGCGGAGATGGCGGTGTCGGATTGGTTTTACGAGCATGAAGGCCGCATGATTTTTCGCGGAGTTGAGTTGGATGTGATGGGGGATAATGCCATCGAGCATGACGCATCTACCGTGCTGGCATTTCTTACCGTAATTCGCAAGGCGATAGAATACAGCAATAAGCTGGGGGTTGACGCGGATTGCCTGTCGCGCTGGCAAAATGTAATCGATCATACTGACATTAATGTGGTAAATGGACGTTATGAAGACCATCGCAACGCGCCGCCTGATGCCATGGCAAGCGGATGGTTGTGCCACAGCTACTACATTTCCGAGTGCCAGCGTTTTTTAGATGATGACATTTACGCGGCAACGGTTGATTACAGTCATCGACAGGTTAGCTGTAATATTCCGTGGATTGGCTACGCGGTGGCAAGCAGCGAAATGCGGCTGGGACGGCCTGACCGCGCCGAACAATATTTTGTTGACCACCTGGAAAATCGCCTGCATGGACCGGGGTATTACGAAGAATGTTATCCCTTGTGGATGGCGGCGGTACCGCCATTTGAAAGTGCCCACGGTTCTCACCTGACCGCTGCTTGCGAACAGATTGTTCTTACCGACTTTTGGGAACCGCGCATTTATATCGGCAAAGGAATGCCGTCAAAATTCCGCGCGTTAAGAGTGCGATTCAGCAACCTGTGCGCACGCGACGGCATAATTATCAGTGGCATATCCGAACCACGCCGTCTTGCCGTCACCCTTCGCAACACCGGCGATGCGGCAACTGAAGAAATTGTCCTTTCTATTCCATGCCAGGCAGGAGTAACTTTCAAAGTGCTTCGGGATGGCGCAGAAACTCCCCACGATTTTCACGGCGAATTTGTCAGCATAATAGTAACAATGAAAGCGGGTGAAGAAACAGAATTGGTGGTGGAAGGATGACGATTAGTTGATAGTTGATAGTATTATAGCTCACGGAGCGCCGGCTGGAAGCCAGTGCTCCGTAATGATTTTGTATATTCTGAAATATTTCCTTGCCAAATTGAATGTATATTTGTATGCTGATGGCGCAGTTTCATTGGTAGTGGTTAGGAATAGAGCAAAGTAATTTATTTTAGGGAATTATATGTCACAATCACAAATTAATGGCTTAATAATGGTTTGCATTGCTGGTTTTTTAGCTGGCGCCATTGCCTTGCCAATTAAATATATGCGTCGTTTCCAGTATGAGCATTGGGCATTTCTTGCTAACTTTATTGCTCTGGTAGTATTGCCATGGGTATTTCTGCTCACTCTTTGTCCAAATGCATTGACCGCTTTTTCACAATTGCCGTGGGCTTTATTGGTGAAGGCGAACCTGTTTACTATCGCCTGGGGTATTGCAAATGTGATGGTGGGAATATGCCTGGTGCGTATCGGGGTCAGCCTTACAATAGGGTTGATGATGAGTATTGGGTTGCCTATCGGGGTATTGCTGCCGATGATATTGCATGGAACCGGCGCTTTTTCTCAATCACCAACGCTGCAATCACCTGCCGGGCATATTATCCTTATCGGAGTGGCAGTATTGCTGGCAGCGATATATTTCACCACAGTCGCCGGATTTGGCCGCGATAAAGCACTCAAACAACAAAATCGTAGTACCAGCGGATTTACCACCGGACTGGTGATGACTATATTGGCCGGCTTTCTTCAGGTTGGTCTATCTTTTGCCTTTGTTTATACCCAGGCGGATATAGTGAAGGCACTCCAGTCGCAAGGTGCTAACGACTTCACATCTATTGCCGGGGTATGGGCAATCGCGCTGCCAGGCGGCGCATTGGTTAATCTTTTATATCCCGCCTGGCTGCTGACCAGCAAACGCGGGTGGGGAGAGTTCGTCGGGAATTGGCGGGAAATATCTTTGAGTCTGCTGATGGGAATTATCTTTTTTGCTTTTGTCATCTTTAATGGTCTGGGCATGAGAACCCTTGGTTCGCTGGGAGCATCCGTCGGTTTTGGCGTTTACCAGGCTTTGATGATGCTAACCTCACAAATTATAGGTTTTGCACATGGCGAGTGGCATGGAATTTATGGAAAACCAAGAAGTCAAATCTACATCGCATTGGCAATTTTACTGGTGGCAGTATGCTTGATGGCTTATGGCAATTCGCTGGCGAAATAAATGAAATTTTTATGTGGAAATGATATGTAAGTCAATTGCAAAACCCAGTGTATTGCGAGCATCCTGCTCGCAGTCATCCGAGCAGGATGCTCGGAATACTCTTGGTTACACAGGTTTTGCAATTGCCTCATGGAGTGGTTTGATATTTTCTACTTCACATTCTTATTAATAAGCGCGATAGCTGCTTTCGCGGCATCCTGGGCATATCTATGATCGGTGGCTGTCATGGTGTTTAACGCGGGAAGTCCGGCGGGGTCGTCCAATGCGCCAAGCGCCAATGCGGCTTTAATGCGCACGCGCATATTTTTGTCGGTGGTTTGTTTTGCCAGGAAAGGTACGGCGGCGTGGTCGCCATTTATCCCCAGACACCAGGCGTAGGTAAGGCGCACAGTAACGCTGAAACTCTCGCCGAATCTCGTATTGAAATCATCGCTTACCGGCAGTTTATGCTGTTCTGCCAATGCTGCCAGGCTATAGATAATTAATTCCGGGTCAAAAAGGTATCCGTCGGTTGCCGGGGTGCGCAAACCGGCGATCATCTTGTCGGCACCAGTGGCTAATTCAGGACGTTTTGCCAGGATGAATAATCCGGCTTTGCGGAGTATGCGGTATGGACTTGCCAGTGCAGCATTGGCAATCTGTGCGGCGGCGGGATCGTCCATAATATCAATTGCCATTCCTGCCGCTTCTTCAGCATTGTCGGCTTTCGCATCTGCAATAGCTTTCAACACTTTTTTCATGTTAACTGGAGGAGATTGCGGAATTTTTTTCGGTGTCATTTTATTAATTTCAGGTGTTGCCGCTACTTCTGTTAAAAATTCTGAAGTTGTGAAATGATTACCCGGGTTCAGCAGATAGCCGATATATTTCATAGGTCCATGGTGGCTGTCGATGCCGGGGGTGTCGGAATCACTTATTGACAGGTCAAAACCGATACTATTCATTTCAGGATGCAATTTCCAATATGGTATTGATGTCTTGGGTATTTTTATCTCCATGTTATATCCACATGGACGTAATCGGCTTGCCATTTGCAGGCCGGGAATCGGCTTATCTGTCCACATAGCTTTCGCATCAGTTGCGCGTGACAGCGACATGTGGCGGGGTAAAAACATGAATTGTATACAATTTTCGTTGCGCGCCTTTGCGTACCGGGTGGCGACTGGATTTGCGTCGATAAACAGTTCCAGGTCGTCGCCTTCCCAGAAATTAGCTTCCGCGTCATTGAAAAGAAGCTGGTCGCGGACATGTGCCAGCACATAAAAGTTATCTTTATCGTTTGCCAGCCATGCTTCAAATGACATATCATCCGGTCCGGCATATTCGCCTTGATCCGGGTTGAAAAACATCAGCGACTTCGACAAATCCGGCACTAACCGGGCATTGGTGAACGCTTTTCCCATGCTGGCCCAATCATCATTGCGACCATCAATTACAATCGATCCGTTGGCGACTGTCAGCATTTTTACCGATCGCCGTTCTGCCGGCATCGCTGCCAGGCATAACCCCAATAGGGTGATAAGCATTATAGAACGTAAACGCATAATAACTCCTCGTATCATTGTTTCTGTCAGTAGCATAATACTATCCTGCCACGGTAGTGTCAATTAAATATTGTCGGGAATAATATAAATATTAATAATAAAATGCAATGCAAAAATCTATTATGGAATCTATTTATACACTTTTATTCAAGAAAACCTGAATTGTGAATTTATATTGATTTAAATTTTTAAAATAAAATACTAAAATGTTGAAATTCATAATTGAAAGATGATATAATATAATATAAAGTTTTAAAGTTAACAATTTTTGTTGATAATAAAACGATTTTTGGAGGAAAAAAATGTCAACAACCATCAAACGGCGCGGCTTTACGCTCATTGAATTACTGGTAGTAATTGCTATTATTGCCATTTTAGCCGCCATTCTCTTCCCGGTATTTGCCCGGGCGCGCGAAAAAGCACGACAGACAACCTGTACCAGCAACCAGAGGCAAATTGCCGCGTCTGTACAAATGTTTTGTCAGGATCACGATGAACTTTTTCCTGGCTCAGCAACAATATGGTCTGATATCAAAGTTGATCCAGGAGTTTTAACCTGTCCGACATTAGGTAAAAGTGTACCAAATGGATACGCATATAACGCTAATTATAGCGGTGTAGCCGTTGGAACTATTTCTGACCCGACTTCCGCTGTATTGTGTGCCGACTCTTTGAAAACAGGCAACCTTATGTATATGCAGCCGGATGTTGATCTGCGCCACACCAGCAAAGCAGTTTTTTCCTGTGCAGACGGTCATGTAGAAGTTAACAGCAATGTACCAATTTGGTTTACCCCATCTCAGGATATGTTTGCCGGATTAAAAACAACCGTTCAAAGTGGCGGTGCCGCAATGACAGCAAATGATACCACGGTTGCTACCTGTATGGCTTACGATGCTTTGACTCCAGGGCAAGGCTGGGATGAATTAGGCAGCAGTTCTGCGGTTCATAACCAAAACGGCGGTTCCCGTGCTGATGGCTTGGGAGCAATTCCTTATGGCGGTCCAAATGCTACCCAGACAACTGCTTATGGCGGACAATTTGATTGCGTTAAATACACCTCGTTTAGCGGTAATCCAGCACCATGTATTGTATGGAGTCAGGCGCATGATTGGGGTTATATTACTGGCACACGCACATTACCTGGCAGTTCAGCAAAAGGGTGGGCATTAAGTGGTGACTTAAAAACAACAATGCCTATTCTCGCTTCTTCACTTGTTGGTACAACAACTGCTGCAATATCAAATGTTGCTAATTACAATACAACATGGAATTCATTTATTATTAACTGCAGCAATGGCAAAATGTTGATGAAACTTGGCAGTTCTGTCTACTCAATTAATGCTTTTAGTTCAAATCCTGTTACATCTCTTGTTCTTGCCGGGCAGTGGTATAATGGCGGCAGCGGCGGCACCCAGATTCCTGGCTACGCATATCGCGGAATGTGGATAAGTTTAAATGATGCCAGCAATAATCCGGTTGGTCAGCTTCGTATGGATAATACCACTGGCACTATGTGTGTATTAGTCGATAACTTGAAATACGACACTATTCCGTAAGTTGTCGTTTTAAAGTTAAATATTACATTTAAATCAGCCATTGTAAATTATTACAATGGCTGAATCTTTTTAAAATATATTTATAACTCTTGACGAACAATATACAGCGAGTACAATTATCATCGTTAAGATTAGCTATATCTTAATAAACTGATGATTTGTTAAGGATACCAAAAATGATTAATCATGAATTGCAGGCTATACAAGCCAAACATGTAAATAACTTAACCCGATTATATACTGGCGAAAAATTACTGACGGCTTATTCTATTGTTGGCACTTACGCCGGGTATTATAGCGATTGTAATGATGATATGCTGGCTGCCTGGTGTGCAGCAGATTTGCCGGTAGTTATCGAAGGCATATTGCGTGATGGTATTGACCCCGTATCTTTTCACCCGCTGGTAATAGAGTTTAACCCTCTCGGTGTGCATTATGTCGACGCTTTGTTTGGCGCGAAGGTTTACCGGAGTGACGGACAGATTTGGAGTGAATTGCTGCCGGGCGGTTTGGCAGATTTGCAACCAATTGATATAAATACGGCTCCAATAGTGCAGTGGACATTAAAATCAATCGAAAAACTGCTGATGGAAGTGCCGGAGCAGATACATATAACCTGCCCCATCTTTTCATCACCGCTGAATGTGGCGATAAACCTGTTTGGCGAAGGTGCTTTGATGGATTTGCTGGAACCAGACCCGACAGTGCTGCGCGGTCTGGATATTATCACCGATTCTATCAGCGGATTGCATAAATTGATTATGACCAGTTTCCCCGGCAACCGGGTGCGTTTTTATTGCTCATCCAACCGCTATGCCCCTGACGGCATCGGGCATATTTGCGGATGCAGCACACAATTGCTGGGTCAGGAAACTTACCGGAACTATTTTGCACCGCTGGATTCCCGGGTATTATCCACTTATCCGCATGGCGGCACCATTCACCTGTGCGGCCATCATGCCCAGCACATCCCCACCTGGCGAAACATGCCGGAACTGCGGGCAGTACAACTGAATGACGCCGCCACCGATGAATTTCCCCTGTATTTTAACGGTTTACGCACAGACCAGATAATATACCTTTGTCCGACAGAAGAGATGACCATAGAAAGAATATTAGCCATCAGTGGTGGGCAGCGAGTGGTTATTCAGGTGCAGATGTGACCCCCATCCCTACCCCCTTTCCTTTGGAGAGGGGGTAGGGGGAGAGGTAGATACCTTTACCCGTAAAACTTCCACTGCTTCTTTTTGCCTTGATACGATTACGTATAAATATCCATCATGAATCATGGTGTGCGGGTAGCCGTAATCGCCGCCTTTGTGCATTCCCGGATATTTCATTTCGTATTTTTTATCGGCAATTATGGCATGGTTGTCAAATATAACGCCGTTGTGTGACAATGACAATACCAGCGGGTTGCGCTGCCAGCGTGGTTGCGGGTCGGGACAGCCAACATAATAAAACCTGCCATCCGGTAGTCTGCCAAAATGGAATTTCGTGGCGTTGTCAGTAAAGTCGGTTGCTGACGGATTTGACCATGTTGCGCCGTTGTCGCTGCTTTCGGTTACCCACAGGTAATCCTCGTTGCTGCGCAGCATCATGTGAATTATCTTATCGTCAGTTTGATAGTACGAACCTTCGCATAATCCGACTGTCCATTGCATTTCGTCGCGCAACTTCCAGAACGATTCCGAATCATCCACGATGCCGTCAACCATTTCTGGTGGGTAGATGCCTGTCATTTTCCAGCCGCTAAGTCCAGCAGGGTCGTCTGTATATGGAAAACTGATGTTGCCGGAGATTATCAGCCTGCCTGATGTGGTGGGTTGCGGGCCATGGTTTGGAATAATGGCAATTCCCATGTCAATCAATCCGCTCCAATGCTCACCATCGCTGGTTACGCAGGCGGAAAGCCTGGTATTTTTATGCCCCTGATCAGATGCTTGCCGCTGCCCATTCACAATAGCTTCGGCTTTATATTCATATTGTCCGATATATGCGATTAATTTACCGTCATATTGGTGAAATCCAGCAGCGGTATATATAATGCCCGGTTGCGATTCCACTAATGGTACTGGCGTTGTCCAATTGATAAAATCTTCACTGATTGAAATTAAAACCCGCTGTCCGATGTCATCTTCATTAACCATCCCGTTAGACCAGATGGCATAAAACCGTCCAGCGAAAAATGTTATATGCGGGTGATGCGAATAACACCATTCGCCTTCAGGCTGGTACAGCCAGACCCGTTCCATCGGTAATTTCGGGTGGGTAGCGGTGTTATCGTATTTATTTGTAATCGGTGATTTTTCTAATGTCATTTTTATACCGCTTCATACACAAATAAAAGGTAGTGGGTGTTTTTTTATAACATATGCCGGTAATTGAATCACCCCGACCTTCGGCCACCCCTCCTTGGCAAGGAGGGGAGTTTTTTTACTTACTTTGCACCTAACCTTGTTGAAAATTATATTTTTATCGTATATCCCAGGCTCACTATTGTAGTCAGTATTTTTGGTTTCATCACTCTGCGCCTTATTGCTGCTTGTTTTGCACTGTGGTCGCTGTAGGTGAGTATCTCGTCTGGCACGGCTATGGTGTTTTCATCTGGAGTTATGGAAAATTTTGCTAATTCTTCGCTGCCGTCAATCAGGGAAATGATGGCGGTTTCCAGTGAACGGGCTTCTTTCAGCACAAAATTATCTGCTACGTGCAATATGCCATTCACCCGGTCCATTCGGAAACTGCGGATATATTTTATGCAGTCTGCTTCTGAGTTATAGCATTTTGTCAGGTCGATATCCATGTGTAATTCGGTTTGTGAATATTCGTTTTTGATAATTTGCGCAGTGAATGTTTCTCCTGCTGTTTGTTCGCAGCCGTTTATAATTGGCAGCGAGTGTCCCAGGGTGCGTGCCGCCAGAAATTCATAGCGGGCATCGCTGAAAAAAGCGCGGTTGTATTCAGGAGAGCCAATTTCCATCACCGCTCGTTTGCCATTGATATTCAGGATAAAATTTCCACAATCATTGTGGTTGTGATGCTCGTTGTTATTTCCACTCTTGGCGGCAAACTCCCACAAGTTGCCGTTTTTATCTATGCCGCGCGTAATCATCACTCCCAGGTCGGGCAGGTAAGTGTCGCCAATCGACAGTTCAACAGTTTCTGATATATCCTGCGGGCAATTGAATAACAGGCGCGCAAAGTAGAATACATCACAGCGAAGAGTTTGGAAGTTCAGTCCAGATTTTGCCAACTGCTGATATTTTAATAATCCCATTTTGCGGCTATTTTCATCGTTAAATCGTTTGCCAAGGTACGCTTGCAACTCTGCGCCGCCGCTGATTGAACGAGTGCCGGAATCGGCAAAGTTCACCATGTAGCCATTAGACAGCGACACACTCACCCCGTAGCGGGCGATTAATTTGATATGTTCATCACCCTCTACCAGAGAGAGCCTGCCGCCGGTACGCTGTTCCAATTGCTGATTCAGGAATATGAACCAGCCGAATCCGTATTCCCAATAACTCGGGCCTTCTGTGCAACCGCCATCAGCAGTGTAACTATTCAAACAAGCCGGCAAATGTTTTGCGGCTTCACAAAGCATCTTTGCCACAATGGCAAGGTCGCTTTCCGCCGCCAGTGCCGCTCCGGTAATCCCCTGGTGGCATACCGCGTTCCAGTTGTTTGTTGTCTCTGTCCATCCAAATTTGGCATTATTTTCCAGGTAATTTTCAAATACATCCCGGCGCAGGCGCGATTTGATATTCTGTATTAATTCTGCCGGCATTACCGGTCCCAGTATCTCCATGCATTGCGCCATCATGTTTGCCGTTTCTGCCGCAAATAAATCGATGGTACGCAGGTCTTTGCCGTCTGGCGAGTGCCCTACATGCGCCGGCAGCGACCAAGATACTTCGTTGAATACTTCTTCTACCTTGCTGATTGCCGATGTAACTAACGGCGAATCCATCCCGTCACAGGCGGCGGCAATCACTGCGCGGGACATCCGGCGGCGGCGTTCAAAATAAAGCGCCTCAAAGTTTACCCGGGTTCCAGTGACGTAAAAATCCGCATATAACTCGTCAGTCAGCACCGGCATCGGCTCATCAATTTCCTTCATCGCCTGTTCGCGAATGGTATCAATCCACGGTCCGGTAATGGCGTTTTTCGCAAAGTTTATCCAAACCGGGTCGCCAATGGGCGGCAGCAGGGAAGTAGTGGGGCATTGCTGTAAAACAGCCAGCATTTCAGCTTCTGATAGAGGGTGTTTAATAATATTAATCATCACAAAATTCCAAATAAAATAAACGTTCTATTAAGTCGGTTAAAGAATAGCATTGGTAGAAAGAAAGAGTAAAGGGAAAATGTGAATTGCAAATTGGAAATGGCAAATGGCAAATTAATTAAAAATTAAAAATGTAAAATTAAAAATTACACAGATTTATGAATAACCTGATTTTTTATTGTTTCAAATTGAAATTTTGAGTATAAATCAGGGACTGACACCGAGTGGCGAAGCCAGGAAGGTGTCTGTACCATCGGATTATGCAAGGTTTTGTTATAGCTTGTGGAAATGGGAAATTTTATATAACCAGTTATAAAATGCTGTCACAGTTTTGAAAGGGGTGAAGCCCGGCTCGAATTACATCAAAATTATCTTCCCCGGGAACGCCAATTTCCTGATTGGCAAGTAGCTAAAATGAAAGATTCTGGAAAATCAGCCGGACTCGCGTCCCTTTCCATACGGTGACTAATTTTTTGTATTATTCTAAAGTTTATATCGCTAACTTGCTTTACGGTTCAATAACCATAAAAATCTGCTTGTATAATTTCGGATTACTTTTCTCTATAAATGTTGCATATCGATGGTTGATATTATGCATTGGACTGCAGCCTGGCAACATGCAATCCCAGTAGTTATATATTATTTTCTTGATATCATTTCACGGTACTGGTATGATATATGCGGGAGCATTATACATGATTGCTATTATTGATTATGGGATGGGGAATTTGCGGTCGGTGGAGAAGGGATTTGAGAAAGTTGGCCACCAGGCGCAGATAGTGAAAACGGCTGATGAGATTCGCCAGGCAGACGCGGTTGTGCTGCCGGGTGTTGGCGCGTTTGGCATGGCGATGGAGCACATTAAAGCGGCTGGTTTGGACACGGCTATAATTGAATCAGTAGCCAGCGGAAAACCATTTTTAGGCATTTGCCTGGGGTTGCAGCTATTATTTGACGAAAGCGAAGAGTTTGGGCCGGTACGCGGTTTGGGAATAATTCCCGGGAAGGTAGTGAAATTTTTCCCGGAAGGCGCGCCTGCGGGTGTGAAGATACCCCACATGGGTTGGAATGGATTAAATAAAGTAAAAGACGAAGCAGTTTTGCAGGATATTCCCAATGGCGAATATGTATATTTTGTCCATTCATATTATGTAGTGCCAAATGACGACGCGGTAATAGCCACCACCACCGAATACGGCGGTTTCAGTTTTACTTCGTCGATATCCAACGGTAATCTTTATGCGTGCCAATTTCACCCAGAGAAGTCCGGCACTGCGGGATTGACCATACTTAAAAGATTCGCGGAACTAACAAAGAACTAAAAAATATGTTCTTAAAAATAAAATTTCATTTTGGAGTAAAAGGATGAAAAACATCTATTTAACATTAGCACTGGCTTTATTGCTGATTTCCGGCAACGTGTTCGCCGGCGATTTAATTAACGCTATTGGATCAAATGACATTGCCAAGGTAAAATCCCTGCTGGCAGACGTCAAGACGCGACCCGCCGCATTGGCTGAGGCTGATAAAGGCGGTTATTCGCCGATGATAGTGGCAGTGCGCGATAATCACATTGACATGGTTCGCGAGTTGATAAATGCCGGTGTCAACGTTAACGCACCCAGCGGAGCGTTAAAACTAACCCCGCTGCATAGTGCCAGCAATATTGACATTGTAAGATTGCTGATAGCCAGTAATGCCAATGTGAACGCTGCCGATAACGGCGGAAACACCCCGCTTCATTCCGCGGTACGAAATGGCCGCATGGATATTATGAAGCTGTTGATTGATGCGAATGCCAACGTTAACCTGGCGAATATTGATGGTGAAACTCCGGTTTACGAAGCATCAACCCCTGAACTTGCCGCGATGCTGTTAAATGCAAAGGCGAATCTGAATGTTGTCGATAAAAAGGGTAATTCCCCGCTGATTAATAAAATTATCAGCCGGCAAACCGAGGCCGCGATATGGATGATTAATAACCATGTCAGCGTTGAAAAAGCCAATGAAGATGGCGACAGCCCGCTGCATTTTGCCGCCAAGTATGGCAACGATACAGTAGTTGATGAATTGATAAAGAAAGGCGCGGGAATCGGAATAACTGACAACAATGGCGATACCCCGCTGCATCTTGCCGCTACTGCTCCGGTAGTAAATTTGTTGATAAAGGCCGGTGCCGCTACCGATATAATGAATAAAAGCAAGCTGATTCCCGTCGTTACCGCCACCGACCATGGCTATACCGAAGCGGCGATGGCGATGATGACAAAGGCAAATGTCAAGGCTGCCAATGAAAACGGCATCACTCTGCTGCACAACTTCGCCGGACGCGGCAAAGTTGACGCGATGAAGAAACTTATCGAATTAGGTGCAGATGTAAACGCCGTAACCAATACTGTAAAGCAAACCCCGCTGCACATGGCAACATCAAAAGAAGCGGCTGAATTATTGCTGAATAATGGCGCGAAGATAGACACCGCAGACCTTGATGGAATAACTCCGCTGATGCGCGCGCTGCAGAATAACAATGATGCGCTGGTAGAATATTTATTGCAGCAGAAAGCATCTGTCGCAGTGAAAACAATCGATGGCGATACCCCGCTGCACATGGCGCGTTCGATAAAAGCAGTCAACCTGATATTAGGCGCGGACAAACAATTATTGAATGCTGAGAACAAATCAGGTGAAACGCCGTTATTCAGCGCGATAACTGATGAGAATAAAGACGCCGCTCTCGCATTGATAGCTGCCGGGGCAGATGTAAATAAAATCTGCGGTAAAACCCCGATAATAGATGCCGCTATCGCAAAGGCTGAGAAAAATACCGCAAGTATGGATGTGTTAAAGGCGATTGTAGATAAAAAGCCTGACATGACTGTGTTGAATGATAAAAACCAAAAGCCGATATCAATTACCCGAAAAACTGACATTATCATGCTGCTGGCGTCAAACGGCGCTGATGTTAACGCCGTTGACCTTAACGGCCGCACCCCATTATTTTTTGTAGTTATTAACGCCGGTCGCGATGATGAAAAAGCCGCCGCAAAAAACAACATTGAATCATTATTAAAAATTCATGCAAATGTAAACGTTAAAGATAGTTACGGAAATACCCCGCTCTCTTATGCACCTAATGTAATAGTTGCAAAGTTGTTGATAGAAAATACTGACGAGAAAAACCGCGCTGATATAAATGTATTAAACAAGCGTGATGAATCTTTGCTTTACAAAGTCGTGGCAGACAACCGCAAAGACCTGGTTGAATACTACATTGCTAAAAATTTATCGGTAAAACAGGCGAACAACGCTGGCGATTCACCACTGCACCGCGCGGCGTCAATTGTTGACCCGATCAGTTTTGAGAGAGACCTTGATCACCCGAATCCACCGGCGCCGCACGAAATTGCGACGATGCTGATTGCTGCTGGTGCTGATGTAAATGCAAAAAATAACAATGGCGAAACTCCGCTGTTTTATGCCCGCTCCGCATCAATGATTACCTATCTGGTGAAGGATTGCAAGGCAGACCCGAATGTCGCAAGCCTGGCCGGCGATACCGCGTTAATGCGCATTGTCCGCACAAATAAAGACGCGGTGAGTGCGCTGATTAACAATGGTGTGGTTCCCGTAGATGTTAATTATGTCAGTCCTGCCAAAAGCAGCAATAAGAAAACCGCGTTATTCATGGCACAGACCGGCGAGATTGCTGACTTGCTGATAAAAGCGAAGGCGACTGTAAATATAAAAGATGCTGACGGCATGACCCCGCTGCATGACGCGGTGAAGGCCGGACGTCTTGATGTGGTGAAAACGTTGCTGATTGCCGGAGCCGACCCGACAGTACGTTCAGATGACGGCAATCTGCCGATGCACCTGACGCCAAATGTTGATATGGCAACAGAAATACTCAGCGCTCCGAAAACTGATATCAACGCTTACGATGACAGCGGCAATACCTTGCTGCACAACGCCGCCCGCAAGGCTGACGGACTGAAAATGGTGCAGTTGCTGATGAGCAAAAATGCATCGGTTATCATCGCTAATAAAAATCAGGAATCCCCGCTGCACCTTGCCGCCAATGATGCTATTTTTAATGAATTAGTTAAAAATGGCCCGACAAATATTAACAGCAAGGATGTTGCTGGCAACACTCCGATGATATCTATGGTACGGTTAGGCAATAATGGCGCGGTTGCGAAATTGATAGAATTAGGCGCAGACGCTAAATTGAAAAATCTATCCGGCGAAACCGCGATAGATTTCGCGTCTGATTTCGCCACTGCCAAGTTGTTGTTTGATAAAGGCGCGGATGTAAAAACAGCCGATAAATCCGGCATGACCCCATTATTATACGCGGTGAAAAACAGCCGTTTAGATGTAGCGGATTTCCTGTTGAAAAATAGCGCATCGGCAATAACAACTGTTAATGGCAAGGTGATGGCGGTTAAAAATAATGAAGGTCAGAATGTATTGCATTTTGCCGGCAGTCAGAAAATGTATGAACTGTTTGCCGATAAAATAGGAGTAAATACCACCGATAATCGCGGACGCACCCCGCTGTATTACGCCGCTAAAGGCAATAACTTTGATATGGTTAAATATTTGTTGGATAAGAAAGATATCCAGGTAAATACCAAAGTTACCCCGAAAGCTGTGCCGATGGTGAAAGGCAAGAAAGATACCAGCCAGCAGCAGATGGATATTGAAGAGGGATTGACCCCGCTGCACGTAACCAGCGACCCGGTAATAGCGCAACTACTTATCGATACTAAAAAGATAGATATCAATGCTAAAAATGCCCAGGGATTCACCCCGCTGATGTATTCATTGGCTACAGGCGGCAAAACTGTTGCGGTATTATTGGCTAACGGCGCAAATGTGAAGATGGGAAATAATAACGGCATGCAGCCGATTCACGCCGCAACCAGTGCTGATACTATTCAAATACTGCTGAAAAATGGTGCTGATGTTAACGCGCATGATAATACTAACAGCACCCCGCTGCATTATGCCGCGCAGTCCTTTGATGTTAATTGGGTTAAGACCTTGATTGCCAACAAAGCAACCCTGAACCCGGTGAACAATTATGGTGATTCTCCGCTGATGCTGGCGCGGGTTCCAGAAATCGTGAAGGTATTGATTGAAAATGGTGCCGATTGCAATGCGAAAAATAAAATGGGTTACAGCAAACTGCACCTGGCTGCTGCTACTAACGCGCCGGAAATGCTGGACATATTGCTGGCACAGCCGAAAATTAACGTCAACACGGCATCAAGCACTGGCTCAACTCCGCTGTTCATTGCGGCAAATGTTGATAATGCCAAAAAACTGATTGAAAAAGGCGCGTCTGTCACCATAGCTGACAACGAAAAGGCAACCCCGCTGCATTTCTTTGCCGCTAATGGCCGCGCAGATATGGTGGCATTAGTTTTGGCTGAATTAGCCAAAGCAAACAATAAAACGGCAATTAACGCCAAGGCGATTAACGACCTGACTCCCGCATACCTGGCGGCGGCAAACGGCAAAACCGAAGTCATGCCGCTGCTCATCAAGGCGGGTGCCGACTTGAATATTCCTACCACCATGAAATTGGGCGGCAGCACTCCGCTGATGGCTGCGGTGAACAATAATAATATAGAAATGGTGAAAATAATTGCAAATGCAAAGGGTGTTGATTTAAACTGTAAAAATGTTTCTGGCCTTACCCCGCTGCACTGGGCGGCTTATAAAGATTACACCAAAGTGATAGAAATACTCATCGCTGCCAAGGCAAAAATTGACCCGATAGACAACAACAACGCTACCCCGCTTTTCCAGGCAGTTAGCGAAAATCATTTGGACGCGGTGAAATTATTAGTATTGGCAAAGACTGAAGTTAACTTTAAGGCGAAAAATAATGTTACCCCGCTGATGGTGTCACGTTCCGCTGATGTTGCCGCTGTTCTTCTCGCCAATGGCGCGTCGCCAAATGCAGCCCGTTCCGACTCTGTCACCCCGCTGAATATCGCCATCAGCAACGGCGACGATAAATTAGCAAGACTGTTAATCGCCAGCAAGGCAGATATCAATATCGCCGACAGCTCCGGCATTACCCCGCTGCATCTGGCAATTGCCAAGGATTTGAATGACCTTGCCCACGACCTGATTGCCCGCGGCGCGACCATAAATACTGCTGATAAATCGAAAAATACCCCGCTGATTACCGCGGTGCAGCATGGCAATATACTTATCGCCACCGAATTAATCAAGAAAGGCGCCAATGTGAATACTGCCGACAACTACGGCGGGACCCCGATACATTATGCCGATAAGTCGGAAATTATCAAGGCGCTTATCCAAGGCGGCGCGAAAATTAATGCTGCTTTGAAAAACGGGCTGACTCCGCTGCACCTGGCGGTATTGCAGAATAACCCGGAAAAGATAAAGCTGCTGGTGGCAAATGGCGCAAGCATTAACGCGGCAACTCCCAACAAAGTAACCCCGATAATGATTGCCATGAATATGAAAAATGCCAGCCTGGTGAATTTGCTGAAAAGTCTGGGTGCGACCGAACCGAAACCGCAACCGGCACCACCGACACCACCGGTGAAGACCGGTAAACCGGCAACTCCGTTAGCACCGAAGAAGAAGTGAGGATATAAAATAATGGCATGGCAAGTAATTGAAGTTCCTGTACCTGCCGGGGTTGGCGAAATAGTTGCGGATTCGTTCCGCAACAACGGTGCCAATGGTGTGTCCGAGGAATGGCGCAAAGGTCAGGATTACGTCAAAGCGTTCTGGCATGAAGCGATTCCGGACGAGGTAGAGGCTACCGCGAAATTCGTTCTCGGCAAAATGGTTGAGTTCGATATCTTGCCCGCCGGCACCGGTTATACTCTTACCGAAATGGAAGACCAGGACTGGCTGGAGGGATGGAAACAATTCTTCTCTCCCGTCAGTCTTACCGACCGCATCGCGGTGATGCCCAGTTGGGAGACATATGACGCCCTGCCCGGCCAGCAGGTGATAATCCTCGACCCCGGCATGGCGTTCGGCACCGGCACCCATGGCACCACCTACAACTGCCTGCTGGCGGTTTCCGATTACGTGCAGCCTGGCTTATCCTTCTGCGACATCGGCACCGGCAGCGGTATACTGGCGATAGCAGCGGCAAAATTAGGCGCGTCACCGATAGTCGGCACCGACAACGATGCCCTGGCGGTGAAAGTCGCCACCAGCAACGCCGTGGTAAATAAAGTGGACGACCAGATAAAGTTCACCACCGCCGACCTGACCACCGGTATCGACGGAAAATTCGACATCACCATCGCCAACATCCTCGCCCCGGTAATTCTCGAACTTATCCCATACCTGCCCGGCGTAATGAAACCCGGCGGCATCTTCATATCATCCGGCTACATAACCAGTCAGGAAGACGACATAGCCGCCGCCCTAATAGCCGCGGGACATACCATGATAAAAAGATACGAAAGAGAAGATTGGGTAACCCTGGTCTCAAAAAGTTGACAGTGGACAGTGGAAAGTTGACAGCGAATACCGATGAGCAAAAACGTAAAACAGGCGGCCCGCCTGTGGATTGTATTGGATCGCAGGCTTCCAGCCTGCCCCCCGGATGAAATTTAGCGGCACTTGGCAAGCAAATAGAAACTTTTAAATTACAAAAATTTGTAACGATGCGTCTTAATATAATGTGCCACTTTATTACTGCCGAGGGCAGGCAAGATGCCTGCGATCCAATACATAATCCTAAAATCCTATATTTTACCGGTATCTCAAATAATCTGGTAAAATATTGCAATAACTCTGCGTAACTCAGCGGTTAAGTAGTGAAGGAGTATAGATAATGTCATTAGCAAATTTTAGAACTGAAATTAAAAACACCCCAATATTATTAAAAATTGCTTCGTTAATGTATATCATCCCGGCGCTGGTATTACTATTTCATTTATTATCATTCAATGATACAAATGAACTTGGTAATTTAATTTGCTTTTTGATTTACTTTTTTTATGCAATCTACAATATGCTGATAGCAATATTTCAAATAAAAAGGAATATTCTTATCTGGAGACTTACTGTAATATTGCCATTTATCATATTAATATGCACCTTCTCAATGCTGAATAATGAAAATCATAATGATTCAATCATCAAATTAATTTACTTTGGATACTTGTTATTAAATCTCTTTATTGGAATCGGATTTTATAAAAAGAATATTATTAAGTGGTGTATTGTTATGATATTGCCATATATAATCTTTATCTATTCATTATCATTTTTAGTAAATGTTGAATATCGTGATTTCATTCCTCAACTGATTTTTTCAGGATTTATAATATCTATTTTTATGGTAGGATTTGGGTTGTTTAAAAGAAATATAGTCGCGAAGTGGTTTACTTTAATACTCCCATATTTAATAGCAAGTTTTAGTATATTTTTGTTCATGGTCTATTTAGTAGATAAATATGGATGGTTTAGAGAGTTAGCACTAATAGAAGGAATAATTTTCATGGTTATTGCTTTATATTTCGCAGCAGTTGCATTCTTAATCTCCAGACCTAAAATAATGATATTGTTTGAAAAAGTGAATGTTACAGATGTCGATAAAGATGATGTTTCTTCATATTCTGAGTTTTAATCTTTATAAATTTTCCTGTATGAACCACGATTTCAAGGGATTAATCGATTAAAAGATTGTTAATCCTCAAATCCAAAAATCCCCCCAAATCGTGGTTCGAGACAAAAAAGAGAATCTTTTGCCGGTATCTCAAATAATCTGGTAGAATATTGCAATAACTTAGCGTTACTCTGCGCAAAACTCTGTGCAACTCTGCGGTTATGGAGTGAAGGAGCATGGATAATGGATTTAAATGAAAATCCCAAAAAATTTAATGATGCAGTATTTATGCAAATTATTCCTTCATCGGTATTTCTGATACTCGCCATCATTGCATTTGTACAAGACAATCGGTCATCCAGAATAATATCGTCAATAATTATTCTCTATTGTTTGCTTTGTTTATTAGCGGGTATTGGACTAATTTATAGAAATTACATATCCTGGTGGTTTTCGATATTATCACTGGCTGTGCCGTTGTTACTTGAAATAATCTATTTTTTCTCAGTATTATTTAGTGGCAGTTGCGTACCACAAGCGACATTATTAATGTCAGCGCAAATATTAGTTTTTTTTATAATTAACTACTTTTACAATAAATCGATATTTGATGACCTGACAAACCCTGAAGTAAAAGCACTATTTAAGAAATCAACAACTGATATAGCAGGTTAACATTTTTTCTTGTCTGAATCACGATTTATAGGATTAATCGATTAAAGGATTATTATAATCCACAAATCCTAAAATCCCCCCAAATCGTGGTTCAAGACAAAAAAGAGAATCTTTTGCCGGTATCTCAAACAATCTGGTAAAATATCGCAATAAACTCTGCGGTTAAGAGAAAATGAGTATGAATAATGACATTTGCTGATTTTAAAACTGAATTTAAAAATA
>Ga0194053_10000742_pt1 | contig 23036 bp, 15 predicted proteins | sample SepL228m_MetaG_FD_161684 | JGI IMG/M metagenome (GOLD analysis project Ga0194053, IMG submission 161684) | Anoxic zone freshwater microbial communities from boreal shield lake in IISD Experimental Lakes Area, Ontario, Canada - Sep2016-L227-8m | ecosystem: Environmental > Aquatic > Freshwater >... | reverse complement strand
ATATTAATTTGTTAAAAAAAATGTTAGTATATACATGCAATCATTCTAACAATGATGAAACTTTACATACTGTTTTGTTATATAATAGATATACCGTAAATGTAATAGTTTATAGTTGAAGCAAAGGGGTTAATAAAATGATTCGTAGTTTTACAAAGATAGTTATTGTTTCATCAATAGTTTTTGTTACCAGTGTTCTTTCATTTGCGGTAGATTTCCCGAATCTTCCGTCTTTTTTAGTACCATTAAATCAACCGCCAAGACAACTTGGAGCAATAAGCAACCAAAAAACACAGCCTGTAGAGCCTTTAGCTGTAAATGATGTGATGAATGGTGAACAGCCTATTGGTGATCCAAATACGATGGTTGATCCTACATTTGATACAGCAACACCTGCTATGGATCCGTTAGGTGGTAATCCTTTGGATGCACCGGACACTGGTTTTGTTCCTGAACCAGAAAAAAAGGTTGAGGATGGTTCATCAGTAACTAAGCCGTCATCATCAGAATATTTTGTTCGTGTTATTCCTGTAACCAAGATGAACCTTGCATCATTATCAAAATCATTAGGTGTTAGAACGGCGAACATTAATAATTCACATGCTTCATCAAATAACGACTGGTGGTCAAATAGTGATAATGCGGCTTCATCAACCAGCAGCAGTTCATCTGGATCATCTGGAACTTCGGGTAATTTTGCCAGTACTAAGTTGAAAGATTCTCAAGAAGATATTAAGCGCTTGATGACTATTTACCAGGCTGTTGATTATGATTATCAACAATTGTATACCCAGGCATTTAATATGACTGTCCTGAAAGATGCCAGCATAACAGCCGCAATACGCGATCTTCGTGTTAAACATGATAAATTAGCTTCTGATATAAATGACAGATGGAGATTATCAGATACTAAGGCTATCAATGCAATGCAGGATCGTGTAATGGAGTTTCAGGTAGATATTGATGATATTCGTGCGATGGATGATTCATTAAAGTCGCCAACTGCTAAGACTGGTGCTGGAGCCGGTGCTACTGATGTTAACGCACAATTACAGCAAGTTCAGGCAGCATACCAGCAGGCAATGACACAATTTGCAAATAATCCTCGATATCTTACTCAATTAAATAGCGTTAAAGCTAATATAGCAACTGCTCAAGCAGCAATATCAAGTGGTTCTGGAACTGGTACAGGTGGCAAAAAAGGTGGCAAAGGTGGCGGCAGTAGTGCTGCAACCACTGCATTACAAACAGCAACTACCACTTTAGCATCATTGGGAATTCAGGTTAATAGTGGAACAAACCAGACTACTGGCAATCCATTATTGAATCAGCAGCAAAACCAGTTCGGTAATCAGCAACAGTATGGTGTTCAACAACCGTATAACCAGTTTGGAACTCAGCAACAGTATGGTGTTCAACAACCATATAATCAATATGGTACCCAACAGCAGTATGGTGTTCAACAACCATATAATCAGTATGGAACACAGCAGCAGTATGGTAACCAGCAGTATGGTAACCAGCAATATGGAAATCAGCAGTATGGAAATCAGCAGTATGGAAATCAGCAGTATGGAAATCAGCAGTATGGAAATCAGCAGTATGGAAATCAGCAGTATGGAAATCAGCAGTATGGTAATCAACAATATGGAAATCAACAGTATGGTAACCAACAATATGGTAACCAACAATATGGTAACCAACAATATGGTAACCAACAATATGGTAACCAGCAGCAATACGGAAATACCAGTGGTGATCCAAAGTCTCAATTCGCTCAATTAGAAGCTCAGTATAACGCTGCTAAAGCTAAATCAACTGGTAATGTTACAACGGCGCAGAAAAATGAATTGAACAGCATTATGAGTAATGTTAATACTCTGCGCAGCCAGGTTAACAATCCTGGTTATCTTAATAACCAGAATAACTACAACAATTTGATGACAAGCTTGAATAATCTGCAGACTAAAGTTGATACTTATAAGAGTACTTACAATATCAGCGATACTACAACCACTAATGCAGACGGAACAACTACAGCAACATCTGAAACTGATACGTTAAGTGCAAGTGTGCAAACTATCAATACTGATATGCAAGGGATTGAAGATGCTATTCGTAATTTCTCTCCTGGTCTATTTCCTAAAATATCTAATATCCTGAGTGGTATTAATACAAATAGAACTCAAATAAATCAAATTCAGTTAGATTTAATGAATGCAAAACCAAACCTTTCAACTATTAAAACTCGTATCAGCCAGGCTTCAGATCGTGTAAATCAGTTGAAAAGAGACGTATATGAAATTGAACAGCAGGTGTTAACATATACTCGGAATTTACTTAGTAATTTAAGAACAACAGTAAATAATTCTACAGATGTTGTTAAAAATTCATATACTGGACAGGTTGATACACACACTGATGATTTAAGAAGTTTAGAAACCGATTTTAATACGCCTTCTTTTATTAAAGACCCGTCTAATCAAAAAGATTGGTCAAGTCGGATTCTTGATTTAACATCATCTATTCAGTCAACTCAAATAAATGTAAAAACAGCTATAGCAAATAATTAATAACTAATTTATGAACTGAACGTTTAAATATTCCTTCCCCTCATTTATATGACGGGAAGGTTTTTGATATATGTTATTCTATATCTATTGCATAGTTTGCCTTAATCCGCTATTTTATTAATGACGATGCAGGAAGAGAAAGATAAATTAGCGGCTTACTGGCAACAGTTGCGCCGTCCTTTAGAATTAGAAGCTGCGCACGGCTGTTTGGATTCTGTAATAACAGGTTCTGACATCGGTGCTTATGCTGCATTGTGGCTTCAACGGTTTCCTGGAGGCAGCGATGAAGACCGGGTATTTGCAGAAAAAATATCAAAATCGTTTGGAAATTACAAAAATATTCAGGTTTTTGATCGTAAAAGAAAAGTAACAGCAGCAATAGATTTATTAAGACATCGCGAATCTGTACCATTGGAACATCAAGTTTCTGTCATCGCACATATTCCTCGGAAGAAAGCAGCACCACGTCATTCGGTTCGCAAGATAAGTAATTCAAGCGAGTGTAATGAAGAGTTTGAAATATGCGGAGATTTGCCGACAGGAGAAGAGTTGTTAAACTCGCCGCTGCCCATGCTTGCTCCTCGTGCTGGTTGGCCTCGAATAGCACAAAAACTCGGAATTATCACTGTACGTGATTTACTCAACCATATTCCCAGAGGCAAAGTCGCTGTTAAACCATTTAATGAATTGAAGGATGGCGAAAAAGCAGCAGTAGTCGGCAAAGTTGTACGACGCGAATATGATACACTCCATTCAAAGAAAATTCAGCAGAAATTATATAAATATACACTTACTATAACGGACGAAATATCGGATATTGAAGTATGGGTAACCTCGATTACTGTTGAATCTGAGAGAGGAAATGCCCCTCGATGGAGTCCAAACAAACTTAATTTTAAAGAAGGCAGTTGGGTATTAGCAACCGGTAATATTGACCGAACCGGTAAGATGATAATATTGAACATGGAAGATATTGCCGGATTAAATAAAATGGAAATTGAATATTATAAATCCGGCGTATCATTGCCTATCTACCCTTTGACAAATGGTGTGTATCAAAATCAAGTTCGTAAAGCAGTGGTGAAAGCACTTGACGCATTAGGTACAGATGAAAATGAATTTGAAAAGATTGATCCGCTGCCCCATAGTATGCGTGAAAGATTTAATTTGCCTTCAATAGTACAAAGCTGGCGGGATATTCATAACTCACAGGATGAGGACGTTTATGAAAACGCTAAAAAACGCATGATATTTGAAGAGTTGTTAATACCTCAATTGGCGTTGGAACGTCGAAAGTTTAACCACCATTCACGAGAAGATGCTCCTATATTAAGCTGCGACAAAATTATTTGTGATATAGCAGAGAAAATAGTTAATTTCCCTTTAACAAATGCACAAAAAAAAGTAATGAATGAGATTGAACATGATTTGCGCAGTCCGCGTCCAATGAACAGATTGCTGCAGGGAGATGTTGGCAGCGGGAAAACTCTGGTTGCTGCTGCTTCAGTAGTATTTGCGGCTTGCAGCGGAGTACAATCGGCAGTGATGGCGCCAACGGAGTTATTAGCTGAACAATTATTTACAGTATTGAGTAAATTACTTGAACCATTAAATATCATCCCGGTATATATTACAGGTGGTGTAACAGGAGCAGCACGTCGCGATGCTTTAGATAAATTGAGTAGTGGTTTTGCCCAGGTAGCAATAGGTACTCATGCGTTATTCAGCGAAGGTGTAGAATTTGATTACCTTGGCCTTGTGATTGTTGATGAACAGCATAAATTTGGCGTGGTACAACGCGCGGCATTACGCGCAAAAGGAATATCTCCTAATACAATGGTTATGAGTGCGACACCTATTCCGCGTTCATTATCATTAACTCTTTTCGGTGATCTGGATATCTCGTTATTGGATGAGTTGCCTCCTGGCAGACAGCCGGTAGAAACATATATTAAAAGTTATCAAGAAAGACGTGAGATATTTCAACATATTATTAAAGAAGTAGAAGCTGGTCATCAGGCATACATTGTTTGTCCGTTAATTGAAACATCCGAAATGCTTCAGGCAGATTCAGCAGTTGATTTAATGATTGAACTGCAAAAAAGAGTATTTTTTGGCATTAAAATGGGTATGGTACATGGCAAGATGCGTCCTGATGAACGTGAAGAAGCCATGCGCGGATTCCGTGATGGCGAGATTAAGATACTTGTTGCAACTACTGTTATTGAAGTCGGTGTTGATGTGCCAAATGCCACGATAATGGTAATCCATGGTGCTGAAAGATTTGGCCTGGCACAACTTCACCAATTGCGGGGAAGAGTGGGGCGTTCAGTTCATAAATCAACGTGTTATCTTGTAACAAGTGAAAAGTTCAGACCGAAATCAGAAGAAGAGAAAATGGTTGCAGCGCAGCGTCGATTAAAAGTTATGGAAGAAAGTCAGGATGGTTTTGTAATAGCTGATGCTGATCTGGATATTCGAGGACCAGGCGAGTATATAGGAACACGGCAAAGCGGTGTGAATGACTATATCATTGCAAATATCGCCAGAGATAGAGAAATACTGTATTTGGCTCGCAATACAGCACACGCATTAATTAAGAATGATCCGGAATTAAGCCATCCGGCTTTGGCAAAATTGAGAATGCAAATGTATCGAATGCTGGCAAAATTTGATGGTTTGCGGGAATAATTCTACTTTACAACGTATCAGCAGAATATTTGTCTAATAGACAAGTCTAATAAGAAAATGTAAAGAGTGTATTATGAAAAATATATATAAAGAAAAAGTTCCTTTTATTTTCCTTCTAATAATTATTGCTATTTTCTCCATGGTTGTTACTATGGCGCAGTTAAAACTGGCTCCAACCTACGACGAACAAAATCATGTAACCCGCGGAATTGCGATATTAAAGACTGGTGATTATAGATTATCTATTCATCATCCGCCATTTGCTAATATATTACAGGGAGTCTTTGCTCTTCGGGTTCCTGATGTTAACTTTGATACCAATGCTGAATGGTGGAGACCTGATGGAAAATCATTCATGAATATCTGGGCTGCATCCAGAGATACCATTTGGGTAAATTCAGGAAATGGCGTACAAATAATTAGTTCAGCAAGGATTGGAACATTAATATTTTCTATCATATTGTTGATAATTATCTATATTTGGGCAAGTGAATTATTCGGTGCATGGGGTGGGGTAGTTGCCGCTGGATTATATGCATTAGACCCGACTAATATAGCACATAGCGGGCTTGCTACTACTGATGCGCCGGCGGCGTGCGCGATTGTAGCTGCTATATATTTTACTCGCAAGTATTTAGTTATGCAGGATAAGAAATGGCTGATTATTGCCGGAATAGTATCTGGTTTGGCGTTGGCAACGAAATATTCTGCACTTATTATCGTTCCGATAATCGGGGTACTATTTATTATTGATTGTATTCAAAAGAAAGTTGAAAAGAAAAAACTCCTGCCAATATTTGGAAATATGGTGGTTCTTGCAGTGATTGCAGGAATTACATTGTGGGGAGTTTATGGATTTAAAGTTGAACAAATGGGAGCAAAACCAGGGGAACGGTTGCCAGCAACAGCGTCATTAAAACAAAGGCTGCCAATACCAGCAAAACAATATTTTCGAGGAATAGCGGTTGTTAAAAAAGAAGCTAAAGAGCATTTATCATATATTTTAGGTCAACCCGATACCACTGGAAAAGGATGCTGGTACTATTTCCCTATTGCTGTATTAACAAAAACTCCCGCCCCAGAATTAATATTATTTGCAATAATGATTGTATTTATATCTGTACCAGCTTTGCGCCGAAAAATTGAAACTTCTGTTTTTGACAGCAGTGTAATATTGGTACCAGTCATAATTTATTCCATGGCTGCATTGGGTTTACTCGGGATTTCGCTAAATCTTGGTATTCGTCATTTATTGCCTATTTTCCCATTCATGTGTATTGCTGCTGCGGGAATGGTGAAATATGCCTCTTTGCATCCACGTAGAAAAATAATATTGCCTATTCTGTTTTTACTGCAAATAATTGCACTTGTTCCGGCTTTTCCAGATTATATATCGTATTTCAATATGATTTCCGGCGGCAGTAAAAATGGTTACCGCATTTTAATTGACAGCAATTATGACTGGGGGCAGGATTTAGGGCAATTGGCGAAGGTGCAAAAGGAAAAGAATCTTTATCCATTAGCACTATCTTACTTTGGCACCACACCACCGGAAGCATACGGGATTGCTTGCACAAATGTTAGCGGATTTGGTGTTATGGATGATGCACTGAAGCTTCCTGATGGATTCAAAGGGTATTTTGCGGTTTCTGCTACTGAATTAGCTGGCGGACCTGATTTTAACCATTCTAACAGCGATTATCGATCATTTTTACATCAAGAACCATATCAAAGAGCAGGCCGCACAATATTTATCTATCAGATAAAGTAATAAGGCTGAATTTTCATTGAAATAGTTACTCTGGATATGCTACACTTGCCGTCGTTATGGTTTCGATATTCAGTGATAAGAAAATATTAAAAACGGTACTGTTAATGCTGCTGGTTGAATTCACCTGGGGTATTGGAGTATTTGTCACACTATCTACCACAACACTGCCAACATATTTTACTACATTAAGTTATAGTAAAGTGTTGGCTGTAACTATCTTTTTAATAACAGCACTGCCATTATTAATGCAGTTTTTTGGACGCTCATTAATCGAAAAGTTCAAACACAAAAAAAGAGGATTAATATTACTGCATTTTTTTGTAATAGTTCCTTATTTAGTTATCGCTTATACAGATTCATTATACTTTAACACTAATCCGCATTTGCAGGCATTAATTGTATGTGTAATGCTTGCTTTCTCTCAATTCTCTATAGGATTTATCATTCCTGTATGGGTAGATATGATAGCTCAGATTATCCCGGCGCATTTAAGAGGTCAATATTTCGGTTTTTCTTCCGGTTTTGTTGCAATTGGCGGAGTGCTGGGTGGTGCTTTTCAAATATATTTTGTTAATACACAGGGAAATGCTGCTTTCAGATATTGTTTTTTTACAACATCGATATTTTATATATTATCAATGATGGTGTTCTCAACTGTTCCAATTTCAGAAAACGCATTTAAACATCCTAAAATAGATAATTTAATTCAATATATTAAAAAAGGATTTACTGCATTTGCCAGTAAAAATTTTCGATTATATATCATCAGTTGTTTTCTGTTTACGGTTGCATGCGGAATAGTACCATATCTGGTAAATTTCGCCACCGACCCGGTAGCTGTTAATTCTCTAAAAAGCGGTATCGGTTTACCAAAAGAGATATTCAGCCAGATGACATTCATTCAGGCATTGATAGGCGGTATTGGTGCAATGATAATTGGCATTATCATAGATAAGCGCGGCCCGCGCCGACCATGGTTAACCTTTATTCTATTCATTCCTGTTGTACTTATACTTGTTCCATTAATAACTAATAAGACAGTGAATATATCTGGCATAATGCTGAATATATCCCCGGCATTTTTAATATCTGTATCTTTGCTGGGCATGATGGGTATTTCATGGTCAGTAACGGCACCTGCGGTATTAGAGTTTTCACCAGATGGCGATAAAAGCAGCCCTGTTGCCTTAGCGAACTTTACACTTGTTCCGGCTGCTGCCGCTGGGCCAATGATAATGCAATGGGTGATAAATAATTATGGATATAAACCAGCCTTTTTATTATCAATGAGCATTGCGGTTGTTGCGGCGATATTCGCGCTATTTATTCATGAACGGGTAAAAAGAAGAGACGGGCAAGCTATTTACGCCGACCCGTCTCATCATATCAGTTAAGGTTTGTTGCTTAAACGATTGGTTCAATTAACCCGTAGTTTCCGTCTTGCCGTTTATAAATGACGTTCACGTCACTTGATTCTGAATTGCGAAAGACATAAAAATCATGACCGATGAGTTCCATTTCCATGGCTGCCTCCTCGGGGTCCATAGGTTTGATCGAGAATTTTTTCGATCTTACGATAACCGGCATCCCATCTTCAGTTTCCTCTGTTACTTCAGTAGGTGCACCCATTTCGACAGGTTTATGCCCGTTGCATGCTTCGCGTTTGCGAGAAACAAACCGGTCTTTGTATTTCGTCAACTGTCTTTCCAATTTATCGACAACTAAATCGATAGACTGGTACATATCACTGGATTTCTCTTCGGCACGAATTACTTTGCTGTCTGCGCGCATAGTGACCTCGACAATATGCTGACCGCGTACAATACTTTCGGTGACGTAGGTTTCCTGGACATGGTCGAAGAATTTTTCCAGCTTGTTCAGTTTAGTACTTGCGTAATCCCTTAACGCCTCTGTTACTTCAATGTGTTTACCAGAAAAAATGATTTTTTGCATGGTTCACTCTCTTTCTCACGGCTCTTTTTGGATGTCCGTGTTCCTGTCGTTTCCTCTGCATTATTTAATGCTTTGGAATGTTTATTGATATACACTATCTTGATATAGAATATCTACCCATTCATGAGTGAATTAACACCTATTAATTGAAAAAAGTAGAATATTTGCATAAGCAGCCATACCTTCGCCAGTTCCGGTGAATCCCAAACCTTCAGTTGTTGTAGCTTTTACTGATACATTCTGAATGTTTAGTCCGGTTGCGTCAGATATATTCTGTCGCATTTCATCAATATATGGACTAATTTTTGGTGATTGCGCAACCAGAGTGGTATCTATATTGCTGATAAAAAAGCCATGTTCTTTCAGCAGTGAAGTAACTTTCTTCAATAAAGCTATACTGTCAGCTCCGCTGTAGGTTTTATCTGTGTCGGGGAAATGTTTGCCAATATCACCAAGAGCAGCAGCACCCAGCAAAGCATCCATAATCGCATGAACCAGAACATCGGCGTCGGAATGTCCCAACAATCCTGATTTGTATGGTATCTTTACTCCGCCAAGAATTAAATCCCGGCCTTCTACAAGTCTATGCACATCATAACCAAATCCAGTTTTCATATTTGCACATACCATCTTTTCTGCAAGTTTAAAGTCATTTGGCCAGGTTATCTTGAAATTTTCCGGACTGCCGGGGGATATATAGACTGTATGTCCATTTGCTTCGATTATGCCGGCATCATCGGTTAGCTGCAGATTCTTTTCAATTGCATTGTTATACGCTTTATATAATAACGCGTATTTGCCACCCTGGGGCGTCTGTGCAGCCCACATGGCTGATCGGTCGACAGTTGATATTACTCGTCCATCGGACACGCTTTTAAGGGTGTCGGCAACCGGGATGGCGGTTACAAATGCGCCTTTCTTGCTTGCGGTATTGATTGCTTCGGTAATTATTGTTTGATTTATAAACGGGCGTGCGGCATCATGTATCAGTACAATATCTGTATCGGCATTAGCCGCTTGCAGTCCATTCCATACCGAGTGATATCTTTCTTCGCCACCACAAACAACTTTTTCAGTGATAAATTCGTGCGGTTCTGATATTAATTTGATTGCTTTTTCGACGTCTTGTGGGGAAACAACAATAATTATCTCGCGAATATCAGGATGCTGGCGAAATTGCTGAAGTGAATACCATATCATGGGCTTTCCACAAAGATTCAGCCATGCTTTATTTTCGCCGGCATTAATTCTTTTTCCGCACCCCGCTGCCGGTATTATTACTGTTGTCTTGTTTCGTGTCATTTTTCAACTCTGCAAATATCATTTTTCCAGCTACTGTCTGCAATACTGATGATACAGTTACCGTTACAGTTTCCTGCAGCATTTTCCTGCCGTTCTCTACAACTACCATAGTGCCGTCATCTAAATATGCCACAGCCTGAGACTGCTGGTTGCCTTCTTTTACCAGAGTTACCCGCATTTCTTCACCAGGTAAAACAATAGGTTTAACAGCGTTGGCGAGTTCGTTAACATTTAATATTTTAACGTTATGTATTTTTGCTACTTTATTAAGATTAAAATCATTTGTCATTACATGGCAATTCATAACTTTGGCTAATTTTACCAATTTAATATCAACTGCATCGCTGGGGGCGAAATTGATTTTGTATCTATCAAATACCTTAATTTCGATTTCCAGCTCTTTTTGCATTTGATGCAGAATATCCAGACCGCGACGACCGCGGGCACGTTTTAAACCATCAGCACTGTCGGCGATGTGTTGCAACTCTTCTAAAACAAAACCGGGAATTAACAGCGGACCTTCTAAAAATCCGCTTTTGCAAACTTCCAATATTCTGCCATCTATTATTATATTGGTATCAAGAATCTTTGCAACCATACCGGTTGGAACAGATATCGCTGTTGATGACTGTGGTCGTGCGTCGTCTTTGTGTGGACTGCCAGGTATTAAGAATTTCACTTCTTCTTTCATACTTAATGCCAGCAAATTGCACAACCAGATTACAACGGCAGATTCAATGAGTATAAATGCAAACTTTACGGTAGAGGATAAGCCTGTCCCAAAAGATGATATTAAAAAGCCGATAATCACAACTGGAATTAACGATAAAAGAGTTCCAATACTTACTGCAATCTTGTCTTCAATCGGTATATATTTAAGGTTTTTGCTGATATCAAGCAACTTGCGATAAATAATTGATCCTATTAAGAAACCTAACAGAACACCCAAGGATGTAAATAAGATATATGAGAAGATTTCGAATGACTGGAAGTTTTTATTTACCCATGTTCCAGAAAATGTTTTATCTCTCCACATTGATAATGATATGTATACTGTGGTAAGCGAAAAACCTAATAAACCAAAACCAATGGCAAATATTGAACTGAATGATAAACCTACGATGCGTAATTTCATATATAACCTCAACTTTATATTAGACTTTAATCGGTAAATTTCTTTTCCAATGAAATTATACGGATAAAATCGAATTCGGTAAAGGTGATGATATTACAAAAATATTAACATTCAGTTAAAATATAATAAAAAATGGGGAAATATAAAATCTCCCCTGGTAAATTTCTATGCTATTTAACTCCGTTTGATATTAAAAACGGTGCATATTTTTTATCACTATCCATGATATGTGTTTTTAACCAATCTTTTAAGAAGTTCATTACTTGAATTGATAGTGACAACTTTCCTTCGGCAAATCCTTGTTGGAACTCGGTTATTTGAGATATGAAAGCATTGTGTTCTTTACGATGGATATCTGTTTTCGGGTAATTATACATATCAAAAAATGTCTCTTCTTTTATAAAGTGAGTTTTTGTATATTTTGATAATCCTTCAATAATATCACCAATGATTATTTTCCCTTTTCCATCGCGCATTGCATCATGCAAGTCGTTAATCATACCAACTAAAACTTTGTGCTGTGCATCAATCTCTGTAATGCCTAATATGAATTTTTCATCCCAATTCATTAGTGCCATAATTGTTTACCCCCTTTATTTACAATATTTTACCTCTTTTTAAATCAAATGACAATAATTATCCATAATTTTAACTAAATAATTTCTTGTTAAAAGTTAATTTGATTAAAATTTGAAAAAAACTAATTTTCTTATTGACATGAGAGGTTGTAATTACTATAATTTAACCCGTTACACACACGGGCGGATAGCTCAGTTGGTAGAGCGTCTGGTTTACACCCAGATGGTCGGGGGTTCGAGTCCCTCTTCGCCCACCACTCCTTTTCCTATTAACCCTTTACGGTCGCTTGGCGCAGCGGTAGCGCACTTCGTTCACACCGAAGGGGTCGCTGGTTCGAATCCAGTAGCGACCACCATCGCAGTTTCCACTTTTTCATAATCCTTTGCTATAATTGTATGGGAGTACTATATCTTATGTTAATTGACTCTTTTAAAGAAGAACGCTGGCGCGCAATTTTAAATTTGCTTGATACTCATGGTAAAATTCGTGTTAATGAATTAGCAGAAAAAATGAATGTATCCGAAGCGACAGTGCGCCGGGACTTGGAAACCATGCAAGGGCAGGGGCTGCTGCAAAGAACTCATGGCGGGGCAATGCTTACTACCCAACCGACTGCATTGGAAATTTCTTTTGATGAGAGCCAGACAAGATTGTTGCCAGAAAAGATTGCCATTGGAAAAGAAGCCGCAAAGCTGGTTAACCCGGGTGAATCAATCATCATTGAATCAGGTTCCACAACTCTTGAGTTTGCGAGATTCCTGGTTGATATTTCACCACTGACAGTATTAACAAATTCTCTCGCTATTGCCCGTGAATTATCTGTCAATAAAGATATTGAAATAATGGTACTGGGAGGAACATTGCGTCGGCAAAGCGCAAGCCTGGTGGGGCCATGGGTAGCAGAAATATTAAAACATATTAGGGTAGACAAGGCTTTTTTGGGTGTCAATGGCATATCAATTGGATTTGGAATGTCTGCTCCCAATCCGTTTACCGCAGAAAGCAGAAAAGCGATGATGGCTGCCGCAAGGCAAAAAGTAGCATTGGCTGATCATAATAAACTTGGTGTTGAAAATCTCTATTTCGTTGCAAAAATGGAAGATTTGGATATTTTAATTACTGATAGCGGGGCATCAGCGGACAGTGTTGAGAATATAATCGCTACTGGCGTAGAGGTAATACAGGCTTATTAGACATGTCCGGAAATAAATAATGGCATCTTTTTGACTCTTTTTCCGCCATACAGCGTTGTTTATTTTATGTTTATCAATCCAGATAAAGTGTAAAATAAACGCCTTGTTTGACGAAAAAATAGCCTCAAAATCTACTCATTCCTTATTTCCGGACAAGTCTATTAATTATCTACCTGTATGCGCAGAATATCTTTTGAAACTATTTGATTGTTTGTAATAGCAACTACTTCAATGGTATGCAAAGTATTGGTGTATTCGCGGGTATTCCAATATTTAGTGAATGATTGGTTTGATTTCATATCCCGTAATACGCCGTCAATGAACAGCTTAACCAGGTGAACTTCAGAGTTTGGATCAACATTAACGTGCAGAGTGTATGTTCCACGGGCAAATCCTGTATCATCTGCTGCTTCTAATTTAACGATTTTCACTTTCGGGGCAGTCATTCTGACATCAATTTCCGGCAACTTATTTTCGGTCGTTAACGGTGGCCTTGTATCAATATTTACATTTTCTACTTCTACAGGTGCTGCAATCGGGTCTACATCAATTTCTGGAACTTCGTCAATTTTAACTTCGATTGTTTTTTCTACTGTTTTTGGAATAATAACCGGTTCATTCTTTATTTCAGGAATAGGCGTATTCGGGTTGAATTTAGGTGGTTTCATTTCGGTAGTTTGTTTTATAACCGGTACCTGTTTTATGGTAACAACGGGTTGCAACGGTACTTCTGACTTTACTTCGGTAACTTGATTGTAATTGTTGGTAAATATCTCTGGTGCCTGTACATCTTCTGATTTGTTATACATTTCACTTAATGACTTGGGCTGGTCATAATTTACCGGCCTACCAGCGGCGAAATTTCCCAGTGCGGTTAATAATGATGGATTGCTTATATAAACAGGCTGCGGTTTTGAAAACCCTATCGGATATTTCACGGTCAGGTTAGGAGCTAATCCATAAGCGTATTTGTAGAATTTTTGACGTGTTTTATAGATACAAAGGACATTTGCCAAGCTGCGACCGGGCCATGATAATGTTCTGCCTTCCGCGTATAATCCTGAAGAATTGCCGCCGTCCATCGCCATTGCAGATGATGCGCCAAGTTTTTTACAAACGTAAGCGAGATTGGAAAGCGATATATTCTGGTCAATTGTCAGGAAAAATAGTGTCCCGTTTTTGTCCCACGCTATCGCACTGCGTGGTGCCGACCCCAATACTCGCGGGTCGCGGAATCCTTCATCGCGGGCAGCAATAGTTACAGACCCTTCGGTTAATAATCGGGGACCAGCGCAAACAACTGTCTGGCAATCTTTCCAGTTCGCTTTTGCCTGGTTGGGGCCTAATCGCATGGTCATCTTGTTGCCGGGTAATACACAGAATGCGGTACCGGCAACACCGCGATAATAATGCTGATTTTCAACAACAATATCACCAACAGGTTTACAGGTACGCGGGCAAAAGTAAGTGCCGTTAATTGCCGCATCAGGATTCAGTCTGCTCATGAATGATCCCCAGCTTTCCAAACCATCTGGGAATCGCTGGGAGAGAGCAGTAGTAATGACAACTTCGGGGTCGCTGGTATCTACACTGATATATTTCACATTAAAGCCATTGATATTTTCATAAAAAACATTAACGCTATCCGCGCAGATATTTATTGATGCAAGATATATTAAAGCTAATATTGTAAAAATATTTCTCATTATGTAGCTCAAATTATATCAGTTTGTAATGTTTATGTGAAGGATTATAAACAGGAATTGGAAAAATGATTTATAATTGGTATAATTTTTCGCAGTTGATACAAATGTATCTATATTTGGTGATTTTATCTCTGGAGTAATTATATGAATCAAGATTCCCGTCCAATGGTTATCAGCAATCAAGATATCTTTAATGTCAGCATTATTGAATCTATCGGCATTGCTCATGAAAAGCAAATATTAACGGTTAATATTCCGCAATCAATAGAATTGCCGGAACTTTTTCTTGCTGCCGATGGCGACTTAAAAGTTTCTGGGCAGCGATCTGTAATAAACCGCAATGAGGCTTTTTTATACTTATCTATTTCCCCATTTGATAAAATTGATTTAACACTCGATACTGAGCAATCGGGTATCAATTCAATGGTTAATTGCAGTATTGAAAATGATATTGCTGAAATCTCAAACGAAAATTTTGCGATTCATGTTTTGCATGGTATGAAATTGTTTTCTGAACCCAAAATATTTAAAATTGGTGAATTGCCGGGAGTTATTTTAAATTGCAAAGAAAATAATGGTCAATGGCGCGGAAAGATATATATAGATACTCATGAAGCGGTTAAATCAATAACCGGTGAAATAATTGAACAAGGGCCAATTCGCATCGTTTATCGCTATGCAGTAAAATTTGTTGATGAAAAATTTTATACTGCTGATGTAACGATAGATGCCGGGATGCAGTTCGCTGTTATTTCAGAATCATTCACTGCCGGAATCGGCGACCAGATTGTGTGGGATTTCAGTGCTGATAATCTGCCGGATGAACTATATTTATTGGATAGTACACCGTTATTTTCTACCCAGCCATTATCATATTTTTATGATTCTCGCATTGCCAGGTTAGCCATGTGGACCCAATATTCGCAATTAAAAGATTTTTCCGACGGTTATGCGTTCCATATTCAAAACAGCCAGGATGTTATCGGATTTATAACTATCGAAGGCGGCAAATGGTATGGCAATCGTTTGAACCAGATGGAATTATGGTGCCGTCGCTGGGTGCCAGACTCGCCTAACACCCGCCGGCTTCATCCTGCTGAATCAAAGGCTGACGCATTCCCCAGTATTAATGAATGTATTCCGGGACGCGGTGTCAGTCGCAATCAGCCGCACCTTACAGTAGAAGGATGGATTGAAAAGGGAGCAAGAAAGTTTGCTTTGCTGATTTCGACAACAAGCCGTATTAAACCTGAAGCATCACCAGAACAAAATGTCTTGAATATGACTGGATGCGAACCGAAACTTGGACATTTTGACATGACACCTCAACGTGAATTGTATAAACAAAGCCAATCGTTATTACGAAAAATACATACTCAATTCGGCATGTATCCTCTGGCAGATATGGCAAAGTCATGCTTCATCTGGGATGACGATTTTAATGCAGAATCTTCATTTTCTTATCCTGATGATATTTTTGTTCCTCATCTTCATCATGACAAACTTGATGTAGGGATAGCGACGATGAAAGACTTCATTGACTCCCGGGTATATGGTTTTTGGGAAGGTGGGGGAGCGGCGCATACAAATTGTGTAGTCAGCCGTCCGGTTGCTCCGCTAATGTTCCGGTTAGCGTCAATAATGCGATCCGGGGAGATTGCCGGCAATGAGCAGAAACTGTTCCGTGCTCATTTCGCGTTTTTATCATATATGTTTGAGTCAGATAACTATTACCCCGGCTGGTCGACAATGCTGCCGGTTGGCGACGACAACTCGACCGAACCAACCTGGGAAGGAATGCCGAATCAAAACTTTTACACTGATGTAATTACATTGTATGGTACTGCCGCCCAGCTTTTCCCGTCTCACCCGCAAGTTAGATATTGGCAGGAAAAGTTCATCAAGCATTGGCATCGCCAACTGGCATATCACATGTATCCCGAAAGCGGTATATGGGAAGAAAGCCACACCTATTATCATCATGTCCTGCATACTGTTCTGCCGTTGTTGTTGCGGCGCAAGGCGGATGGCGTTGATGATGAGTTTACGAATCCAGCATTTCATAAACTCGCTTCTTCAGCATTGCATCAACTGACCCCAGCAGATGCATACTATGATAATTGCCGTCATATAGTTCCTTTTGGCGATCATAATGTTGAAGTCAATCATTACAAATATCTATATCTATCTTTAGCGACTGCATTTGCAGATATAAACCTGCTGTTAGCTGGCCAGTTTGCCTGGGCATACCAGGGATTGAAAGGTGATAAATCGCTGCATGTTGATGCTATTTCTGTTCCGTGGGAATCAGAATATCTGCAAGGATTAGGGGTAATGTTCCGCGATTCAAATATTGATGGCACTGAAACCCTGATGGCATTCCGCAGCGGCAGCGCATGGGGACATCACCATAATGATGATGGCAGCATTCAATTTTTTACCCATAACCGCGCGATGATTGTTGATGCTGGCTTCAGCGAGAGAAATACCAAAGAACTGAAGTTTGCCGCCAATGGCCACAGCAGATGGAGTACCAAATATAATTTGCCGCAGGACCATTTATGGCGTTTCACCCGCGGGCGAGTAGTTGCCAATGGTCTTAATGCTGCCGTTCCCTATATAACTTCATTTAACCCGATATATGCTATCAGCATGGAACAAATGCACGCGCGTGTAATCAATCCGGGTATCCACAGTTTTCGCACCGTAATTCAATTATCATCCGATTCATTCATGATAATTGACCGGACAACTACACCAGTTTCACAGGAAACGCATTTTCATATTCCTGGCACAGAGATAAATATAGCCGATAATGGAGAAGTCACAAGAAAGTGGGAAGACTCCGCATTACTTATCAAACCGCTGTATCCGTTGAATATCCCGATAATAACAACGATTATTTCGGCGTCAAACAGAGAAAATGTTGATTACACCACCACCCGGGTAACTTTCGACATTGAGACTACGCCGTTATCAGCATATATAATTTCTGCCACCGGCAAAAACGAATCATTTCCTGAAATAAATATTAATGCCGATAACATAGACATTAATATTAATGGAAAAGAACTGCTGATAATATTATCACTGGACAATGCAACTATATGCGATAAAAAAGGCATGAAGCAGGTCGTTCCGTTGTCTGCATATATTAAACCGTGTTGATATATCAAGATTATTAAGAAAATAACAAAACATTCTTGTTATACGGAATGCTGTCCCCGGTATTCCGTATAAAAGCAGTACATAAAATATTCTATGTTTCTCGTTTTTAGTATTGTTATTTGACGCTTACAATTTATATAGCATACGAATATGCCATCCTGACCATACTTTTTTTAAACCATTGCGAGAAACAGGTAAAATATCCAAGTCGGGGGTAGTAACTATTGATATATTAATTCATACTGCCCTCAAAAAAACAACACGCACACATAAAACCTGGAAACTTGAATAAGCTACAAAATGGATTCCGGTACGACTGTTAGCTGTTAGGACTATTGAAGACAAAATAATATGGATAATCACAACCGTACCTGAAGAAATAATATCAAATGAGGTTATTATAGAGTTATACAGAGTACGATGGCAAATAGAATTGGAGTTTAAACGATTAAATAGCCTATTATCTCTTGATGAGTTGCTATCAAGGAGAGGACCTACAGCGCAAAGCTGCATATTAGCCCGCATTTTAGCTGCGATACTGGTAGAAAACCTCTTGAACTCAAGAGATTTTTCCCCCTGGGGATATCAATTATAAGGGGGGAAACGCTACAAGAAGAAAAACATATATTTACAAAACAGAAAGATACAACTCAATTACAAAGTATATGGAGAAGATTTCATCTTGCAATATGGGTGTTTCGCATTATAATTCTTGGAAAAGATATCTGGATGTGTCTGAGAAAGAAATATTTACAAAAAACTGATTCCAGCCCACGTAAAAGGAAATTACAACAAATGCCGGAAATAGGTAAATTCGTTACACGATTTTTTATCTTAACGCCTATAGGTTGGAAGCCTGCGATCCCAGTCAATATGTATTGGACCGCAGGCATCTTGCCTGCCCTCGGTTGAAACTTAGTGGCACTGTGCAATAGAAATATTTTTTCTAAATTTAATAAACCTTGTGTCTTTTTACAACGTGCCACTAAAACCTTGCCGGGGCAGGCTGGAAGCCTGCGCTCCCAGTTTTATAATTTATTTTTTCGTATATATTTAGGCGATGGTGGGTCAAATACTATTTCATTTATTGGGCTGAAATTATAAAATTTATAAAAGTCAAATCTTGCACTGCTCCATTTCCAATCTTGTGGTTGCTTACATAATCGGGCTTTTACGGGATTATTTTCAATGTATTGAATTTCATTTGTAAAATGTTCTTCATTTCTAATAAATCTATCAAAACTTTCTTTTAACCAGAAGACTCCATTTCTTGCTAAATATTTATTAGCTTCATTTGATGTATAAGATTTAATTGAATGCATGATGTTGCTAACTTTTTCATTTGCTGTTGGTGTAAAAAGTAAATGAGCGTGAGTCGGCATAACTACCCATGCATGTAAGGTGTAACGTTTTCCTGAATTAAATAAAATTGCGTTCTGTACCATTTCAGCAAGATAATTATCTTTTAACCATGCTTCTCCATTACCTTCATCAAGATGCAATTGAATACGTTTATAATATTCGCTTTCTCTTTCTAATTTTGATAAATACATTAATTCATTTTGCCATTGCAATAGTAATTCTTTTGGTAAACAATTTTCTAATGAAAATGTAACAGCTTGAGTTAATTCGCCACCTTCATAATGAGGTAAATATCCTCTGTTTTTCCATTTATTATCCGTCATAGTTACCTCTATATTCTTTGTAATAAAACTTTGTTAATATTATATCAACTTAATATAATAATTGTATAGATGTATTGACATGATTTTCTTGATGGAAATAGAGAGCATTGACATGAAGTTATTTGCTTAGTGTCTTTATTAAAAGTGCCACTAAAATGCAACCGGGGAGCAGGCTGGAAGCCTGCGGTCCCAGTCAATCAGTCCTTATTTATAGTGATAAAACCATTGCTAACGCACATTGGAACTGAAAATGTTTTTGTTAAACCGCTGCATTTTTCGTTGATGAAAACTATTTTGATGGTTTCTTTTTCACTATCGCAACTAACTACAATTCCATTTCCAAATGATCTGTGCGTGATATTAGTTCCGGTTTGAAATTTCATATTTTGATAATATATCATACCGCTGCTTTTTTGTTTTTGTTGAGTGTTTTGATTGTGAATAGGTGCGTTTTGTTGATAATTAAGTTCATATTTTACTTTTACCGGTTCTTTATAATTCCCCGATAGAATTTTAATAAATCTTGATTCTGATGAGGGGTTATCATTAATTTTGTCAGTTGTAATTATTTCAAGTTCATGTTTTGCTCGAGTTATTCCAACGTAAAATAATCTGGTTTCTTCCTCCATCAGCGTTCGGTTATTCTCTTCATCAAGTGTTGATATGGCTTCCTGGGATGGGAATTGTCCTTCAACTGCATCAATAATTACAACTTTGTCATATTCCAGACCTTTGCTGGAATGAATGGTTGACAGGGTAATATCACGTGAACCTTTCACTGGTGATTTTATCAACTTTTCCAGTTCAGCAAGCCGATTAATAAATTCGTGAATATCTTTTTGGCCAGATGCAATGCATTTTAAAGCGATTATTTTTTGATTTAAATCTTCTGATAAAAATCCTTTGCTTTCATACAATTCCAGGTTTAGTTGTTTTTCAATTCGAGTTATTGCGTCGGTAGCATTGTATTTATCAATATTTGCCAGATTATATTTGCATGCGGTAATTTTCTTTAATGCTGTTTTGTATAGTTGCCCGTTTTTAATGAGAAAATCAAAGGCATTTTGCTTTTTCGACATTACCTTTTTCATTAATTCTATGTGTTGCTTTGATATGCCAGCATCAATTTTATAATATACTTTCTCCAGTGACTCAATGTCTGATGGGTTAAGTGCAAATTTTATCAGAGAAATGAAATCTTTTACCAAGAGGTGATTCATGAAGAAAAAGTCGTTTTCGCGACTGTAATGTGGTATTTGTTCGCGATGAAGCATATCTATTATCGGTACAGCAGAATTGTTATTGCGGTACAATATTGCGAGGCTACTCTCTTCAGGGATTTCTTGGATTATTTTTTTGAGATATTTATACTGATCTCGCAAATCTTTCAATCGGGTAAATCTTATATACATACCTTCATTGTTTTCACAATACATATTCTTTTCTTTACGTTCTTTATTATATTTAATGAATGTATTTGCTGCAGTCACAATTGACTTAGTAGAGCGGTAATTTCGCTCAATCTTCAGTGTTTTCGCGTTATGGTAGTTATTTTCGAAATCAAGTAAAGCTTTCGGGTATGCGGCACGGAACGCATAAATACTCTGGTCTTCGTCGCCAACCATGAAGATATTATTATGCTTTACTGCCAGCAGTTGAATAATCTTATGTTGAATATAGGACGTGTCCTGTGCTTCGTCAACGTTAATGTATTTGAATCTGCTCTGATATTTTTCCAGTACCTGCTTATTTTGGGTCAAGACGAAATAAGCGTTGTACAACATATCGTCGTAATCCATTAACTGATGTTCTTTTTTATACGCTTCATATAGCCGGTATATTTCCGCAAATTCCGGCATATCATCGTTTTTAAATTGGTTGTCTGGGTGCAGCATATTTTTGTGAAAAGATATCTCGATTATGATATTCTTCAATTGTTCATCATCCATGAACTGTTCGGTTACAGCTTTGCCGATACTTCGGATTATCTGCACTTGATTATCCAGTATATCTTTCTTTACTTTATTGTAATCACGGACGTAATTAGTAATCACCTCCAGACAAAAGCTGTGAATAGTGCGGAAGTTTAAATCCGGCGCATATTTATTTCCAAATATGCTTCTATATCGTTCTGCCATGTCATTGGCGGCCGCCTTGTTGAAGGTAAGGGTGAGTATATCTTGTGGCGATATCTTGTGGGTATATAACATATTGCCAATGCGTGATATGACGACCGTGGTCTTGCCGCTACCAGGTACCGCCAAAAGCAAAATAGCCCCATCAATGGTATTAACAGCTTCTATTTGCTGTTCATTTAAATCAATATTTTTATGTTTCTTTAATTTTGCTATAAAATCCATTGTAGTTCCGTGATTATTATGTGATAAAAATAAAGATTATCTTTTATCTTTTTGAAGTTAATTCATCCCAACGGTCAGTTACAAACATTGCGAATCTCATCAGAAACGCTAATGATGTATATGCTTCATTTTCTGAAATTATTGTAGGTTTGCCATGTCCTGCTGTATCACGCCAATATTTTAATAATATAAGTAAACCCTGAAACTCTTTTTTTAATTTTTCACTTGCTTGTCCAATAATTAAATTTTCAATATTAGACCGTCCTCTTGATGTATTATATGATTTATCTACCTCATCTTTAGGTTTAAGATTGTACGCAATTGAAAGTAGAATAGATTCAGATGCTGCTCCACACATAACGCAACACGCAAGATAAGCGTGTGCTCCATAACAACGCACAGCTTCTTGAGCACGTTGGTAAAATATCTCACCGCATATCTCCCTATATGGCATTAACATTTGACCAAATCGCTCAGGTTCAGTAGGTACAAAATCATCGTAGGTATCTTCAGAAAGCCAATATTTACCAAATATGGTAACACAGTATCCCGTTCCGGCGCTTCCATCACCTGTTGATTGCGCTCTTGCTACTTTTACACCAGGTCTTAAAATCCCACGACGGCATAATTCCCATGCTGCATCAAAAAAATAAGGTGATAAATCATTTTGATATAAATATGCTTCTGCTTTATCTCGATTCATTTTTTCTTCAACAATTAAATACCTTAATATCACATTCGAAAGGTAGATGTCGTACCCATAATCAGAATAACCGATAGCTTGTAGATATTTATCTGGATTTCTTAAATATGTAATTAAGAATTTTAACGCATCGTCATAATTATTTATCATGATTAACCTTCTTGTTTTTTAGAAGTGTGACATTATTCATATTTAAACTTCCACCACGTGCTATTTT
>Ga0194053_10000738_pt1 | contig 23067 bp, 11 predicted proteins | sample SepL228m_MetaG_FD_161684 | JGI IMG/M metagenome (GOLD analysis project Ga0194053, IMG submission 161684) | Anoxic zone freshwater microbial communities from boreal shield lake in IISD Experimental Lakes Area, Ontario, Canada - Sep2016-L227-8m | ecosystem: Environmental > Aquatic > Freshwater >... | reverse complement strand
GTTCCCGGCCCCCCCGCCGTCTTTCCCGACCAACGCTGCCGTACCGCCGTTCGCGACTAACATGTCCACGTTTAACGGTGGCAGCCCCAATGGTATCTGGGCCCTCTACATCTATGATGATTCCTACTTGAACTCTGGCAGCATTGCCAACGGCTGGCTGCTGAATCTGAACGTTTCCGGGCCGGTTGCGGGCGCGGCCGACATGGCTCTGGCTATGACCGCTGTGCCCGCCACGGTCGTGGCTTCGAGCAACGTCACTTACACCCTCAGCGTGACCAATTTTGGTCCCGCCAGCGCCAGCAACATTGTGGTTTTGGACAATCTCCCGATCGGAACCACCCTCTTGACCGCCAGTCCGTCCATTGGGACGGTGACGAACTTTGAGGGTTTGGTATCGTGGAGTGTTGGCTCACTGACCAGGGATTCCAGGGCCACCCTGGCGCTCGTGGTCCAGGTCAATGGCACCGGCACGATCACCAATTTCGCAACGGTGACCACTTCGTCGGCTGATCCGAATCCCGACGACGATATCGCGTTTGCCGTGGTGTCGGTGACCGAGCCGACGGCGGACCTGAAGTTGAGCATGGCCGGTTCGGCGGACCCGATTCCGACGGGCTACAACCTGACCTATACCATCACGGTAACCAACCAGGGCCCGGCAACTGCTCCAATCCTGGCCATAACGGATACATTGCCGCCAACGGTGGTTTTCGTGTCTGCTTCGGCCGGTGCTTCAACCAACGGAAACCCAATAAAGGTGACCTTTGCCAACTTGGGAAATCTGCCCAGCGGTGCCCAGACCAGTGTTACCATTACCGTCAGGCCCACCGCCGCCGGCACGCTCACCAATATGGCGACGTGCAGTTCGGCGGTCACGGATCCGCACAAGGCCGACAACACCGCCGCCATCAAGACGGTGATCGACGCCTTCCAGATGACGGTGTCGCGTTCTGGCGGGTCGTTGACCTTTGGGTGGTCGGCGGACGCTCCTAATGCCTATTTGGAATCGACCGCGAACTTGTATCCGCCGGCCATTTGGACACCGGTGACCAACCCGCCCCCGGCGATCGTGGGCGGACAGAAGACGATCACGGTACCCATCGGCAACGGTACGGAGTTCTTCCGGCTGCACGGAATAACCCCGTAAACGATGGCGATCAAGGTCGTGCCGGCCTGGTCGGTCGGCGGGACCGGCGCGTGCGGTTGGATTTCTGGCGTCGCCAAGCTGGTTTCGTAAATGCAAAGTCAGTTTAAGAACATGAAAATGCGAGTTTATTCACCGAGGCTTGCGGCGACAGTTTTCGGCGCCATCGCGGCAGTCACCGGGCTTCTTTTTGTTACCCCCGGTCTGGCGCAGGTCCGACCAACGCACCGGCCGGACATGCCTAATTTCGACAACCGCCTGCCGCTTGCGCCGACACCGGGACGAAACACCGAACGGGAGCAAGGCAAGTCTCATCTGGCTGCACAATTGCCCTCAGCCGTGGTGGATTTTGATTCTTTGCTGGATGCGCCGAAATTCGTTCGCGCTGGCGATGGATTTCTCACGGGTGCGGACGGCCAGGGTCGCGCGGTGACCGCGCTGACCGCGAAGGCTATTCCGGTCGGGGATCCCCTTCTTCCGATCAAGGCGTTTCTTGACGAACACCATGAGCTTTTCGGCTATGGGTCCGAAGTGCTCATCGGAGCGCATGTGAAGCGGGATTATGTGGATGCCCACAACGGCCTGCGAACAATTGTTTGGGACCAGCAACTCGATGGCATACCGCTTTTCGATTCGGTGCTGATCGGGCATATCACCCGTCAGGGTGAGCTAGCCAGCCTCTCGAGTCTGTTTATTCCTGACCTCGCTGCGGCCGCCGATGCCGGAACCCCGGGTCGCGCCACAATCCAGGCTGCCCCTCCCATCTCGTCTATCCAGGCGGTGGCGCTCGCCGGGCGCAATCTGGGCATGAATCTTGCCGTTAATGAAATTGTCGCGGTGGAAGGCACCGTCGGCGAAGGCAATTATCGAGTCTTCAAGACGCCCGAGGATGCTTATGTGCGACTGGTCTGGTTGCCCCAGAATCGATCCAGCTTGCGTTTGGGCTGGGAAGTGATGGTCACCAGCCATGCCACCCAGGAACGGTTTCGCCTGGTCATCGACGCGCAATCGGGCGCGGCTCAATTGCGTCAGAATCTGAGTTGCTATATCAGCGATGCGACCTACAACATTTATCCGAGCGACAGCCCTTCGCCCTTTAGCCCGGGGCTCCAAATCCCCGGCAATTTTCAGCCGGCGCTGACCACCCGGGTTCAGATTACCACCCCGGCTCTGGATGTCATAGCCTCGCCGGCGGGGTGGATTCCTGATGGCAGCAATACGACCACCGGCAACAATGCGGACGCTTTCCTGGATCGGAATTTCGATCAACAGCCCGACCAGCCTCGTCCAGTGGGCAACCCCAACCGGGTCTTTGACTTTCCGTTGGACCTGACGCTCGATCCGACGAATTACATCGATGGTTCTACCGTGCAATTGTTCTGGCGTGCCAACTGGTATCACGACCGGCTCTATCAACTGGGATTCACTGAGGCGGCCGGGAACTTTCAACAGGACAACTTCGGACGAGGCGGTTTGGGCAATGATAGCATCACCTGCTACGTGCAGGCGGGCGCGGACGTTGGGATTGCCAACAACGCGATGTTCCAGTCCGCCCCAGATGGGATTAGAGGGCAATGTTACATGTTCATTCTTACTGGCCCAACCCCTTATCGGGACGGCTCGCAGGATTCCGAGGTCGTCTGCCATGAATTAACCCATGGCACCAGTTGGCGCTTGGTGGGCGGCGGCATGGCCCTCGGTTCCTTGCAGGGCAACGGCATGGGTGAAGGGTGGTCTGACTTCTATGCGCTCTGCCTCCTGGGACAGCCGACCGACGACCCGAACCTGGCTTATCCGTCCGGTGGCTACTTTGGCTATCTGTTAGGCGGCAGTGGCTTGACGGAAAACTATTATTTCGGCGACCGGCATTATCCTTACTGCACCAACATGCGGAAGAATCCATTCACCTTCAAGGACATTGATCCGGCTCAAATCAGCGCGCACACGGGTGTGCCGCAGAGTCCGCTTTATCCGTTTAACCCGCAGGAGGCCGACGAGGTACACCATCAGGGGGAAGTCTGGTGCACAGCTCTTTGGGAGGTACATGCAAATCTGGTTGCCAAGTACGGTTGGACCGTCGGCAACGAACTGACGCTGCAGTTGGCTACCGATGGCATGAAGCTGACCCCGCCCGCACCCAACTTTCTACAGGCCCGTGACGCGATCCTGATGGCCGACGTTATTGATACCGGCGGTGCCAATCAATTCGAGATTTGGCAGGGTTTCGCCAAGCGCGGCATGGGCTTCAGTGCCAGATCGCCGAACAGCTCCACTACCGCGGGCGTGGTCGAGGCCTTCGACCTGCCGGGCTTGCAGGTGGACCATATCGTCATTTCCGGAGGCAATGGCAACGGCGTCATCGACTATGATGAATGCAACGACCTGCAGATTTTCATCTCAAACAACGCCGGCTTCGCCGTCACCAATGTCACGGGCCGCCTTTCCAGTTCCACTCCCGGCGTGAGCATTGTCGGGCCGCTTCAGAACTACCCCAATCTCCCGAATGGCGCCACCAATGCGAACCTTGCTCCGTTCCGGATCAGCACATCGCTCTCCTTTATATGCGGCACACCCATTGTTTGCACGCTTGTGGCGAAGTGCGACGAGACTATCTCGACTAACCGGTTCACAATCTCGACTGGGATGCCTGGGGTTCCGCTCAGATTTGATAACTCGATCCCGGCGCCCATTCCTGATCTCGGAGAGACCAATTCCAGTGTCGTTGTGTCAAACATAACCAGCGGCCTGAATAAAGTTACCGTGGCGCTGCATATCACCCACACTTACGATTCGGACCTGCTGCTGCAGCTTATTTCGCCGGATGGCACGACCAACACGCTTTCGGCAAATAACGGCTCTTATGGGAATGACTACGGCAATGCGTGCAGTCCGGATTCGCAACGGACCATTTTCGATGATGCCGCCACGATCTCAATCACCGGGGGCAACGCTCCATTTGTCGGGACCTTCCAGCCGCAAACACCTTTGTCCGTCTTCGTTGGGAAGTCCGGCACACATGCCAACGGTATCTGGCGTTTGCGGGCTGTGGATCAGGGTGGGGCGGATGTCGGTACCATCCAATGCTGGTCGCTCTTTTTGACGCCATCTCTCTGCACCGATGGTGGCGGTGAATGTCCGGGATCAGACCTTGCTCTGGGCATGGTCAGCCAGCCGAACCCAGTGGTTTTTGGACAAAACCTCACTTACATCATATCTGTAACCAACAACGGACCCAGTTCCGCCAAGAATATCGTAGTCGCCCACCAACTTCCCAGCAGCGTGGTTTTCGTCTCGGCAACCTCATCGCAAGGAGGCTGTTCGCAGGCGGGTGGTCTCGTCACCGGCAGCCTCGGGACATTGCCGGTTGGTGGGACAGCCACCATGTTCGTAGTGGTCATACCGACGGTTCAGGGCACGATTTCTTCGACGGCCAGCGTTACCTCCAATCAAACCGACCCGGATCCTTCCAACAATACCGCAACCGTTTTGACGCAAGTTAATCCGGCCGCAGCGGACCTGGCTGTGGGACTTTTCGCCGCGCCCAACCCGGTCGCGCTTGGCGCAACGCTCACTTACACCGTCTTGGTGGCGAACAACGGACCGAGCGATGCTTCGGGCGTCGTCGTGACGAACTTTCTGCCTGCGAACGTCGCGGTCATTTCGGCCACGGTTTCCCAGGGCTCGATTACCACCGGGGGCATTCTCTGGACCATCGGCAGCTTGCTTGACGGCACCTCGGCGACGGCCACCATCACAGCCATTGCCATCGCTGAAGGGTCGCTGACCACCACATCCACCGTTCGGGGCAACCAACTCGATTTGGTTCCCACCAACAACACCGCGACGCTGACCACCATCGTAGGACCCTCGGCCGACCTGGCAATCAGCATCACTGCATTTCCGGACCCCGTTGTGGTTCTAAGCAATTTTACTTACGTGGTCGTTGTGACCAATATGGGACCGAGCGCAGCGACGGGCGTGAGCGTGAACGATTTTCTACCGGCTAATGTGTCGGTGCTTTTGACCAACGCAACGCAAGGAGCGGTTTCCATTTCCGGCAACACGCTAAGTTGGGCGGTCGAGGCGCTCGCCAGCGGGGCAAAGGCGACTCTGACGGTTGTGATTGGCACTACCACTGACGGGACGCTCACGACCTCGGCGACGGTTGCGGGCGAACAGCCCGATCCGAACCCGGCCAACAACAGCGCGAGCGCGACAACGGTGGTTTCATTGCCGGGGGTCGCCATTGTCCCTGCCGGGGCGACGTTGACCTATGAGAGCGGACCGACCAACGGGGCGATTGATATCGGCGAAACGGTGACCATCATCCTGCGGTTGCGCAACTCGAGCAACGTCAGTTCCCTCAACCTGGTGGGAACCTTGCAGGCAAGCGACGGTGTGGCGCCCGTCCCGCCGAATAACCCGCAGACTTACGGTGTGCTGGCCCCGAGTGGCTTCCCGGTGGGCCGTGCCTTTACTTTTACGGCTGGTGGAACCAACGGACAAACGATCAACCCGACGCTCCACCTTCGCGATGGTGCGACGACCTATCCGCCCGTGACCTTCACCTTCACCTTGCCGAGCACCCGCACTTTCACCAGCACCAATGCCATTGCTATCCGGGACAATACCAGTGCGTTGCCATATCCTTCCACCATTCTGGTGTCGGGCCTTAGCGGGACGGTGGGCAAAGTGACCGCTACGGTTTCCAACCTGACCCATGAGTTTGCGCCGGACATTGATCTGCTGTTAGTGAGTCCGAGCGGACAGGATACCATTTTGATGTCCGCGGCTGGCGGTAATGTTGGGGTGGCCAACGCGACGATCACCTTTGACGATGCTGCCGCTGCTCCGATACCGAGCGCCAGCCCAATTTATTCGGGAACCTATCAGGCGGCCAATTACCTGGGCAATGACCTGCCGAGCCCGGCACCGGCGGGCCCATATTTGGCGGCGATGTCGATGTTCAATGGGGGCAACCCGAACGGCAGTTGGTCTCTCTTTGTGGATGATCATACGGCCGGCGATACTGGCAGCATCGCAGGTGGTTGGGGACTTGTTTTCACCACCATTAGTCCCGTCAACCAGCTCGCTGACCTTTCTCTGAGCGCTTTGGATATGCCCGCCCCGGTCTTGGCTGGCGGAATCCTGACTTACACCTTTTTCGTGGCCAACTTGGGGCCGGATTCGGCTAGTGCGGTGGCATTCACCAACGTGTTGCCAGCAGGGGTGACCTTGGTTTCCGCCATCTCTTCCCAAGGACTCGTGATGACGAACGCAACGACCGTCTTCGGCAATCTCGGGAATCTCTCGACTGGCGCGGTCGCCACCGTAACCGTGGTCGTGGCTCCTTCGTCCGCTCTCATCCCGCCGGGGATGAACTCGGCAATACTGACCAGCACGGCCATTGTTGCATCAAGTGAAATTGATCCCAATCCGGCCAATAATACCGTAACCGTCCTCACCACCTTCCAACGACCGGTAGTGGACATGGGTCTGGGCTTGACGGTGGCGCCCAATCCGCTCCCCGCAAGTTATCCGTTGACGAACACTATCGTCGTTACCAACCGCGGCCCGGGCACGGCTTTGGCGGTCGTGGTGACAGATCCCTTGCCGGCGGGGGCGGCCTTTGTTTCCGCGAGTTCGACGGTTGGGACTTGCTCAAACAATAGCGGAATCGTCACCTGTTCGCTGGGTGACTTGGCGTCTAATGAGAGCGCAACGATAGTGATTGTGATGACGCCATCGCTCGTGGGCAGGTTGACCAACACGGTGTCGGTCGCCACATTTTCGCAGGACACAATGGCCGCGAATAATTCGGCAACCAGCGTCGTCACCGTCACCAGTCCTGCTCCGCAAATCGTCAATGCGGGGGCGGTGTTGACCTATGAGAGCGGACCGGTGAACGGGTTGATCGATCCGGGCGAAACAGTTACCCTCTCGCTCTTGCTGGCTAATGTTGGCTCACTGGATACGGTCAATCTGAAAGCCGCCTTGCAGGCCTCGCAAGGAGTCACCGCTCCCAGCGGTCCCCAGGCTTATGGCGCGGTGGTTCATGGAGGGCCGTCCAGCAGCGGGAGTTTCACGTTCACCTCGGGCGCAGGCCCTGGCGAGGTGATTGTCGCCACTTTGCAGCTTCAGGATGAGCGTCCGGGTGTGACCAACCTCCTGAGTCCGGTCACGTTCACGTTCAACCCGCCGACGATCACGCACTGGTCGAGCACCAATGCCATCAAGATTCCCGAGCAAGGTCCCGCCACCCCTTATCCGTCCGCAATCGATGTGTCGGCCGTGGGAGGTCTGGTGATCAAGGCAACCGTGACTTTGAAAAAGTTTACTCACAGCTTCCCGCACGATGTTAACGTGCTGCTGGTCAGTCCCACAGGCAACAATGTGCTCTTGATGTCTCACGCCGGCGGAGGTCATTCGGTGACGAATCTCACGCTGACTTTTGACGATGCGGTGACGAACACCCTGCCCAACAGCGACGCGCTCAGCAGCGGCGTCACCAAGCCCGGCAGCTTCCCCGGCACACCGGGGTTCTTCGTGCCGGCCCCGCCGGCCCCCTACGGTTCCGCCCTCGCCGGCGTCTATGGCGGCAGCCCCAATGGCACCTGGTCCCTCTATGTGTTCGATGATGCGGTTGGTGACGCCGGTAACATCGCCGTTGGCTGGAGTCTGGATATTGCGTCCGCAACGATGCTCCGCCCTCTGGCCGATCTGGCAATTGGAATGGCCAGCGCGCCGGGTGCATTGTTTGTGGGCGGCACGCTGACAAACAGCATTTGGGTTACGAACCTTGGCCCATCCTCGGCCACCGGGGTGGTGGTAACCAACCAGCTTTCCACCGGCGAACAGATCGTCGCCAACATTGGCAGCATGGCGCCGAATGCCGTCACCAATCTGACCCTCTTCATGGTTCCAGCGTTGGGCGGCAACATTATCAGTACCGCCACCGTCCGGGGCAATGAGACGGATCTGAATCTTTTGAATAATACCGCTCAAACCACTACGGTGGTGACGGCCCCGACAGAGGCGATTTTGACAGGCTCGATGGTTGGCGGTAATTTCCATGTGGATGTGGCGGCTCAGCCAGGGTTGACGTATGCGATATTGGCATCGACGAATCTTGCGGCTTGGGTGCCCATCAGCACGAATACGGCGTCGCCGGGCGGCACGATCAAGTTCACGGACACGAACTCCCCCAATTACAAAGGCCGCTACTATCGCACACAGCGTCTGGTGCCTTAAGCGTTTTCGGGCTCTGGAATTGCCCATCGAAGCCGGCCTTTGCTTTTGCGCAAGCATTTAAAATGAAGGTTGTCGGCTTAACCGGCGGGGTTGGCATGGGCAAATCCAACTCCGCTCGATTGCTCCGGTTGCGCAGCATTCCGGTAGTGGATACTGACGACCTGGCGCGGCAGGTGGTTGAGCCGGGCCAGTCGGCCCTGGCTGAGGTCCAGAGAGTGTTTGGCGCCGAAATCGTTGGCCAGGATGGCCATTTGCGGCGTGAGGAATTGGCCCGTCGCGTTTTTTCCGATCCCGCTGCGCGCAAGCGGTTGGAAGACATCCTGCACCCGCGCATCCGCGCGCTGTGGCGCGCCCAGATGGAAGTTTGGCGGGCTGAAGGGCGCTCGCTGGCCGTGGTGGTGATTCCACTCCTGTTCGAGACCAGCGCGGAAGCCGAACTGGACGCGACGATTTGTATTGCCTGCACACGCCTCACCCAGCATCAGCGCCTGCTGGATCGAGGCTGGTCCCCCGCAGACATCGAGCAGCGCGTCCGCGCGCAATGGCCCATCGAGATCAAGATGGCCAGGGCCGATTATGTTGTCTGGACGGAGGCGAATCTGGACGTGCATGCGGATCAATTGAACCGGATTTTGACTGGGTTAATTCCGGCATGAGGCGTTTGGAGTTCAGCTAACCAGCTATGAGCCTTCCCGTTGCAGGGAAAGAACAGGCTGGAGAATCAACGGACGCTGCGGGCGATCGAGGCCGGAATCTTCCCCCTGTTGGCGGTCGCGGCTGGCGGTCGCAGAATGACCGGCCTTCTTTGATCGAGGCATTTCGGAGCGTCAAGATTCCCGGCAGCAACGCGAGCACATGGCGGAAGTTTCTGGCCTTTTCGGGGCCGGGTTACCTGGTGGCCGTAGGTTACATGGATCCGGGCAACTGGGCGACGAGCCTGGCGGGCGGCTCGGCGTTTGGTTATACGCTCCTGTCGGTCGTCATGATTTCCAACTTCATGGCGATTCTGCTGCAGGCGCTGGCGCTCAAGCTCGGCGTGGTGGCCGAGCGCGACCTTGCCCAGGCTTGTCGGGACCATTTCTCGAAGCGGGTCTCGTTTGTGCTCTGGGCGGCGTGCGAGATCGCCATCGCGGCGTGCGATCTCGCCGAGGTGATCGGCTCGGCCATCGCACTCAATCTATTGTTCGGGATTCCGCTGGTCTGGGGCGTCTGTCTAACGGCGCTGGATGTGCTGGCCGTGATGTATCTCCAGCATAAAGGTTTTCGGTTGCTCGAAGCCTTCGTCATCACCCTCATCGCCACCATCGGTCTGTGCTTCCTGCTGGAGATGATATTTTCGCGACCCGAGATTCTTGGGGTGTTGGGCGGGTTCCTGCCCAAGCCCGAAATCATCACCAACCGCCAAATGCTGTTTGTGGCGATTGGCATCATGGGTGCGACGGTGATGCCGCATAATCTCTACCTGCACTCGGCCATCGTGCAGACGCGTAACTACGATCGCACACCGGCAGGCAAGCGCGAGGCGATCAAGTACGCGACGCTCGACTCAACCGTGGCGCTCATGGGCGCTCTCTTCATCAACGGTGCCATTCTCGTCGTGGCCGCCGCCGTGTTTCACCGGGCCGGCAAGACCGACATTGCGGAGATACAGGACGCGTACCAGCTTTTGTCGCCGATGATGGGCATTGGTCTGGCGAGCACGCTCTTTGCGGTGGCCCTGCTGGCCTCAGGCCAGAACTCCACCCTCACCGGCACGCTGGCCGGCCAGATTGTGATGGAAGGCTTCCTCAACATTCGGCTGCGTCCCTGGCTGCGGCGGTTCATCACACGGCTCATCGCGATTGTGCCGGCGGTCATCGCGACCGTGCTCTACGGCCAGAGCGGCACGGCGAAGCTGCTGATCTGGAGCCAGGTCATCCTGAGCCTGCAATTGTCCTTCGCGGTAATCCCGTTGGTCCTGTTCACCGGCAGCAAGGCCAAGATGGGGGAGTTCGTCAATCCGCGCTGGCTGAATATCCTGGCCTGGACCACCGCCATTGCCATTCTGATGCTGAACCTGAAGCTGCTGGGCGACTTCTTAGGTCTTACGTCCAGCACACGCTAGACTTCCCACGAATATGTTTAAGAAGATTCTCGTTGCGTTGGAAAACACGCGTGCTGACGAAAGCCTCGTGCCACAGATCGAAAAGCTCGCATCGCTGCTCCACTCGGAGCTTCTTCTGGTGCATGTCGCCGACGGATGGGTTGCGCGCAACTTCAACCAGTTGAAGCTCGCCGAATCTGAGGAGATGAAGAGCGACCGCCGATACCTGGAAGAGACCGCCAAGCGTCTGCGCGGGTCGGGGCTGAAGGTGGCTTTCCACCTGGCGCTGGGCGAGCCTGCCACGGAGATCCTCAAGACGGCCAACGCCGAGCAGTGCGATCTTATCGCCATGACGACACATGGCCATCGTCTCATTGGCGATATCATCTATGGCAGCACGATCGAAATCGTCCGCCACAAGGCCACCATGCCCTTGCTGGTGGTCCGCGCGTCTCAGCGGTGAGCTGCGGCTTCTGACCCGTCAGTACACCGCTACCCGGTAAAAGACCGAGCTGACCCCGCTCAAAGTTCGGTTGTCGATGAACAGGATGTTGCCGCCAATTCCGGGCATGTTATCCCGCAATACCGACCAGCTATCAAGGCTGGTCGCCGTTTCCAGCCGGTACATCCGTCCCACCACCGTGCTGAACACAATCTGCGGTGTCTGTCCGGGCACAAAAGCCGTCCAAACCGTGAACCTCGAATTTGCATTCGTTGGGTTCAACCCTGCCAGGTAATCCTGCCAGACCGGCAACCCGTTCGTGGCAATGAGTTCCGCCGCGGCGAAGTTGGTGGTGAATCCATAGTATATCAACCACGGGATGGGCGTCCCGTGCGGCGGTGCTTGCGCATACAGTGTAACGAAGTTGGTGAAGTTCTGGTTGTTGAAGCTTTGCCCGCTGGGCACCATATTCGTGTAGATGCTGTTATCGATGCTGAACTCGCTGAACGCCTGTGTCGAGGTCAGCAAATCCGGGTAGGAAAAGTCGAACTCCACCAGATCGCCAAATGCCGCATACGGGATGCTGGTGAGCAAATTGTTGGTATCCGAACTTATCATCGTCAGCGTCCGCAGGCCATTGGTGTCGGTAGTCTCGGACATGGTCCACCCATGAAGAATCTCGTTCGTCCCGGTGGAGCTCAGGATCGCTGTGCAGGGATAGTTGGGGCGGTAATTCAACCGCATCTCGCGCACAAACCTCGGCGCATAAGCCGCCCGCAGCCGGATTGTTTGCGGCCCCAAGTCTGCATCGGTCACCATGCGCAGGGAGCCGATGCGCACATCATTGGACCAAGTGGGCGGATTGAAGGGAAACTGGACGACGTTCGTGGTATAGCTGTTGGTGACCGGCGGAGTCTGGTTCGTATCGACCACATCGATGTTTGTCGTTACAATGTTGGTATTCCAACTGTCCATGAAGCCGCCATAGAGGACTTGGAACGACGGTTGGAAGCCCGCGGCCGGGTACGCCGCCACGGCCGACCGTTTCAAGGTGGCCCAACGCAGCACGTACTGGCCGCTAATGTCCTTCTGAATCCGCTGGAACTGCGTGGCCAAATCAGCCGTCGTCGCCGCCAGGTAATAATGGCCGCCCGTCTGCGACGTGAGCAGTTGCAGCGCATTGGTGTTGATGTTGTTAGTATCTCCGAAGGCCACGCAGTAGATCGCCACGTGGTTTTTCTGCGCCAACTGGAACAGGTTCGTTACGGCCGCCAGAGGCTCAGATGTGGTGTTCAGCAGGCTCGCATCGTCGTTGCCGTCCGTCATCGCCACCAGGTAGCGCTGTTCATCGGGGTTGTTGGCTCCGAATTGCTTTAGCGCGGCGCTCATCGCGTCCCAGCACCGGGTGCCCGCGTAATTGCCCTTAACATAGTTGTCTTGGATGCCGGCTATGGACTGGCTCAAGACCGTTTTGTCGGCAATAAAATAGTTGCTGGAGCTGGTCAAGCTGTTCGTGACAAATTGCGGAGCCATGTAATCGGCATTGAATTCAATCACGCCGAACAACGCGTGCGGCGGTTCCTCATTGATGATGAGATCAGCCGCCGCCTGCATCGCATCAATAGCCCCCGGCACGACGAACATGCTGTAGGTGTAATCCAACGCCAGAAACGTCTTGAGCTGTTTGGACCCCATCGCGCTTGCCAGAACAAGCGGAGCCTCGGTCTGAATCGGCACCCCGTCCTCCATGCATATCACCTGCAACGTGCTCGGTGGCCGTACCACCGGTTTGCTGGTAGTCGGGTCACTCCCGTCCCGGAGGGAAAATGTAAAGTCCAGCAGGTACGGCTTGGACCAGGTGTGGGTGACATCGGCTATGGCCAGTCCGACGAGGGGTGCGTAGCTGAAAGTCATTGTGATGTTGGTCGAGCCTGTGCCCCACGCGTTGACCGCCCAGACCGGCACGATGTAGGTGCCGCCATACCACGGGGTGCCGCTAATGACTCCGTTGGTGCTATCGAGCGTCAGCCCGAGCGGCAGGTTCGCCGCTCCAAACAACGTCGGCCCATTGCTCGCCCGAATCGTGTAGCTGAAGCCGCTTTGGTTCTCCGTCCCCGACGCCGTCTGGGGGCTGGTGATCACCGGCACGGCGGAAGCCAGAGTGAGTGTCAAGACCTGGCTGTCGGAACCAAACGGATTGCTCGCGCTGATGGTGACGAGCAACGTGCCGCTCACGATCGGCGGTCCGGAAATGACCCCGGTGGCGGGGTCAAGGTTCAACCCGGCCGGCAGCACGCTGGTGCTAAATGAAGTCGGCACGTTGCTCGCGACAATCGTGTAACTGAAATTCTGTCCCTGGTCGCCACTGGCCGTCAGCGCGCTCGTAATGCCAGGAATCCCCGTCGTCAGCGTCAGCTCCAATTGCCCCGTCGTCGTCATCGCCGCGTTGGTCGCAAAGACCGTGACGTCGAAAACCCCCGTCACCAGGGGAATCCCGGAAATAATTCCGCTGGTTGGCTCGATGCTAAGTCCCGTGGGCAAGCCAGCCGCGCCAAACGTAATGGGAAGCGTGCCTGTCGCGGTGTTCGTGAAACTGAAAAACGCTCCCTGCCGCCAGGCAACATTGGTGGCGCTGGTGAACGTTGCCGGCACCAGCACGGTCAATGTCGCGACCGAGTTGCTGGCGGAGCCGACGGGGTTCGTGACGAGCACTCTATACCCGCCGGCGTCGCTGGTGATCGCGGCCATGATCCTCAACTTGTCGGTCGTCGCCCCGCTGATGCGTCCGCCATTCGACAAGATCGTCCCGTCCTTTTGCCAGATAAAACCCAACGGGTTGCTGCCGGTCGTCGTAACGCTCAAGATCGTGTTGCTGCCGACGATGACGGCGGTGTCCTGGGGCGGGATGCTGATACCCGGAGGTATGAACACGCCAAGGGTGGCGTCCTGGCTGGTTGCCGTGGAATAGATGTTGCTGACCACCACGACGTAACTTCCGGAATCGCTCGTGATCAGCGCGTTGACCGTCAAATTGCTCGTGGTGACGCCGGTGATGCGGGCGTCGTTTGCGAGGTTCACGCCGTTCAACCGCCACTGGTAGGTCAGCGGTGCTGAACCCAGCGCACTGACGCTGAAGGTGGCGTTGGACCCGGTGGGGCGAATGAGACCGCCCTGCGGCTGCGTAACGATTCGCGCCTGGTCATATACTGTAAGCGTCACCGCCGAACTAACCGACGTGAGACCGATGTTCGTCCCGGACCTATAGGTGACCACCGTGAAATAAGAGCCTGCATCGCTCAACTGGACGTTTGTCAGGGTGCAGGTGGCGGTGGTGGCGCCGGCAATGGTGGTGAAGGGGGATAGACCATTGGTGGACATCTTCCAGGCGTAGCCGGTGATAATTTCTCCGCCCGACGCGGTTGTCTGCGCGTTGAACACGGCGTTGCTCCTGACCAGCACTACCTGACTGGCCGGTTGCACATTCACGGTCACGTCGCCTAGCGCTGGCAAGGCGCCCAGACAGAAGCTCAAGCCAATGGCCGCGAAGCCCGAATAGAGGGTCGTTTTAGATTTCATGGTTGTTTCTTTGTTGCGATAATTCGGCTGCGCGCCGATCTGGGTTGCTTGATGATGAAAGCCTGCAAACCACCTTCCGGCAATGAGGCACCAATCACCCCGTGGAACAACCTCGCTGTTGTTCGCGGAATGCTTGCGGCTCGTGGCAGCTCGATCATGTCTTATTGCGTGCGCTCATTCTTCCTCCGGAAGAGGAGGCCAGAATCCGCGCCAACTAACTAAATACCACCATACCTTGGCTCGAACGTCAATGCGGAAAACTGATAAGAATTTGCTTTTTGTGCGTCCGCATGTGCTCAGCGCTGCGCGGGTGAAATCAGGCCTCCTGACTTCCGTCGGCCCATGCCCGCCAAATCCCTTCTCGAAGTCCGGTTCCCCATCGCCCAACTCTCCCTGGAGTGCTTTCTGGAGCGGGACGCGCGCACGGGCAAGATTCTTAACTCCTTTGGCAAATGGTGGGGCACAAAACCCATCGTCCTCACGCGTGCCGTCATCCTTGCCTCATTGTTTGAGGCTTCGGACAATCCCGAGCGGTGGCCGTGGAGAACCACATGCGCATCTTAGAATTTTCCAAAACCACCACCCTGGGTAATTGGAGCGCGGACATTTTTGTCCGCTCCCGGAGATCAGTCAACCCCGAAGCGGACAGGAATGTCCAATGCCACTAGGGAGAACCACCGCGAATGAAAATGCAATTTGACAACCGGTATCAATTGATACCATGTTGTTTGCGTGAAGCAGACCGTTAACCGCACTAGAGATGGCACAAATCGAAATTCCAGATGCGTGGCGAAGGGAAGTCGCCGCCACCCTCGCGACGGAAGCGACCGACAGACTGATCGAGTGGAAAACCGACGCAGAGCGGCGGTATGAGGCGGATGCAGCAGCAGCGAAGACCCGTGCAGGAGATGTTGAACCCGCATGGCGTTATGAGGTTTATCGGCCATTCCGAGATTTCTTATTGTCACTCCATCCGACTGGCTGTCCTGTCACCATGGAAACACCTCCCGGAGAGACCTGCGAGTTCTACTTTCCTTTCCTTGGCGAACGGTTTTACGGAAAGATTCTTCTACGGCCTGATCGCAAACGGGTGGTTATCTTTTCCGCGCACCGGCCGCTCAAACGCAGTCTTTCGTGCGAATAAATCACCAATTGCGTTCACCAATGAAAATCAAGAATGAAGAGTTTGAAGTGCTGGTTCCGAGGGCCGACGGCACGGGTATCGCGGAGAAGGTCAAAGTGACCGTTCCGGTTATATGGGACGAGGAGCTGCAAGATTGGCTCATGACGCCCGAGGCTCACCAGATTATTGACGACACCAAGGCCCGCCATACGGGTATCCTGCTCCCGGCCCAGTTCAAAGAGCTGCGCGAGCGTTATGACTGTACCCAGAGAGACATGGGCGAGCTATTCCAGGTCGGAGAGAAAAGTTGGACGCGCTGGGAATCCGGCAAACACCGCCCCAGCCGGAGTATCAGTCTCCTGGCCCGCGCCGTTTATGATGGGGAGCTTTCCATCAATTATCTGCTCAAGAGGGCTGGAAAGACGCCCCGTGAAGAGCTGGAAACCGCCCTCTATATGCGTGATCAGCCTCCCAGTTCAACAGCGAAACAAAGGAACTCACTCCTCCGGAAGAAGTAAGGGCCGCATAACGCCCCCATGCCCATCAATCGCTTCAGCTCCCGTCGCCACCGGTTGTATGATGCGTTTCTCGGAGACCGCCTGAAGGGCGCGGCGTCCTTCATCGGCAGCGCCAACGACGCCGAACATGCCTGGTCGAAGAATTGCGAATTGGTCTGGGAAGACGACACGCCCGAGAGCATCGAATCAGCAATACTCACTTTGGGGAGCAGTTTCGGCGCGCTCTTTCGGTTTGACTTTCGGGACCAATAGGCTAAAGCCCTCACTGCAGATCAGACGCGCAATCAATGAAAATGAACCGTTCGCTCCGCTGTGCCATTCTTTTGCTTTCCGCAAGCCTGTTGTGGCTCGTCCCGCAAGCCTTTGCAGTGCAATCCGGGAACACCATTATCCTAATGCCGCACGATGCTTCGTGGATGGAGAACCTCGCCGCGCGTGAAGTGCGGCGCTACGTCTATCTGCGCACGGGGCGATTGCTTCCAATCGTATGTGAGCCCGGTGCCGGGCAAAAAGCAGACGTCATTCTTGTGGCGCGAAAAGATCGTCCTCTCATCAGGGGCGCCGTTGCCAGTGAGAGTGCGGTTGCCTCTTCGCTGGAGACTCTAAGCGCGCAAGCTTATTGGCTAAGAACCATTTCCAATTACCGATCACCCGTTGGCGGCCTCCCTGCGCCAGGGACCAAGCGTCAACTCCTGCTGCTCGCGGGTGGGGACGACGCCGGCACTCTCTACGCCGCTTATCGCTTCGCCGAAATTCTCGGTATCCGCTTTTATATGCATGGTGACGTCATTCCCGAGGACCAGGTGGACTGGACCTTGCCGGTGTTGGACGAGCGCGCGGCCCCTCTGTTCGCGTTGCGCGGCATTCAGCCTTTTCACGATTTTCCGGAAGGACCGGACTGGTGGAACCGTGACGATTACTTCGCCATTATTGCCCAATTGCCGAAATTGCGCATGAATTTCATTGGCCTGCACACTTACCCGGAGGACCGGCCAAACGCAGAACCAACCGTATGGGTCGGCCTGCCTGAAGATATCGGCCCAAACGGCAAGGTGAAGTTCAGCTACCCGTCCAGCTACATGAATACGATGCGTGGCAACTGGGGTTATGCCCCAAGGCGAACGAGCGAATACGTTTTCGGCAGCGCCCAACTTTTTGAACGTGAAGATTTTGGACCGGAAGTCATGTTTGACGCGATGCCATCCCCGACTGCCCCCGACGCTTGCAATCAGGTTTTTGATCGCACGGCGGCGATGCTGCGGGACGCTTTTACTTTCGCCCACCAACTTGGCGTGAAGACGTGCGCAGGCACCGAGACTCCGCTCATCGTGCCGAAGTCGCTTCAGGAACACTTGAAGACCGCGGGGAAGAACCCCGCTGACCTCGCGGTGGTCAGGGAGCTTTACGAAGGCATCTTCCGCCGCGCTGCGCAGGCCTATCCGCTCGACTATTACTGGCTTTGGACGCCGGAAGGCTGGACATGGTCGGGTGTGAAAGAGGAGGAGATATCAGCCACGACAAACGATTTATTTGCTGCCATTGCGGGGCACAAGAACGTCCAACCGCCCTTCGGCCTGGCCACCTGCGGTTGGGTGCTGGGGCCGCCGCAAGACCGGGCCATGTTCGATAAAGTGCTGCCCAAGAATATCGCGGTAAGCTGCATCAACCGCGAGGTGGGGCACACGCCGGTGGACGCGGGCTTTGCTCAGGTCAAAGGCAGATCGAAGTGGGCGATTCCATGGCTGGAGGATGATCCCACATTGACCTCGCCGCAATTGTGGGCCGGCCGAATGCGCCGCGACGCTCTCGATGCGCTACGTTACGGCTGCGATGGACTCATGGGCATTCATTGGCGCACGCGCGTCCTCGGTCCGAACATCGCCGCGCTCGCCCAGGCGGCCTGGGACCAGAGTGCGTGGTCTCGATGCGATACGACGGGCGCTCGATCGGTCGAGCAGGCGCGGTTCGCTGGTCCGGTCGGTGGCCAGGCAGCAGCCTTCCCCAATAATCCCATCGCGGGCACATCCGAGGCCCCGCTCTATCAGACCGTGCGCTACAACCTTTCCGCCTATCATCTGCCGGCGACCAATGGCCCGTACACAGTGACCCTCAAGTTCTGCGAACCGCATTATGAGGCCGCAGGCCTCAGGGTATTCGACGTGAAACTACAGGGTGGGACTGTCCTGAAAGGTTTGGACATCTTCGCCAAGGTCGGCAAGAACCGCGCGCTGGATTTCGTCTTCACCAACATTGTCGTTACCAACGGCTGGCTTGACATCGAGTTTGTTCCGCAAGTCGAGTTTCCCAGCATCGCCGCCATTGCAGTCGAGGGAAGCGGCTTTGCCACAAAAATCAACTGCGGCGGTCCGGCCTGCGCCGATTACGCGGCTGACCAGCCGGCAGCGCCGCCGCCCAAAGAGGTGTTTCCGCCAACCAATGACTTTTACGAAGATTGGGGCATCCACGAGTTCGGCATGGAAGCCGGCCTGGCCGCGGCAAAGGTTTTCCAGCAAGTTGATGGCGCCCTGCCCAAACCCTCCGATTGGGTTAAGGGTCCGGGCGGGATAAAGCCGGACGGTCGCCCCTGGGAACAGGTATGCAAGGAGTATGCCTTCGTGGACAAGTTTGCCGCGCTAAGTTCCAAGGTGAAAGGCGCCGGCAACCGGGAACGTTTTGATTATTGGCTGAATACCTTCCTTTACTTGCGAGCGATGGGGCAAGTGAACTGCGCGTGGGCAGAATACGATCGCCTGATGGAAAAAGTGAAGCAGGAGAAGGACGCGGTCGCGCAAAAAGCATTGGCCCGTCAGCTCGCGCTGCCTGCGCGCCAGAGGCTCGTCTTCCTGCTTGGCACAGTCTATGACCACCTGCTGGCGACGGTCTCGACGACGGGCGAACTGGGCACCGTGGCGAACTGGAACCAGCACAACCTCCCCGATCTGCTCACCTTGTCCGGCGATGAACTCGCCAGAATCCTTGGTGAAGCCTTGCCCGCCGACGTTCAACCCGGTCAGCAATACCGCGGCCCGACCCGCGTGATCGTGCCAACACTGCGCACGAGCATCGCCGCAAACGAATCTCAGAAATTGAAAGTGCTCATTCTTTCCGAGAAGCCACCTCGCCAGGCCGCCCTCTTCTGGCGAAATCTGGGAGGATCCCGATTTGCCAGAATCCCACTGAGGCATATCGTGCGCGGAGTTTACTCTGTCGATCTCCCTGCCCCTGCGAAACAGGATTTCGAGTATTACATTAAGGTCGAGATGGAGCGCGGCCGGACGATCAACTTCCCCGCCACTGCTCCCAAGCTCAACCAGACCGTGGTGGTCTATACACCAAGCTGAGACCTTCGACGCTTTTTTTCGCCTTTTCTTGTTGCCACCCTTGGCGCGGTTGGATAAGGTTGTCGGTGCATTGTTTCTTCCATTGCGCGCATCGGCTGTTTCCGATGCGCCTTTGCAAAGAATGCGCGCAGTCTTCACGGGCTGCGCCTTTTTTTTGCCACAGCCCATCTCGATCTCCGTCCAGGGCGGATTCAAGAACCTGCAAAATCGTAGCCGCCGACGGCAGTCGGCGCACTTTTCCTCGATTATCGGAATGTTAGCGCCGACTGCCGTCGGCGGCTACGATTTCTTGAAACCACCCTGATCTCCGTCCAAGTATCGCTTGCCAGACGGGTGAAATGAACTAATCTGCTGGCATGAAGGCCAAAGGTCTGACATGGGTGCTCCTGTTGCTCCTGGCGGGATCGACCCTGCAATCGCCCGCCGGGGAGAGTGCCACAGATCGCCAGAAGATCGAGATGATCAAAGCCAGGGCAGACAAAGGAGACACCGAGGCTCAGCTTCGGATGGCCTCGATTTATGCCACTGGCGATGGCGTTGCCAAAGATCCGGTCAAGGCCGCCAAATGGCGTCGCAAGGCGGCTGAGCTGGGCAATGCCCACGCCCAATGTCTTTTGGGCCTGGACTACGCCGACGGTTTTGGCGTCAAAAAGAATCTCACCGAGGCAGTTCGATGGCTGCGCAAGGCGGCCGACCAAGGGTTGGCTGGGGCGCAATACGACTTGGGCCAGATCTATGCGGGTGGTGACATCCAAGGCAAGAGCACTGCCGACGCTGTCGCGCTGTATCGCAAAGCCGCCGAGCAGGGCCTCCCCGAAGCCCAATGCGCAGTCGGCAACTGTTACCTGGAGGGTGTGGGCGTTCCGAAGGATATTCCCGAAGGGGTGAAGTGGACGCGGAAAGCCGCTGAGCAAGGCAACGCAAACGCCCAACAGACTCTGGGGAAATGTTATGCCAAAGGGAAAGGCGTCTCCGAGGACAACGTACAGGCCTATAAATGGTTGAATCTCGCTGCGGCGCACGATAACCCGAACTCGGACGACATCAAAGTCAACCTGTCTATGGTTGAACGGTTCATGACCACGGAACAGATTGCCGATGGGCAACGTCTGGCTCGTGAGTTTAAGCCCGGCAGCGCGTCCTCGGCCGGTGAGTCTCCCGCCCCCGCCGCCGGCTCCGGTTCCGTCCCCACAGGCGCTGCGGCAGCAACCACCCCTGGCGTCGCGTCCGTCGCAGCCAGCCCCTCAAGAACCGGCCTTGTCAACGTGAAAGCGGAGGATGATACACAAGAGATCTTCGTTGACGGCGCGTTCGTCGGCAACACGCCTGCCAAGCTCAAGCTTGCTGAGGGTCCTCATCTGGTTGAGGTAAAGAAGCCAGGGTTCAAAGATTACCGGAAGGAAGTCAAGGTGGGCGAGGGTTCAGAACTGACGCTGCGCGTGGTCTTGGAAAAGCAGCCATAGCCCCAGGCACTTGGATTCCCCTGGTCGGCGCGCACAAGGCCATAGTTGGAGATTTTGCAGAGCCTTAATGGGATTCCGCCAAGCTTCATCCCGCGTTCTGGAACGTACGGGTTTTTGGCAATTGCCCAAGCTGCAAGATGGCTTGCGGCGGTTAATCCGGTTTGGGCGGGTTTTTGGCCAGATAAGCTTTCCACAGGTCCAGATCGAAGTAGAGTTCGGTCAAGACCTGCGGGCGCAAGGCGAACTCGTGACGCATGATGTGGGTCTTGTTCTCGTCCAAATTGGCCTCGAGTTTAGAGGCCACAATCATCACTGGAGCATAGGGATCGGCCGGAGTTTTGTCCCACCATCCGACGTGATTGAATCGGCGCAAATACCAGGGCAGGGGCCAGTAGTCACCTTCGGGGGCAATGACTTTGATGAGCATTTGGTCTCCCTGGGGCGACACCGCGGCGAGCGCCTCCACCTGGCGGACCAGTTCCAGAATTTCGGGGGAGGTTTGCGCATAGACGTAAGGGTTTCGCGGATCGGAGGCATAACGCCCGCTGACCTGCCAGGCCTGCCAGGCGAGATGGCCGGAGCCGACGAAAATCAACACCCCCAGAGCGGCTCTTGGCAGCCGCCGTTTCACGCTGCGCAGCAATGCGACCGCGCCAACGCCCGCCAGCAAAATCATCGCGTGCCAAAAGCCCAACAGACACCACGGCGTCTTGTATGCAATCAAACTGTACGCGGCGGCAAGTGCGAACGTGTACAGTGCGAGGAACCGAACGAAGCTCGAATTGGCATCCACCAGCCCTTTGCGCACGAAACCGGCGGCCGCGCCGACCGTTGCGAGCCCCAGAATCAATGCCTCGCTCCAGACCGGGCCATTCGCAACGTGGAAGAAAAACAGCCGATGCAGGTAAAAGGTCCAGGGATGGATGTGCGGTGAAGCGCCCTTGGCACGGTGAAGCCATGGAAGATAGGTTCGCACCGAGTCGAGCGGACCGCTGGCGTTGGTAAAGAAGGAGGAGAACAGGACCAGCGCTACGATCAGCCAAAGAGCAAAAGCTGCTGCGACGTGCCCGGGGTTAAGCCGGGGTGGTCTTATCGGCGGGCTGGCGGCATCGACCCAGCGGTTCCAAAAGTGATTCCCGGCTAATGCCAGAGCGGCGGCGGCCAGCGTGATGAGGAAGGTTTCCTTGGTCGCGTGCATCAGGCCCAAACCGACGCCCGCGAGCAAAGCCCAACCGATATTCCGACTTCGCCAGTAACGCCACCCGGCGGCGAGCGCGAGGAAGGTGAAGAAGACCAGCAGCATTTCGTGAATGTAATACTGGCTGTAGAAGACCATCGCCGGGGAGATGGCCGTAAAGACGGCCGCCCAAACCGTGGCGTTCCTGCCGAGCCCATCGGCGACGAGCGGCAGTAGCAGAATGAGCCCCAGTCCGAACGCCACCGTGATCAGCCGCAGTTTGGCCTCGGAGAGATGTCCGAAGTCCGGCGTGCTCGTCAGCCGCGCGACGGCCAGCGTGGCGTAGAAGAGCGACGGTCCGTGATGTTCGTTCGGATCGTACTTATACCCGCCGTGGGTCCAAAGCTCGCCAAACTTGATGCCGTTGACCGCCTCGTCATTATGCATCGGGCGCTGGTCCAGGAAAGGACAGCGCAGGGCCAAGGCCAAGCCTGCGGCCGTCAACAGACCCAGCAGGACGGCGCGGTTCATCCTAATCTCGGGCGTTTATCGAGCCACTATTTACACAGCGTGGCAGAGGAATGAGCGAAATGCGGAATCCGAATGCGGAACCGTCGATCATTTGACTGGCCGGCCGAAGACTTCCAGTTCGGTGTATTCGTTCAGGGCGCTCTCGGTGCTGCCTTTGGAGTAGAAACGGATGTAGCGGGCTTTGGCGCCTTTGGCGTTGATCAGTTTGCCTTCGTAGGTCTCAAAGTATTCGCGGTCGGTGCCCACGCCCAGGCCCGATACGTTGTTCTGATCGTTGTTAAAGATGGTGCGGACGTTTTCGATGAAATCCGCATCGTCAGCCACCTGCACAATGACGCTATGATAGACCTTGGCACTGTTATGGGCATGCCAGATTGCGACGGCGAAGATTTCCTGCGGGCTGCCAAGGTCCATTTGC
>Ga0194053_10000737_pt1 | contig 23081 bp, 17 predicted proteins | sample SepL228m_MetaG_FD_161684 | JGI IMG/M metagenome (GOLD analysis project Ga0194053, IMG submission 161684) | Anoxic zone freshwater microbial communities from boreal shield lake in IISD Experimental Lakes Area, Ontario, Canada - Sep2016-L227-8m | ecosystem: Environmental > Aquatic > Freshwater >... | reverse complement strand
GAAGGGAGTTGTTCCCGACAACCCAGATTCATGGTTGGACTTTGCCTTGCCGTCCTGGACGATCTTGCCTGTGACGGTGCCCATTGCCCGGCAATCGGTCCTCTGGCCTTGGAGCCATAAGGATCCGGCAGACCGGCTGCTGGCCGCGACGGCTCTCGATACGTGGTCTCCGTCCGGATGGAATAATGCTTAAAACGCATCACCTCGCTGACCTGGTCCAGCAATTTGAGTTTCGGACTAGGAATGAACCCCTCCCGCGGCAAAGACGCCTTTTCTCTTTCAATATACGAGACCCTGTTTCTTATAAACAGCTATGGACAAGCATTTTGGAAAGCATTATTCTTTGCGAATGACGCTTCCTAACACGTCCAATATGAGGCCCATTACTGGTTAGGCGGCTTCACACATTTTATGAGCACTCAAACATTCACGACAGTTCGCACGACTCGGACACCGATGGAGGCCGGTCTGTTTATCGGCATCCTAGAAAACGCGGGGCTTCATCCAGTCAGCGTGGATATTGCCAGCAATTTTTCGGTGGCAGGCGCGGAGATTGAATATCCGGTGTGCGTGCCAACGGCAGAGGCAGCAGAAGCGCGAGAGATTCTTAATTCGTATGATAAACCAGCCGCCTAACGGACGGCCTGGAGTGGACGCGGGATGACCACTTCAGTATGCATTTTCACGCGCTTGGCCCCGCACCACTCAGGCCGATCGTTCAAGAGGCAGCCTGGCCATACAACCTTCCCATCTGGCGACGCTACCACCGAGCGGCATCGCCTGACGGCAAGCTGGTAGCATGCATCGACCCAGCATGGGAAGTGGCGATGGGTAATCCGACATCCGGGACGCTGTGTGTGTCGCAGGGACCGCACATCCCCCGCTGCAATCCGAGTTTCGTGTGGTCAGACGACTCTCGGTTTCTCGCGGTGCCATAGTATTTCAGCAGGTTCGGCCTCTTCACGCGTCAGCGGCTCCTTGTGATTGCCCTCGCCGACCGACAGGTCTACACATCCAAGATGTCCGCTTGGTACTTTCAGCCGGAGACGTTCGTTGGAGGCACGCTCACCGTGTCTGTCAATCCGTTCCGCTCAAAGCAGACGGCTCAGTTCAAGATTCCTTCGGATCTGGATCGTTCATTTGCACGATTACATCTCCCCTGGCCGGAGATGTCGCAACATGAAGGGGGCTAACCCGGCACATGCTCTGGACGCCACACCGGTGGCGCGCCTGCGGGCAGCCGGAGCGCTCCTGATCGGCAAAGCCAACATGTTCGAGATAGACATCTCTCCCACCGGCAACAACCCGATCCACGGTTTCGCTCGGAATCCCTATCCAGGCGATCGGATGTCACTGGGAGGAGCATCTCCTCTTACAATGTTTCAGACACAAACGTTACAATTGAGGTCAGAACACGCGAGGCATCAAAATGATGCTGACTAATCGGGTCGGCTGGAGGGTTAACATCTCGCCTCCCACACCACCTACGGGTCCGCAGCAGGCGGTTGCAAAGCGCCCTCCTTACTTGACCAGCGTTCGCAGCGTCTGGCCCAGTTTCAAATCAGGGGCGGTGGTGCTGGAGTTCCAGTGAAGGGGAGAGGGAGCAACCTCGGCAGCTTCGACGGGCAGGCAGTGAGGCCGATGAGGCCGCGCCCCTACTTCCACTGGAGGCGAAAGCCCTTCGGAATCCAAATTCTGACACCGCGGGCATTCCTCAGTCGGCTGCCGACCGGACTTTGACATTGCTGCCAGCCTGTCTTTTGACACGCCCTTATGAGCGTCTCCAGAAACCTTAAAGGGCGAGCTGAGGATTGGGTTGGGGACTTGGAAGTTGCTCAAACTGACACTCCTGTGAGTTGTTCGAGAGCCTTAATGAATGTCGCAAAGCTGGGAGAGGGCGGATTTGCCAATACCAGGTGTGGCGAGATGGCCTTTGCCCAGTCCTCTTTGTCCGCACCGGTACAAAGGCCTGAATTCAATCCAAGCGCTTGAGCGAGGTGTTCCCACGCGCCAACTGGCCAAGCAGTGTCTCGTCTCTCGCTGGCGGCGGCCCAAGCGGGTTCGCGGGTAATCGGCCCTTGCCTTTGTGCCAAAACACTTGGAAGTCCGTCCCCTGAACTCGGCCCAATCCGCGCACCAGCGCTTCACGGACCACGGGCACATCGGAGGTCCCTTCGACCAGCACACGCAGGATCATGGATTACCTCGCCCGAAATGGTTGCTGTACCAGAGCGATCCCAGAGGAATCCCCTCCGCGAATAGTTCCTTCACAGTCGGCGCGTCGGCAGCCCGCGTCGCCAACGAAAAACCATCCTGCTCCCTGGCCAGAATCCACACCTGCTCAGGGGTGAGCGCATCCACAAAACTGAGGGAGTGGGTAGTGACGAACAACTGCGGCCCGCCACGACTGGAGAGTTGCTTCATTTGTTGGGCCAACGGTTGGAGCAGTTGGTGATGCAATCCGTTTTCCGGCTCCTCAATGCCCACCAGGGGCGATGCCTCCGGATCCTCGAAGAGCAGAAGATAAGCGAGCATCTTCAGGGTGCCATCCGACATGTCCTGCTGGAAGAACGGATCCTGGTAACCGCGCTCGTTGAATTGAATCAGCAGCCGGTTGTCCGCCGACTTGGTGTGGGCAATACGTTCCACGCCGGGAATCTTGGCCGCCACCGCCTGCAGCACTTGCGCAAATCGCCGCGGTTCCTGGCGCTCGATGTGCATCAGATAGTTGGCCAGGTTGTCGCCACGCCGGTTCAGGTGTTTCTGCGCGCCGACCACAGGCAGAGAGCGGGCCAAGTCCGGCACAAAGTATGAAAGATACCAACCCTCGAGAAACTGTCGGAACCCGACAATGCGAGGATGGTCGGACAGGTTGCCGAGCGTTGTGATGCCCAGCTTGGCCCTGTCTTCCAAATTCACCGCTACTCGCTCAGTGCCTTCTTCTCCGCTGGTTTCCTCACCGGCCCAAGCGTATCCGGACCCGCCGGTGACTTCGAGAAAGGAATAAGGTTGTCCCAGCCTCTGCCCTTTGCGGCGCTGACGCAAACGCTCATAGCTAACGCGAGGACGGCCCTTGCCATCGAGGTCAATGTGCAGCGTGTAGCTGATCGGACGCGCATTGGCCTCTTCGCGATAATACACCTCGAACTCGATGGCTCCCGTTTTGCCGCGCGTCCTTAACCGCTCGAATCCTCCCCGATGGGGCTGATCGCACGCTTCCTCCACACCGTACCGAAGACAATCGCCAAGGAAACCCAAGGCATCCATAAGCGTGGACTTTCCGCAGCCGTTTGGACCAATCACGGCAAGCATTCCCGGCAGCGGATCGGCATCGCGGCTTTCAAAGGTGCGACCTAGTGTGACATCGCTCAGAGCTCGATAGTTTCGGATGGTTATGCCTTCTAGTTGGGCCATATTCGTATTCCTTTCAATGCTCCATTTGGACGAAGATGCTTGGCCAATTCCGCAATCCGCAATCCACATTCCACAATTTCGGTGATCAGTGCTTCGGCGGGTTCGCGGGCAGGGTTCTCACCATCCCACTCCAGCGCGGGTGCGAGCGAGGAATCGAAGCGGTAGGTGGTGGCGGGCTTGGCCTTCTTGAACTGCGCCTGCGCGCCGATCTCCGGCCGGGCCGGCAGGTCGGCTTCCGGATGCCGGTAGGACAGGGCATCTTTCGGCGGCGCGGTGCGTTTTCGCGGACTTGGCATGGGTCAAAGACTAATGAACCAGCTTTTGAAACTAAAGAACAACTTGGGCGGCTGAACCGACGGCGTCCCGCAGAAAGAGTTGCGGGACCGGGCATGCCGGAGCTGGTCTGCACGGGTGTTACAGCGTGAAACGTGGTTCGGCGCGCGGAAGAGGAATGGAAAGACGCTGTTCAATTGCTGTCCTGTTTCAATGTGACACTGTCTCGATGGGTAACCTCGTTCCAGGATCGTGTTGCTCCGGCAAGAGTGTGTGACGGCTTTGACGTTGGACTGGTAGGCTCTGCCCTTGCTCCCGGAGAAGGCGCAAAAGCCGGTCAAGGTCGTGAATGCGAAATCACTTTGCAGGCGATGAAGGACATCGTAAATTACCATGATGCGAAGCGGCAGCAGTATCGCGGGAATCATGGCGGCTTTGTTTACAAGTTCACAAAGCAAGTGTCGGGGAAAACCATGTCGCGGTGCTGAAGCTCTGGCATGAATCCGGCTATTGATTGTTCGCATCGCAATGCATAACACACACTTTTCCATTCCCGGGAGGTTCAGGGCGGCCCTTTTTCCAGCCATCGGAATGCTTCTGGCCGTCGCCGGCCTTGCGCTGGCGGGTCCACCTTCGCGCTTCGTTTCGCGCGGGCCTGGCGGCGGCGGCGCTTTCTTTGGCCCCTCGATCAATCCCTTCAATGCGAATGAGGTTTGGGTCGGGTCGGATATGAGCGATCTTTTTCATTCGACAGATTTCGGTGGCAGATGGGACACGGTGGATTTCCGGATGCTATTGGGAGGAAGCCAGCCGGGGCGGATGGAGTTTACCAGCAACCCGCTCGTGCGCTACGCCCTGAACGGCGATGTGCCGGCCCGCTCGTGTGATGGCGGCGCGACGTGGACGAACATCCCGCCCGATCCCTGGTCGCAGTCGGTCTATTGCCTTTACGCGGACCCACTGTCCACTAATCGGTTACTGCTGAGCGATTACTCGACACTCAAGATTTCGACCAACTCCGGCGCGACGTACGCGGACTGCTTCACTGCCAACGATCTGCTGATTGCCGGCGCCTTTTGGGATGGGTCACGCATTTATGTTGGCACGCGGCCCGGCCTGGTGGTGTCCACCAATGGAGGCGTATCGTTCGCCTTCGCCGGGACGCCTGGAATTCCCGCGAGCGAGGAGATGGTCTCGTTCGCCGGCGCAAAGGAAAACGGAACGCTGCGTTTCTTCTGTGTCACGTTCGCCACCGGCAATGTGTGGCCCGGCATTGCAGGCTCGGAATACTTGAGTTATTTGAAACTCTATCGGCTCGACGGTGGGACGGGATCATGGACGGTGGCCACAAACGGTGTGGCGGGCAACCACCTGTTCTTTGTGGCTGTCTGTCGCACGAACATCAGCATCGCCTACGCGGCGGGTTCTGACAACCTCAGCCAACCGGTCGTGCTCAAGACGGTGAACGGCGGCTCGTCGTGGTCCCAGGTTCTGCAGTGCATCGGGAACGCGAACGTCGCGACGGGCTGGACGGGCGATGACTCGGGAGGGTGGAATTGGAAGAAGTGGTCCTGGGGCGAATGCGCAATGGGGTTCACAGTCTGTGCGACCGATCCGAATCGGGCGGTCATTTCCGATTTTGGTTTCATTCACGTGACGACGAACGGCGGCACCACCTGGCGGCAAGCATACGACTGGCAGGAGTGTGAGAACGCCGCGGGGTCGCCCACGCCGAAAACCACTTTCTACACCGGTAACGGCGCCGAGGACACGTCGTGCTGGTCGCTATCGTGGTTTTCGAGCAACACGCTGTTTTGCAGCTTCACCGACATCCGCGGCATGCTCAGCACCAATGCAGGCAGCGCGTGGATGGCCCCCATGTCGCTCCCCTACAACAGCACCTACCAGACGCTCAAGCATCCGACCAACAGCCTCGTCTATGCCGCGATGTCCTCCGTTCACGATATGTATGCCTGGGATCGCTATTGCCAGGACAGTGCCATCGACGGCGGCACGGGCGAAGTGATGTACTCAGCGAACCAGGGTGCGACATGGGCCAGACTCATGAATCTTGGAAAGCCGGTGGTGGGCCTGTCGCTCGACCCTGGCAACCCGAACCGACTGTACGCCGCCATGGCGAACAGCTCGAACGGGGGCATCTATCGCACGATCAACCTCAACGCAGGCGTTTCCTCCACCTGGTCCAAACTCGCGACGCCCCCGCGCACGCAGGGACATCCCTATAACATCATCGTGCTCAACGACGGCACTCTCGTCGCGACTTATTCGGCGCGTATTGCGTCGGGTGACTTTCAGTCCAGCTCGGGTGTTTTTGTCAGCACCACCGATGGCGCGAGCTGGGTGGATCGCACTGCGCCCGGCATGCGATACTATACGAAGGATCTGACGGTTGATCCGCACGATCCTGCACAATCGACGTGGTACGCCGGTGTATGGGGTGAATGGGGGGCATCGTCCGGACTCGGCGGTTTGTATTTCACGACCAACCGTGGAGTTGCGTGGACTCGCATCACCACAAATCTAAAGGCGGTCGGTTCCTGCACGATCAGCCCGGTGAACCCGGACGAAATGTATGTCGCCACCGAGGACCAGGGTTTATGGTACAGCAGCAATCGTCGAGCGGCAGCGCCGGTCTTCGCGCAGCTCAGCGGCTATCCTTTCCGGTTTCCCACGCGTCTGTTCTTCAATCCCTATGACCCGAATGAAATCTGGGTTGCCAGCTTCGGCAATGGGATGCGACTCGGCCGGGTCAGTGAGCCCAAGCCCGTCCTGCGGATCCAGCGGACAAACCTGACTTCATCAGTTACAGTCACGGCGGCATCGGGCCAAAGGGTCGTCCTGTCCACCTCGCCTGATCTGCGCGCGTGGACCCCGATTGGAACGAATGTCGTGTTCACCAACCAATTGACCTTTGGCGACGTATCGTCCGCCCCGATCCGGTTCTTTCGCGCAGAAGTGCGCTGAGGCGGTCTCGCTTGATTGCGGCCAGTCGAGTCCGGAACCGGGGGGCGCTGGCATGAATTAATCTGCCCCTTGAGATTTTTCTCCCAATGCCGCATATTCATGCGGTTGCAAAGCTGCGTCGCTCTGTGCCAAGCATTGTCACGTGAGCGCGAGCTTAGCCAATAACATGCCGATCAAAGTTGCGATTGTCGATGATGACGATGGCATTCGCGCGAGCATCGCGACGCTGATCCGCCGGGCGCCGGCACTCCGGTTGGTCGGCGACTACGAAGACGCAGAGACGGCTTTGAAGGAGATTCCGCTCCGACCGCCCGACGTGGTTCTCATGGACATCAACCTTCCCGGCATAAACGGCGTGGAATGCGTCCGGCAATTGAAGAGTAACCTGCCAGCGGTGCAGTTCATGATGCTGACGGTGTATGAAGACAACGACTCCCTGTTCAATTCCCTGAAAGCCGGCGCGAGCGGCTACCTGCTCAAACGCACCGCCTCGGCGCGGCTGCTCGAGGCAATCCGAGACGTCCATGGCGGTGGCTCGCCCATGACACCCCAGCTCGCCCGGCGCGTGGTGCAGTATTTTTCAAAGCCGGCAAAAGGGGCATCCCCGATTGCCCAGCTAACGCCAGGGGAGCGCGACTTTCTGGATCAGCTTGCAAAAGGCTACGCTTACAAAGAGATCGCGGATCGGATGACGATCAGCATCGATACCGTGCGCAGCTACGTGCGGACGGTCTATGAAAAACTGCATGTCCATTCCCGGACCGAGGCGGTGGTAAAATATCTTCAGGGTTGAAGGAAGGCCCCAACAACCACCGGCCCGAGCGCCGGCCGGAGCGTAGCCAGCCGCCCGGCTCATCGCCTCCGCTCACCGCAAGCCGCCGGTGGCTCTTTCGCCTGATCACGCTGGTGGTTCTGCCGCTGGTGACCTTCACCGCCCTCGAGGGCGGCTTGCGCCTCGCCGGGTACGGCTATTCCACCCGCTTCTTCGAGAAAATTCACATCGGCGACCACGACTTCCTCGTCAATAACGAGAAATTTGGACTCAGATTCTTTCCGCCCGCACTGGCGCGGTTCTCGGGGCCCATCCGGCTGGCAGCGACCAAGCCCGCCGGCACCTATCGCATCTTCATTCTCGGCGAATCGGCTGCGATGGGCGACCCGGAGCCGGCGTTTAGTGCCAGCCGCTACCTCGAGGTTCTCCTGCGCGAACGCTTCCCCGAACAGAAATTCGAGGTCGTCAACGTCGCCATCACCGCCATCAATTCCCACGTGGTTCTGCCCATCGCCCGCGAGTGTGCTCGACATCACGGAGACCTCTGGATCATCTACATGGGCAACAACGAAATGGTCGGGCCATTCGGCGCGGCGACCGTCTTCGGCGCCCAGGCCCCGCCGCTGGCCCTGGTCCGGCTGAGCCTGGTCATTCAGCAGACCCGCGTCGGCCAACTCCTGATGACCCTGGCGCGCAAGGTCCGCGGCAAAGCCGCCACCGCTTCCTCCTGGGGCGGCATGGAGATGTTCCTGGGCAACCGCCTCCGGCCCGACGAACCGCGCAAACAAACCGTCTATGGCAACTTCCAACGCAACCTGCGCGACATCGTCCAGGCCGGCCTGGATTCGGGCGCAAAAATCATTCTCAATACGGTGGCGGTCAATCTCAGAGACTGTCCACCCTTTGCGTCGCTCTCCAACAGCAACCTGCCGGCGGCTGACCTCGCCCTATTCGAGAAACTCTACGCCGAGGGGGTCGCCGCCACGGCCCAGACCAACGCCGCACTAGCGGCACAGCGCTTCGAGCAAGCCGCCACGCTGGATTCCCGGCACGGGGAATTGCAGTATCGGTGGGGCCAAAGCCTGCTGGAGGAGACCAACCTGACGGCCGCGCGCGAGCATTTCCAACTGGCCTGCGATACGGACGCCCTGCCCTTTCGAACCGACTCGACGATCAACGGGCTGATCCGCGCGGAGGCGAGGAAGCGGGCGAGTGGGAATCTGGTCTCGTTGGATGCGGCAACGTTGCTGGGAACGAACCAGGTGGCGGGGGTCTGCGGGCAGGAGACGTTTTTCGAGCATGTGCATTTGAACTTCTCCGGCAATTATCGCCTGGGGCTGATGTGGACGGAGCAAGTGGAGGAGACGCTGCCGGCGGCCATGAGGAGCCGGGCAACGGGTGCCTGGGCTTCGCAGGACAGGTGCGAACACCTCCTGGGATTGACGGATTGGAACCGCACCTTAATCCTCCAATCCGTGGTCCGACGCTTCTATTATCCGCCCCTAAGCAGCCAGTTCAACAACCTCGGGCGGCGTGAAGCGATCGAGAACCAGATGAAAGAGCTGCGTTCGCGAATGAACCCCGCCACCGCTGCAGAGGCGCGACAACAATTTCACGATGCCTTGCAGCACGCGCCCGACGACCACTACCTGCGCGAAGCATACGCGGCGTTTCTCCAATCCATCGGTGACTTGAAAGGAGCCACGAGCGAGTGGCGTCGAGTCCACGAGTTGTTGCCAAAGGATTTTCTCTCGTGCTACCAACTCGGCCGGCTTTTGTCTTTGCAGAGTCAATGGACCGAAGCTGAGGCGTGCCTGACCCAGGTGGTAGCCGCGCACCCGGGCATGGTCGAGGCTTGGTACGAACTGGGCAATGTCCACGCCGGCCAGGCAAAGACTGAGCAGGCTCTGGCGGACTACGAACAAGCGCGACAGCAACGGCCACAAGACCCTCGGATCTGCTACGGCATGGGCAAGGCGCTGGCGAAATTGAAGCGACGACCCGAGGCCATTGAGCGGTTCCGCCAGGCGCTCCATCTCAATCCGGATTATTGGGAAGCGCATTTCGAGCTGGCCGGGGAGCTGGCTTTTGACGAGAAGATCCCGGAGGCAAGAGCCGAATTCGCCGAAGCCGTCCGCCTCCAGCCCGCAAACCCCCGGCCTCATTTCAACCTCGGTGTCATGCTGGCCAAACAAAAACAATACGATGACGCGCAACGCGAATTTGAGGAAACTCTCCGACTGGAGCCCAACAACCCAACCGCCGCGCAATACCTTGCGCAGGTCAAAGTTCTGAAAAACCGCCAGAGGCAGTGACAATCGGCTTCTTGAGCGGAGTGAAATGGGTTAAGTATTCCGATCGCGTCCAGGGCTGCAAAAGCCGCAATCCCTGAGATTTGCTTATCTTGCTACCGCACAAACATGCGGTTGAAACTTGAGGCGCATAACCTATGCTGGTGGGGTTGTATATCGCCTGAATAACCCAAACTATAATGACAGCAAATAGCTATGAACCTCACAATTAACACCAAACCATTCCAACTAACGACCGCAGCAGGGCTTCTGCTCGGCACAGCGGTTGCCGTGTCGGCCGCCAGCAGCATCGTGACCTTCCAGGTGGACATGACCGCGCAAATTCAAAACAGCACCTTCACCCCCGGGGTGAACGTCGTCAACGCTCGGGGGTCGTTCAACGGGTGGGGGACATCCCTATTGACCAACAATCCGGCGGGTGTCAACACAAACCTCTACCGCGGCACATTCGACGATACCAGCGATGCTAACGGAGCTACGCTGTATTATAAGTATTGCATCGGCGACGGAGTCTGGGAATCCATGGCCAACAACCGGCAGTGGGGCCTGCCGGCTGCCAACGGGGGCAGCGTAGTTCTGCCAGCTTACTTCTTTAACAATGTCGCGCCGACCAACCTTGTACCCGTGACGGACGACGTTACGTTCCAGGTCGATATGACCCAGCAGATTACGCTTGGGAACTTTACGCCAGGGACCAGCACCGTTTACATCCGGGGAAGTTACAACGGTTGGGGCGGCGGCACTGCCATGACCAACGACCCGGCGGGCACCAATCCAAAGCTGTATAGCATGACCGTCACCGGCAGCCCCGACCTGCCGGACTCGCCCCAGTTTTATAAATATTTCGTCGATACGGGAGCTCTTTGGGAGAATTCTCCTCCCATGCTGAACGCGGACGGTTCGGGTAACCGCGTCTATAATCTGCTGCAAACCGACGGTGTTTTGGTTCTGCCCGCAGTATATTTCAATGACCAGGGCCCCGTCCCGCCCATCACAAACGTCATCACGTTCCAAGTGGACATGTCCGTTCAAGCGTCCATCGGGAAATTCGACCCGTCTCTTGGCGATTACGTGGAAGCTAGAGGTTCCTTCCAAGGTTGGAGCAGCGGCTTCACATTGACCAACCGGCCGGCGCCTGACACCAACGTTTACGTTGGAGTCTGGACGATAGTGAACAACCCGGGCACGGCTGTAACTTATAAGTTTTGGGACACCAAGTTCCCAGGGAACTACGAGAATCCTATCAGTACCGGTGGTGCCAACCGGTCATTTAATCTCCTGACCACCAACGGCAACATCGTCGTGGCCGATGTGTTGTTCAGCGACATCCAATTGAGCGACGTGCTGCCGACGGAAACGGTCGTCACGTTCAGTGTCAACATGACCAATGCGGTTGGAACGGACTCGCACGTGTTTAACCCGAGTGCGGACAGCGTCTATATCAACGGTGATTTCCTGGGCTGGCCAACTTGGGATGTCCTCCTGCCTCAGGTCACCAATAATCCGGTCGGCAGCGGGATTTACACGTTCCAACAGACGTTTGCCGCGGGCAGTTTCCTGCCGCTAACCTACAAATACAGCATCAACGGTATAGACAACGAGGCGGGCTTCGGTCAGAACCATCTTCGCTACATTCGCAGCGGCGGCAACTATGTCCTGCCGCTGGATAAATTCGGCACTGCGCTTTCGGAGCCTCAAAACGGCAACATCGCGATTGGCGCCCAGTCCGGTGGCAAGGTTCCCGTTAGCTGGCTCGGCACCCCGGGAATCCTCCTGCAAACCGCGGCCAGTCTGAGCAGTCCCATACACTGGACGACCGTCCCCGGCACCGCTGGTCTCGGCCCGCCAAACGGGTACCTTTCGCCCAACGGCTTCGTCAGCTTGACCAATTACACGGTTGGTCCCAATCCAACCTACTTCCGGTGGGTTAAGCCCGGAACACAGCCTGCACCTTAATCATTCAAACCGGCCTGCGGCACCGGGGCGCGCGTTGGGCGCATCCCGGGCCGCACGGGCCACAGCCCAGGGGTCGTTTCAGCGCGGGTCAGGAGCACTTGGTAAAATGAAATCTGAAAGAAAAGCGTTTACGTTGATCGAACTCCTGGTGGTTATCGCCATCATCGCAATCCTGGCTGCCTTGTTGCTCCCCGCGCTGGGTCGGGCCAAATCAAAGGCGCAGGCGGTCACGTGCATGAACAATAATAAGCAGTTGGGTCTGGCCTGGCAAATGTATGCCAATGACAACCGGGATGTGCTGGCCGTTAATACCGACGGCTACCACGCAGACCCGAAGTTTCCCGTGTCGTGGGCTGGGGGCCTGCTGGATTGGAATACCACCACCGCAAATACAAACACTCTCTATCTAACGGATGATCGGTTCGCCTTGATGGGACCCTATGTCGCCAAGTCCACCAAGATTTTCTGGTGCCCCACCGATACATATCTCAGCACCGCGCAACGGTCGTTAGGCTGGCCCCATCGCATCCGCAGCGTCGCTATGAATGCGGCGATAGGCGATGGTCCCAAATATACTGGCTTTTCCTGGAGCACGGGCCCCCCTCCATTCTGGTGGGCGAAGAAGATGGGTGACCTGAACGCCCCCGGTCCCTCCAGCAGTTGGCTCTTCGTCGATGAACACCCCGACAGCATCGATGACTGCATCCTTTACACCAATCCCTACTTCACCACCGGAACGGGCCAGTTCACGGAATTACCCGCCAACGATCACGGTGGCGCCTGCGGTTTGGGCTTTGCAGACGGTCATGCCGAAATCCACAAATGGTCGGATTCGCTCAGCCTCCAACCGGTCCGGTACACGACAAGAAACCAGGTAAGCGTATCTAACAGCAAAGACCTCGCGTGGTTGTCCCAGCGCACCCCTCACCAATAAGGGCGCACCGGCCCACGGTGTCTTGCGGGAAGTCATCGATCCAATCATCACCGGCCAAACCCGACTCAGTCTGATTCATCACCACAGCGACACCGGATCACACATACCACGACATTGAGAGAGCCTGCCTTGCGGCAGGCTTTTTCTTGTAACTCTTCAGGTCCGAGCGTGGGGCAGACCTCCGGTCCAATGCCGCTAGGATTTGCCCATCCTCATCCCGGAGGGATGGCCGACAATAGCCCAACGTTTGAACGTTGGGTGCGCGAGTTTAGAGGTGCATAAGTCCCGACAGGGACGGCTGAACCCCTGCGAGATCGTTTACCAGGAACGTGGTCGGCGGCAAGGGCCGATTGTCCCCAGCTCGGCAACCCCAAGGCTCCTCAGCCTTTCAAAACTGTAATCACCCCGAAAGGCTCCCGCAACGGGCGCATGGTCTCTTATATCAGTAAATGAGAGCGACTAGCGATGACGCTCACAACGACGAAACAACAAATAGAGAATCATGAATAATCCGAACTGGAACAAAGAAACAGATATGAACGCCGGCCGACCTCACACCGACCGAGCGCTTGATAGCAGTGCCACTGGGCCTGCCGTCACCGAAGACGAACTGGAGGCTTACCGTTTCCGCGGCACACCCATCCGCCGACCGGTGCCGCCACTCGTCCCTCAACCTCTGCCGGGATCCCATAACGGCCACGGCAACAATGGATCGAGCGGCGGACACAATGAACGCATCCAGTCGATCAATGAAGCCGTGCGCCAAACCTCCGCCTGGATTGCGCCGCTGCGCCAGGAAATCTCGCGCGTGCTGGTGGGCCAGAAGAACCTCGTGGACCGGTTGCTCGTGGGCCTCGTGACCAATGGCCACATCCTTCTTGAAGGCGTGCCAGGCCTGGCCAAGACGCTCTCGCTCAAGACCCTGGCGGCGGCCACACAACTGAAGTTTCACCGCTTGCAGTTTACCCCGGACATGCTGCCTGCCGACATCGTCGGCACCATGATCTACAACCCGCGCGACGGCAGCTTCCATACCAAGCACGGCCCCGTCTTCAGCAATTTCATTCTGGCCGACGAAATCAACCGCGCCCCGGCCAAGGTGCAGAGTGCCCTGTTGGAAGCAATGCAGGAACGCCAAGTGACCCTGGGCGACGACACCTACCAACTGCCGGAGCCGTTTCTGGTGATGGCGACGCAGAACCCGCTCGAACAGGAAGGCACCTACCCGCTGCCGGAAGCGCAGGTTGATCGTTTCATGCTTAAGGTCATCGTCGATTATCCGAACCGCATCGAGGAGCGCGCTATTCTCGATACCATGGCCACCAGCGAGCCGAACCTGGCAGTGCAGCCGGTGGTTTCGGGCGACGACATCCTGGGCGCCCGTCATGTGGTTAACTCGGTTTATGTGGATGACAAACTCAGGGACTACATCGTCGATATGGTCTGGGCAACGCGTGACCCGAAGCGTTACGGCATCGACCTCAATGGCTACGTCCGCTACGGGGCTTCACCGCGCGCGACGATCGCGCTCACCATGGCCTCCAGAGCGTGGGCGTTCTTGAATGGCCGGGGTTACGTCACCCCGCAGGACGTGAAGACCTTCGCGCTCGATGTGCTGCGCCACCGCGTCGCCGTCAGCTATGAAGCCGAAGCGGAAAACATCACTTCCGAAAACATCATCACCAAAGTGCTCGAGACCCTGCCGGTGCCGTAAGAGAAGTCAAAGACTGAAGACTGAAACATAGGCTCCTGCGCTACAGATATGAACACCGAACAAGCCAAAGAAATCCTTAAGAAGGTGCGCCAGATCGAAATCCGCACCAACCGGCTGGTCAACGATTCGCTGGCCGGCCAATATCACTCGGTCTTCAAAGGCCGCGGCATGGACTTCGACGAGGTGCGCGAATACGTCCCTGGCGACGAGGTGCGCGCGATTGATTGGAACGTAACGGCGCGAGCCGGGCGGCCGTTTGTGAAGAAGTTCACCGAGGAGCGGGAGCTGACGATCCTGCTGGCGGTTGATGTGAGCGCTTCCGGCAACTTTGGGTCCGGCCCGCAGAGCAAACGTCAGATGGCCGCCGAGCTGGCGAGCGTGCTGGCTTTCTCTGCCATCCGCAACAATGACAAGGTTGGGCTGGTGCTCTTCACCGATCAGATCGAGCAGTACATCCCGCCGAAGAAGGGGCGGCAGCACGTTTTGCGCGTCATCCGTGAGATTCTGTATTTCGAGCCGCATTCGCGAGGGACGGACATCGTCCGCGCGCTCGACTTCGCCAACCAGGTCACCAATCGCCGCGCAATCATGTTCCTGCTCTCGGACTTTGAGCTGCCCAACCAGGACCAGGCCCTGGCAGAGGTGCGCCGCGCCGTCCGTCTCGCCAGCCGCCGCCACGATGTTGTGGCGATCCACGTCCACGACCTCCGCGAAATGGAGCTGCCTGATGTGGGCCAGCTTGCAATCGAGGATGCCGAGACCGGCGAACTGATCGAGCTGGATACGACCAGCGAACGCGTCCGCAGCCGGTTCGCCGAACTGGCCCAAAAACGGGTGGACAAGTTGCGCCGCGCGCTGGCCGGGGAAGGCGTGGACGCCCTCAACCTTGACACGCGCGAGCCATACGAACCAGCCCTGCGATCGTTCTTCAAGAATCGTGAAAGGAAAATGCGATGAAAAACCGAAACCTTCCTCAGAAACCGCCACTCTGCGGCCGGGCGCTCGCCCTTAGTTTGATGGTTGCCGCCCTGAGCGCCGCCGCGCTCGAAAACTCGATGCCGCGCCAGGATGCCGGACATGCCAGCTCCCCGCCTGCCACGAGATCCACACTCCAAACGACCACGCCGGGCGCAAAACCCGACAGCACCCAACCGGCCCCTGGCAACACCAGGTCCGCACAAACCACTTTGACGCCGGCCGCACCGGTGACTTCCAAGGTTCCTGCCTCCTCCGAAGAAGACATCCGGGATATCCGGCAGCCCAGGCACCTCCCCACACCCATCCCCTGGGCCGCAGCGATGGCCGGCGTCATAATTCTTGCGGCGGCATCGTTCGCGACGTGGAAATACATTCGTCGCGCCAGGTTACTGGCAATGGCGCCTTACGAATTCGCCCTCCAGCAGCTCGAGGCAGCCCGCCGGCTCATTGACCCGGAGCACGCGCGTGAGTACTGCTTCGCGGTGTCGGAGATCATCCGAAACTACATCGAGGTCCAGTTCCACCTGCACGCGCCCCGGCTGACGACCGAAGAATTCCTGCGGAACCTGGTGGAGGTGCGGGAATCGATGCTCGCGTCGCACCGCGCGCTGCTCGGCGACTTCCTGCAGCATTGCGATCTGGCGAAGTTCGCCGGCTGGCGCTACTCGAAGCCCGCCCTCGAGGAGATGCACAACACTGCTGCTGACTTCGTGCAACAAGCTGCCGCACATGCCGCGGCACCGGGTTCCAAAACAGCCGGGCCCGTGCCGGTTGCAACGGCCATCCAAACGTCAGAGCCCACTGTCACCCTGGAGCGGTTCAAAACAGAAACGGTTTAACCTCCCCTTAACCCAGAAGAAACGCGCTATGAGAATGAATCAACAACAACACTCCTGGTCAACGCACAGTGACACCGGAAATGATGGCCGAAGAGTGATTACGCTACGGCAGACCCCGAGCCGCGATAACGACCAGCCGCCCCAAGCGGGGACGCCCGCGCACCGCCGCAGGAAAGTGATCGTTCAGTTCGCCTCGGAGGATATGTCCACGGTTCCGGTTCCGGTTCGGGTCTATTCGCCGACCGAACGTCTCGTCTCATACCAACCTAAACTCCAACTCCTTAACGCCTGGTAATCCTATGATTCGCTTCCTCAATCCTGAGTTCCTCTGGCTGCTGGCACTGCTTCCGTTGCTCGCGCTCTGGCGCGGACGCAAAGGGCGCGTGGCGGCTGTTGAATATTCAAACGTTGAAATCGCCCGTGCCGTTGCGCAGGAAACCCGCAGCCGCCCAGCCCGCTGGACCACGATGCTCCGCCTGCTGGTGGCGACACTCCTGATCTTCGGTTTGTCGCGCCCGCAATGGGGCCGGGGCCGGACGGAAGTTCAGGCCAGCGGCGTGGACCTCATGCTCGCACTGGACGTTTCCAGCTCCATGGAAGCGCTGGACTTCAACCTCGGCGACCAGCCCGCCAGCCGCGTCGAGGTCGTCAAGTCGGTTGTCGCGAAGTTTATCCAGGCCAGGCCCAACGACCGCATCGGCATGATTGCCTTTGCGGGCGCCCCATACCTGGTGAGCCCGCTCACTCTGGATCACGACTGGCTCAAGCAAAACCTCGAGCGCGTCAGAATCGGTCTGGTGGAGGACAGCACGGCCATCGGCTCCGCGATTGCGGCGTGTGTGAACCGTCTTCGCAACCAGCCTTCGACATCCAAGATACTTGTCCTCCTGACCGACGGCGTTAACAACGCGGGCAAAGTCGCGCCCCAGACCGCCGCCGAGGCGGCGCGGACCATGGGCGTGAAGGTCTATACCATTGCCGCAGGCACCCAGGGCCAGGCGCCCATACCGGTCAAGGACCAGTTTGGGAATCAGCGTATCGTTATGGCCAAGGTCGATGTGGATGAAGAAGCTCTGAAGAAGATCGCAGCCGAGACCGGCGGCAAATTCTTCCGCGCTACCGACACCGATTCCCTGAAGAAAATTTACACCGAAATCGACCGCATGGAGAAGACCACGCGCCACGTGAAAAACTTCGAGAAGTACCACGAACTGTTCGCCTTCGCCGTCCTGCCAGGCTTGGCCCTGCTTGGCCTTACCCTGGGCCTCGAACAAACCCGCTTCCGTCGCCTGCCGGGAGCGTGATCCCACCGATTCGCACTAATATAAATTCACTGAAACAATAATTATGAAATTTGCCCATCCCATTTGGTTACTCGCTGGATTGATTGCCTGTGCGGCCCTGGTCTGGCGCTATCGCCGATTTGACGCCCGCCAGCGAACCGAGCTGAGGAAGTTCGCCTCGGAGAGCCTCATTGCCCAGCTCACGGCATCCGTCAGTCTCGCCCGCCGTCAGTTCAAGCGCGCGCTGGTGGTCGCCGGCGTTGCTTGCCTGGCCGTTGCGCTGGCCCGGCCGCTCGTCGGTTTCCGGTGGGAGCAAGCCAGCCGCAAAGGCCTCGACCTGCTCTTCGCTGTGGATACTTCCCGGAGCATGTTGGCCCGGGACGTTAAGCCAGACCGCCTCTCCCGCGCCAAGATGGCCGTGGAAGATTTGCTTGGGAAAATGGATGGCGACCGCATTGGCCTCATCGCTTTCGCAGGGAATTCCTTCCTTCAATGCCCGCTCACGCTCGACTACGACGCCTTCCGCGAATCGCTGGACGCCGTCGATACGAAGATCATCCCGCGCGGGGGCACAGACATTGCCGCGGCTATCCATGAAGCAGAAGCCGCGCTCGAAGGAAGTGGAAACAGCGAGCGCATCCTGGTCTTGCTCACGGATGGCGAAGATCTGGAAGGAAGCGCGCTCGAGGCGGCACGAATGGCGGGGAAGAACAGCCTGAAGATATTCACGGTGGGTGTCGGCAGCGACAACGCAGAGCTGATCCCGGTGGTGGATGAAAAGGGTGGAACTCAGTTCCTGAAGGACGCGTCAGGACAGTTTGTAAAGTCGCATCTCGACGAATCCATGCTCAAGCAAATCGCCGAAGCCACCGGAGCAATGTATCAACCGCTCGGTCAGCAGGCGCAGGGTTTGGAAACAATCTACGAGAAAGGCCTCGCCCAATTCACCCGCCACCAATTGTCGTCTCGGATGCACAAGGTATATATCGAGCGGTTTCAATGGCCGCTGGCTCTGGGGTTACTGTGCCTCGTGCTCGATCCGTTGATTGGCCTCCGCCGCCGCATGGCACGGATGCAGCCGGCAGGAAAGACCCGCCCCTCCCTGTTTGTCTCTTGGAACAAAAGGGCGCGCCCGGCTTACGCCGCGACGGCAGCCTCAGTTGCTCTGCTCATCCTGGGGTTCGCCACGTCGGCAGACGCCTCGGTGCGGAGCGGTGAGAAAGCTTTCCACAAAGGCGACTATGCCAAAGCGGAGCAAGAGTACCGGCAAGCCGCGGTGAAGAGTCCGGACAAACCCGTGCTCCAGTTCAATCACGGCGCCGCTGCCTACAAATCAGGAAACTTCGTCGCTGCCGCCCAGTCCTTCGCCAAGGCGATGAAGACCGGCGACCTGAAACTGCAGCAGGATGATTACTACAACCTTGGCAATACACAGTACCGGATCGGCCAGAAAACAGAGAAGGCCAACACCCAGGAAACGATCAAGTCCTGGGAAAACGCGGTGCAGTCTTACGAGGCTGCCCTGAAACTCAAAACCGACGATGCCGATGCAAAATACAACCGGGACCTGGTGAGGCGGAAGCTGGAAGAACTCAAGAAACAGCAAGACCAACAAAGCCAGGATAAGAATCAACAAAACCAGAAGGATAACAACACCCAGAACAAGAACGACAATCAACAGGACAAAGATCAGAACAAACAGAACGATAAGAAAGACCAAAAGAACGACAAAGACCAGCAGAGCAAAGGGTCCGAGAAACCGGACAAACAGGACCAAAAGAACGACAAAGACCAGCAGAGCAAGGGGTCCGAGAAACCGGACAAGCAGGACCAAAAGAACGACAAAGACCAGCAGAAACAGAGTGCCCAGGCCGGCCAGAAGCCCGGGTCGATGAAGAAAGATGGCCAGCCACAGGCCCGCAATCCGCAGCCAAATGAGGGCGGCCAGGACCAGGCCGATACCCAGCGCGACCCCGGCCAGATGTCACGCGAGGAAGCCAGGCAGTTGCTCGACTCGCTCAAGAGCGGCGATCGCAAGATGCCCCTCGAACCTTCCACCCGCGGCAATGGTGGTGTCCGCAACGATGAGCCGCTGAAAGACTGGTAAAACCTATGATGGAGGCAAGGCAGATGAAAAATGACAATTGCAGCAATATCCCACGACCTGCGGCGCAACAGCCTCCGCATTCGCATGATCTGAGCCCCAGTCAGAGCCATGCCTTAACGCGCCACGAGTTCTACCCGTTAGTCCTGACCGACCGCGCGCAAAAGCGGCGAGCCGCCAGGTTCCTGGCTCGTCTGCGCCGGGCTGTCTTGCCTGCGGCGCTGATTTTGGTGGCCGCCTCGGTCGCCATAGCCACGACATCGAGCATGAGCGCGACGCTGGAATCGGCCGATGCACCCGACAAGAACAGTTTCGGCTTCCTTCGCTTGATTTCACCAAAGAAGGCGTTCTATGTCGGCGAAATCGTGCCCGTAGAATTGAAGGCCTGCTTCCGGGCAGGCGTGGAATTGCGGGTGGACGGCCTGCCAAGACTCAACGGCGACGCTTTTACCATGAACAAACTTGGCGACCAGCCGGAGCGCAGCCAGCAGGTCATCGGTGCCGTGCCCTATACGGTTTTCTCCTGGTCAACCGCCATCACCGCCGTGAAGGCAGGCGATTACGAGTTGAGCGTCGAAATCCCAACCACCGTCACCGTCCGCCAGCAAGTTCAGCGGCCACGGGCGCGGACGCGCGATCCCTTCGGCGACTCGTTCTTCGATGATGTCTTGAACGACGAGTTCTTCGCCAACTTCTTCGGCGCGGCCACGCAGAAACAAGTCGCTCTCAGCAGCCTGCCTGGCACCGTGAAAATCCTCTCCTTGCCGGCGGAAACCCGCCCTTCGAGCTTTTCGGGCGCGGTTGGCACGTTTGATCTCACGGCCGAAGCTGCGCCAATTCAGACCGCCGTTGGTGATCCAGTGACGCTCAAGCTTAGGATCACCGGCTCGGGCAACTTCGATCGCGTTAACGCGCCGGCATTCGAGAAAACCGTGGCATGGAAGCCCTATAAGCCGAGCGCGAAATTCGAGTCCGAGGACAGTGCTGGTTACACCGGCGCCAAGACCTTCGAGCAGGCACTGGTGCCAACACAGGCAGGCAATCTCGAGATTCCTGCCATCGTCTTCAGTTTCTTCGACCCGGAGACAAAGCTATACGTCACGCGAACCACGACGCCCCTTAGCATTGAAGTCGTGCCAGGCCAGACCGCGTCCCCCGCCACTCCGCCGACGGTGCCAGCCCCAGACTCCCCGACGGTGCCTGCGCCTGCGCCTGCGCCTGCGGCGGCGACGGCGACATCTCCAGACATGGTTCCAAACAAACTCACCCCGGGTGTATTCACTGCCGCTCTGCGCCCGTGGTTTTTCAACCCGTGGCTGGCAATCTCTGCGCTGGTTCCCGCAGTGGCGCTGATCTTCATCCTCCGTCTTGTTCGCCGCCAACAAAAGTTGGCACGCGACCCGCACCGCGCCCGGCTTGCGGAAGCCCGTCATGCGGTACAGGCACAACTTAGGATTATGGAAGGCGCCGTGTCACAGGGAGCCGTTGCGGAGTTTTTTGCAGCGGCACGCGGTGCCTTCCAAAGTCAACTCGGCTTGCGGTGGGGTCTCCCACCCCAAACCATCACGCTTGCGGAAATCAATGTCCGCATGAACGGCGAAGCTGAAGGCTTCCGGTTCATTCTCGAATTGGCCGACGAGGTAACCTACACCGGACGCACCTTCGCCGCCGCCGATTTGCAAAAATGGTTCAAAATCGTCAACACCGAACTCAAGAAGCTGGAAACCCAATGAAAACTCAGAACACCGAAGCTGTTTTGCATCCCACAGCCCTTCAGTGGTGGGGCCGTCAACCCGAACACATGCCGCTCCGCTGGATGGTCGCCACAGGTGCCACAGGAGATAACAGAGGGAACAGAGATGGAAGCCCAACATAAGCCCCTGCCCGATTCAGGCAATGGCAGATCTATTTCTCCGTTATCTCCGTTTGCTCCTGTTCAATCCCAAACCCATGAACCAACAGGAGCGAACGGAGAGAACGGAGGGGGATGAAGCCACTCTCCGAGACGCTATCGCGACCATCACGCGCGTCCGCAGTTCCACCAGGTTTTGGAGTGCGTCCGCTCGCCTGCGCCTTATACGTATCTTCAGCGACGAAGATTTTCCCAGCTCCGTCAGGAGCGGCATGTCGGATGGGACCAGACGAATGGTTTCATGCCGCTCCTGACGGAGCTTGCGGAGACCGTTGTTGATTTCGATTCCTATCAACATGCCGCTCACTGACGGAGAGCTGTCGGGGGCGGACCGTCGGGCTTAGCTCCGTCAGGAGCGGCATGTCGAATTGGGGACCAGACGAGGAGCAGGCAGGGGCGGACGCACTCCAAAACCTGGCGGAGATTGATCTGAAATCCCGCGGATGCAGTGTTCTTGAATTTTGGAAGGCCGTCCGTCCAAAAAAAATACCCGTCTCGCGAACGAGACAGGTCCAGACGGATTGTTGAACAGAAACTCTACGGGGCGGCGTAATCTCGCCCGCCGGGCGGAACCACGACACTATCAGCGGGAGTGGTAACAGTTGGCGTGGTAGTCAGATCAACATAAGGATTGCCGGGGGTCGGCCCGCGAGCGAGCGGAATTACGGAGTTGGCGGATGACCCTGCCGGAGCTGAGCCAGAGTTTTTCGTCAAGGCAGTGTCAGACGAAGTTCTGGCCTGCGCCAACCTGACGGCTTTGTTCAGAGCATCAGCGACCGAAAAGACATTCCCGCCGTAGGCAGCCAAGGTCTGTTCGATAAAGGGCTTGAGATCGGGAATGGCGGTGGCGATTGCCCGCAAGATGTCCTTGTTCGAGTCAGGCGCCGCTTCGGAAACGGCGACCGCAATCATGCGAAATTCATTGGGGACCGCGCGACACACCGCTATCACAATCTGTCGAATCTTGGACGGGGCCGCCGCCGCTGCTGCCTTGGCGATGGCCGCAGCTTGCTTGGGCTGCGCTGTGGCAGCAGCACCAGCCGCCACCGAGGCCATATCCGGGACCGCTCGCGCGACCGCGCCTACGATTGCCGGAGCGGCAGCAGGATTGATTCCGACCGCAGCGGTAACTGCATCTGCAGTCGTGACGACCCGATCACCCTTCTTGGCCTGAAGAACCAAACTAGCAGTCTTAGCAGGCAGTTCCGCGGCGGGAACAGAGATTAAGGCTTCTTTGAACTGATTACTTTTCGACGCCTCCTTCGCGAAGGAAACGGAGATAAACAAAAAAGCCGCACTAAGCACAACGCTGATGATCTTTTTCATAAGTTTCTACGAGACGTAATTAAAATTGCCGACAATTGAATATTCAATTATCCAATTTTGACAGAACGTGGAGTTGGCGTCAACATAAATTTCGGAATATTTTCAAAAAGTGTGCCTCCTCCCCCCTAATTCGCATGAATGAGCAGCATTTCTCCCTTTGGGGAGCAGCGTGGGGCAGACATCTTGCTCTTGCTCTTGCTCTTCTTGCTCTTGCTCTTCTTGCTCTTGCTCTGGCCCTGCACGGAGTCTACGACTCCGTGGAACGGCAGGTCGGAGACC
>Ga0194053_10000736_pt1 | contig 23097 bp, 27 predicted proteins | sample SepL228m_MetaG_FD_161684 | JGI IMG/M metagenome (GOLD analysis project Ga0194053, IMG submission 161684) | Anoxic zone freshwater microbial communities from boreal shield lake in IISD Experimental Lakes Area, Ontario, Canada - Sep2016-L227-8m | ecosystem: Environmental > Aquatic > Freshwater >... | reverse complement strand
CCCCTCTTCTTCTACATCCAGTTCAACGGGGATATCCACCACACAAACCGAAACGGCCCGGCCAACCTGCTGAGCGGCAAGCCCGACCCCTTCGGCCATATGCATGGTCTCCATCATGCCGTCCACCAGCCGCTTATACTCAACTGTCACACGGGCAATGGGTTCGGCTACAACTCTCAGAATGGGATCGCCGAAGGTGACAATTTCAAAACTCATATCCGTTTTCTTTCATCCAGTCAGAAAGATGAATCTTGGTTTGCTCCAAAAGTTCATCATCCGTGATCGCCGTTGTACGCCCGGCATCATACTGGGTCATCATCCATTCATAGATTTTCTGCACGCCGGGATCACTCTTGGTGACATGCGTCTTGGCCTTCCGGAAATATTTTTTCGTCCAGAGCGCGATTCCTGCTAGGCCGCTGACATCCGATACCGCGAGTTCAACAGGCCGATTCAAAAGTTTCTCGGTATTGAAAACGTTATAAATTTCCTCATTCTTCAGCAGTCCATCGGCATGGATGCCGGCACGGGTCACATTAAAGCTTTTACCCACCAACGGTTGATTCACCGGAAGCTGAACCTTGAGTTCATGTTCAAAATATTCCGCAATTTCTGTAATAACCGTGGTATCTACCTTGCAGTCATTTCCGCGCAACTGCAGATAATTAATGACCATACCCTCCACAGGTGGATTCCCGGTCCGTTCTCCAATGCCAAGAAGGGTGCCATTGGCAGCAGAACAGCCATAGAGCCATGCTGTGACCGCATTGGCGCTCACCATATAGAGATCGTTATGGCCATGCCACTCAAGCCATTCACTCGGGAACCCGGCATAATATTGCAGGCCATAAATCAAGCCCGGCACCGAGCGTGGCATGGCTGCCCCAGGATACGGGACGCCCAGGCCCATGGTGTCACAGATGCGGATCTTAATGACCTTCTTGGATTCCTCCGCCAATTTCATTAATTCTGAAGCGAACGGAACGACAAACCCATAATAATCAGCACGAGTGGCGTCCTCGAAATGACAACGGGGAGTAATGCCAACGTCCAAAGCCTCCTGGACAACCTTCAAGTACTCCTTCATCGCCTCACGCCGATTCATCTTAAGCTTGAGGTAGATGTGATAGTCCGAACAGGAGGTTAAAATCCCAGTTTCCTTGAGACCCATTTTCTTAGCCAGTTCAAGATCCTTGCGCCGGGCTCGCACCCACCCCGTCACTTCTGGAAAATTGTAGCCGAGTGCCTGAATCTCTTCGACGGCCTGCTGATCTTTTTTGGTGTAGAGGAAAAATTCAGTTTGCCGGATCAAGCCTTTGGGGCCGCCCAGGCGGTGCATCATTTTATAGATATCAACCACCTGTTTGACGGTATAAGGGGGCATCGCCTGCTGTCCATCACGAAACGTTGTATCTGTGACCCAAATATCCTTGGGCATCCGCATCGGCACTAAACGGTGATTGAAGCCAATCCGCGGCACCTCATCATACGGAAAAGTATGTCGAAACAGCTCTGGCTCCTTCGGATTCTCAAGATGTACCGTGTACGAATCTGAATCGAAAGTATTATATCCCGGGTTGTATTTCAGTTCAAACATAGCGCCACCTCAATCCTTGCTAATCTCCCTCATTCACGATCATCATGTTCTGAATTTCGACGCATAGTAGAGGAATTAAATCCGAATTTCAACAGACTTAACGGAAAATACGTCACATTGGCAATTTCCTGTTAATTCGGCCAGGAGGGCAACTCGCGCGCAAAACAATCATGCCAGGCTTCAATTGCCGCTTTCAAGGCAACTGCCCGATGTGAAATAGTGTTTTTAATTCCTGCAGGAAGTTCAGCAAAAGTTTTTTCGTACCCATTGGGAGCAAACAAGGGGTCATACCCAAACCCACCCGTACCATGAATGGCGGTCAAAAGTGTCCCCTCGCAAGCGCCTGAGACAGTGCGGGTAATCCCCTGGGGGTCAGATAAGGCAATAACGCAACGGAACCGGGCCCGCCGATCAGATACGCCAGCCATTGCCCCGATTATTTTCACGTTGTTTGCATGGTCATCAGCAGGCTCGCCAGCGTACCGTGCAGAATAAACGCCAGGAGCTCCGTGCAAGGCATCGACCTCCAACCCTGAGTCATCCGCCAGTGTCCACATGCCGCTAAAATGAGCCAATACCACTGCTTTTTTAATGGCATTAGCTTCAAAGGTATCGCCATCCTCAACCACCTGGGGACAGCCAATCAGTTGCTTCAAACTCAGAAAGACCAGGTGTGGTGCCGCCAGGATGGCGGAAATCTCGGTAAATTTATGACGATTGCCGGTGGCGATAAGTAAATTCATGGGAGTTATGTTCGCGCTTGTTACGCTGCGCGCAAAGCGTGGTGCTCGGGGTGGGACTTGAACCCACACGACCTTGCGGTCATCAGCCCCTCAAACTGATGTGTCTGCCATTTCACCACCCGAGCAAGAGCGGAAGAATCTAGCGGCATTTTTTTGCCGACGCAAGCATTACTTGCATTTCCTGATTATTTTTTATCACCAGGACTAACGGCCACCGGCTTCTCGAAATCCATAATTCGAGCTTCCGCGGCATCAAATACTACGATCAGTTTACTCTGAGCCAACCGGGCCAGCACTTGTGAATCCTTATCGAAATCCCACTCCCAGGTAACCCGCCGGGTGTCACTTATCAAGGAGTTGCTATTACGAATTTCGCCGGGAAATATCATGCGAGTAACCACTCGAAATCCATTAAAAAACGGGGTGAGTTTATTAAGACTCTCCTGAGTGAACACACTTGCCGCCTCCGGCGTATTTCCGACTGGGGGAAGAGTGATGATCAATTTGCATGTTTTATCGTCCAGCCGCTTTAAAGACACTCCACAATCATTGAAAAATGATTGCTTGAAAAGAGATTCCAAAGTCAGGAACTTGAGAGTGAAATCAACATATTTCCACCCGCCCTGTTCACGCAGCTTCAGCGCTTCAACAGTGATTCCCTCTTTCGCCATGGCCGCAAATTTAGCCTTTAGCAACGCCTCGTCATAAAGGTATGGAATGTCCAACGACTGAGGCACAGCATTCGTTTTCCCGGCAGCGAGATCCAGGGATCTGGATAACTCCCGGGCTAAGTCCGCCTGTTTTATGATGTAGGAGGGCATGCCATATACGGCACGTAAAGTGCCAGCGCCCTCTCGGTCAATAATAACCGTCGCATCAATTTTAACACATCCAGAACCAGACAAAAGAACACTTGCCGCCAGAGCCAAACAAAACAAAATCGAGCGGAAGCAAGTTTTCATGGGCGCACACTCCGGATGGGTGAATTGGTTGTCGGAAAGCGAAAAATGGTTTCACCCGGTTTGGCCATTCCCTGCTCGCGCGCACTTCGTTCAACAAACTCAGGGTCACTCCGAAACCGTTTTTGATTCTGCTCAAACTGCCGGATGCGAGCCTCCATGGCAGCATTTCCCTGCTCCAGCGTTTCTTTGCGATTTTGCAAAGTTTGGTAATTATGGGTTTTGGGCAGAAAAATACACACAATGGCAACCACCCCGGAGGCAATTACCACCATCCACGCCAATCGATATACCAATACCCAGAAATTCATATCCGTCCGTTAAAAAACGGGTTCATCGGCGGACGTTTACCGTCCACCGATGAATACCCTGATTTATTTGATGACGTCTATCAGCCTCAGATCACGCCGCCATAAATCGCGTACTGCCCCAACATCTCTTCAATACGAAGCAGTTGGTTATATTTGCAAACGCGATCCGTGCGACACAGTGAACCGGTCTTAATCTGCCCGGCATTAGTGGCCACCGCGATATCCGCGATCGTCGCATCTTCGGTCTCACCGGAACGATGACTGATCACCGCCGTGTAACCGGCCTGAGTGGCCATACGGATGGCATCCAGGGTCTCGGTAAGGGTCCCAATCTGGTTCACTTTGACCAGAATGGAATTAGCAATACCCAGATCAATCCCCTTCTTCAGGAACTTGGTGTTGGTCACAAACAGATCGTCGCCGACCAGTTGAATCTTGTCGCCAAGTCTGTCGCTCAGCTTCTTCCAGCCCTCCCAGTCATTCTCGGACATCCCGTCTTCGATGCTGATGATAGGATACTTTTCGCAAAGCTTGGCATAGAACTCAACCATTTCGTCGGCCGTATGAACGGAGCCATCACTCTTCTTGAAGATGTAACGCTTCTTGGTGGCATCATAGAATTCGCTGGCCGCAACATCCAGAGCTAGGAAGATATCCTTGCCCGGTTTGTATCCGGCCTTTTTGATTGCCTCAATGATCACATCCAACGCGTGGGTATTGCTGGTCAATTTCGGTGCGAAACCACCTTCATCACCCACAGCTGTGCTCAATTTCAAGCCCTTCAACACGCTCTTCAACGCATGAAAGACTTCCGCACCCATCCGCAGGGCTTCGGCGAAAGACTTGGCACCCTTGGGCATAATCATGAACTCTTGAATGTCGATCGGAGCATCGGAATGCGCGCCACCATTCATGATATTCATCATGGGGACCGGGGTCACCTTGGCATTGGCGCCACCAATATATCTGAACAGGGGCAGACCGCAATATTCTGCCGCCGCTTTGGCATTGGCCAACGAAATGGCCAGAATGGCATTCGCGCCCAACTTACCCTTCGTCTCGGTCCCATCCAGCTCAATCATCATGTTGTCAATCCCAACCTGATCGCGGCAATCCCACCCGATCAATTTGGGCGCAATCTTGACATTCACGTTGGCAACCGCTTTACGGACCCCTTTTCCAAGATAACGCTTGGCATCCCCATCGCGCAACTCCACAGCCTCATGCTCGCCGGTAGAGGCACCCGAGGGAACCGCTGCACGACCCACAATACCGCCCTCAAGGGTAATATCCACCTCGACAGTCGGATTACCACGGGAATCAAGAATCTCGCGCGCCACAATACTTTCAATCAATGACATAACTTTAGATACTCCTTACTTGCTGTTCAGTCGCCAACCGGCGACAAATGGAAAACGGTTAAAGAATACGGGAACCCTCCTTTGCTTTCAAGCAGAGAGTGCTGGACAGCACCGGAGGGTGCCCTATAGAATAAAAAGTTCAGGAGGACATCTTAATGAAAATACTTGTTACAGGCGGTGCCGGTTTTATCGGAAGCAATTTCATCCATTATCTCCTTGCCTCACATCCCGAGGATGAGGTCGTCAATTTTGACGCGCTAACCTATGCAGGGAATGTCGAGAATCTGAGCGACATCGCTGAAAATCCCCGCCATACCTTTATCCATGGGGATATCACCTCCATCCGGGACGTGAACAAGGCCTTCAGAAATCACAAAATTGATGTCGTGGTAAATTTCGCAGCCGAAAGCCATGTAGACCGTAGCCTGCACATGGGTCCCCGTGCCTTCATCAAAACAAACATTATGGGCACTCAGGTTCTGCTTGATGCCGCCAGAAAATTCAAAATCCAGCGCTACCTCCAAGTTTCCACAGATGAGGTTTACGGAAGTCTTGGCCCGACAGGCGCCTTCACCGAAATGACTCCGATCCAACCCAATAACCCCTATTCCGCCACCAAGGCAGGTGCCGATTTCATGGTTCGGGCCGCCCAGCACTCTCACGGTCTGGATACGGTCATTACCCGTTGTTCAAATAATTTCGGGCCTTATCAGTTCCCTGAAAAACTCATTCCATTGATGATCGCGAACGCGCTTGCCGATAAGCCGCTCCCGGTTTATGGCGATGGAATGCATGTCCGTGATTGGATTTATGTCATGGACCACTGTTCCGGCATCGATACCGTCCTCCGTAAGGGAAAATCTGGCGAAGTCTATAACCTGGGCGGTAACTACGATGTGCCGAATATTCAGATCGTTAAGGGCATCCTGAGTATCCTCGGCAAGCCGGAAAGCCTCATCACCTACGTCAAAGACCGACCAGGTCATGACCGGCGCTATGCCATGGACAACACCCGTGCCAAAACCGAGTTGGGATGGGAGCCTGCTTATCAATTCCAGGACGCCCTTAAAACCACGGTCCATTGGTACGTGAAAAATCAAGTCTGGTGGGAACGCATTCGTAGCGGCGAGTACTTGAAAGCCTTTGATAAGATGTACAACTGGCGCGACGAACAGTGCCACTAATATTCCAGGGGCTTGACCATGTACGAAAAAACGATCTCGATTACGCCGGTCTTCACTGGGCGTCTTCTCAAAGTGGAAACCCAGCAGGTGGAACTTGAACCCGGTGTACGTGCTTACCGGGAGATTATTCGACATCCCGGCGCCATTGCGGCCGTAGCACGAATTCCCGACGGCCGATTTGTCTTTGTCCGTCAATTTCGTAAGCCCATTGACCGTGAACTACTAGAGATCATTGCCGGGCGCAAAGAAGCCAACGAAAGTCCCGAGGCCTGCGCGGCTCGTGAAATCAAGGAAGAAACCGGCTATGATGTGGTCGCGCTACACTCATTGGGAATTATCTATCCCACCCCCGGTTACCTTGATGAGCTTATTCACCTTTTCTTCGCCGAACTCTCCGCATCCGCGTCCCTTCAAAACGGAGATCATGATGAACGCATCACGGTGGAATATCTGACTGCCGAAGAATTTGAATCGTTGCTTACCGGGGGCATGATTGAAGATTCCAAAACGCTTGCTGCCTGGCTTTTGTTCACCCGCCAACAGCAACGTCTCGCAGGCGCATCCAGCTGAACTATTTCTTGATGGCTTCGATGGTCGCGATGTCCAGTTCGGCTATGGTCTTGTAGATCCCGATTTGAGTTTCCAGCTTGATATCGCCGTTGGGCAACTTTTGCTCGAGAATGCCAGTCATCACATCCCCATTACGCAAGGTAATTCGGGTGTCGGCATTGAACACTCGTTTAAGGACTTCCTTCAAAGTAACGGATTTCCCCTTTTCAATGGTGACCCGGCGTTCAACCGTTCCGTAACCTTTCAGGCGAAGGGACACAACGTGATCTCCGACCGCAACATCCTGACTGAACCGGGCAACCGGATTGTCCTGGCCCAGCATCACCATGCCTTGCTCGCTCCCGTCCACGAATACCTTGACGCCGTCCGGTTTCGCCATCACTTCAATGATGCCCATATTCCGTTCCAGTCGCAATTCTTCAACTTTTTTCTCGCCTTGCTGAAAGTCAATGGTTCGCGTTTCCGGTGCAAATCCATCCAACTCCGCTCGGATAACATGGCTTCCGGCGTCCATGGCATCCAACGTCAACGGCGTCTGACCACATAATTTTTCATCAATATATAATTTAGCCCCAGTAGGTATGGAAATTACAGACAACACCCCCGGAACGGGCTTCAGGGTGATGTCCAAACTTTCCGCCTGATTGGCCAGAAGTTTAATTTTGGAACGATATACCACATAATCTGGCAATGAAATATTTAGTTCGTTTTCCCCTGCGGGTAAACGATCAATGGTACAAGGGGTAACCCCTTTTGACAATCCATTGACCTTAACCGAGGCTCCTGATGGCTCAGTCTTTACTGTCAGCACGGCCGAATCCGAAGTGAGCGATACGGATACCAATTGAGGGGATCGGTTCTCAATTTCAAACTCCACATCTCGACTGAGATAACCCAGGGATGACGCCTTGATACGGTACTTTCCAAAAGGCAGGTCGGTGAGGAGAAGCGGTGTCTTCCCCCGATGAGCCCCGTTAATCTCAATATCAGCACCCACTGGTGTGGAGCGGAGCAACACAAGGCCGGTAGGCTTTTCAAGTTTGATGTCCACCACGGATTTCCCTTCCGCCGACACCGTTACCGTTCGCTGAACCGGGAGATATCCATCTTTGTCGACCGCTATGAGATGTGCCCCCGCGGGAAGCCCGGAGACAGATGAGGGAGATGCCCCCCGCTCAATACCATCGCAAAAAACTGTGGCTTGATCAGGACTTGTGGAGACCGCAATTTTCGCCCCCTCGGTCTGAGCAAAACAAGCGAGAGTAATGAACCCTACCAGCGTAACCATCACTAATCTTGTTATCAGATTTGCCATACTATTTTTCCGTTGTCAGGTGACGTTCCACTTCCACCAGATTTTTACTGGCGTTACGATTACGTTCATCAGAACGGTCGGGAATCATTTCGCAAATAACCTTCAATTGCCGGTCAGCTTCCTTCCACTCCCGCAACTTGACCGAGCGCTCCGCCAGAAACCACAAATCTTCAAAGCGCCGCTGTAGTTCCCGGGTGCAATCCGCCTTGGCACTGGTGGCTTCCGCATAAAAAGCGGGCTTGGGTTGAATGGTTTCAAGATACCACTCGCACTCTTTGTAAGCCTGGATGGCATTGTATAAGTTCTCGTTCCGCACTTCGCGTTCGTCCCACATTTTCTTCCCCTGCAACAACGCCAATTTAGCCTTCTCGACTAACGTAGCGGGATCCACCGCCAAGGCGGCGAGACCCAGTTCATTTTTTCCAAATGCCTCAATCATGGCACGGGTGGTTGCGAAAATTTCAGGTTCATCCTGATTTAAAACCTTGATCCGCCGGGTCACCGCCCCAATGGTCACAGAGAGGGTGCTCAGGTTATAAAGCCCGGGCTCAAGTCCGATCAGTTCTTCCCGCAAATCCAAAACCCCTGTTGCCTCAATAGAACGTGCAAGATCCCGCTGGAGTTCCGGCGCCACTTTTTTGTCACGCCGCACATGTCGATCGTTCTGCAGATCGTCGACCTGAACACGCAGTAAATCCTTCTTTAATTCAAGTGAATATCTAAAGACATTCGACACAGACCCCTCCACCCGCTCAAACATCAACTCAAGGATCGGTAAGTCAGCCTGGGGCTGAATCACCACTGGCCGGGGTGGTTCAAAAAAAGACATCACCGGGAGGTTTTTAAACATCCCGATGGCCAGCACGAGAACCACCATAAAAGCAAGGAGCCACAGCAGATTTCGGCGCATCGCATTCGCCGAGGTAGAGCCCGGCGCCTGACGCCTTTTAAGAAGTCCGAGATCCACTGAAGCCTCGGGACTTTCAGGGGATTCAGCAGCATTTTCGCTCTTTTCCGGCATGGCTACACGGGTTCCGTCATGTATGACCCGGATACGGGTATCCCCTGCCAGAATCTCATCCTGGATATGAAGCTGCTGCTCCTGTACCAATTTTCCGTTTACCATCGTCCCATTGGCGCTACCCAGATCGGAAACCCAGAGGCCACTCTCCTCCTGGATAAAAAACCGGCACTGAAACCGGGACATGGCCTCATCCGGAATGGAGATATCATTGCGGGATGAACGCCCGATCCGAACGCCATCGCGGGGGACATGAATCTCACGGCCCTTACTTGGTCCATCTGTAATTAGTAAATGTATGACTGTTTCCATGACGTTTATTGAAAAATTAAACTACGCTCACCCACTGCGAGTGTCAACACACACTACATCTGCCGGAAAATCTGAAGCACAATCGGCCCCAACAACACCAGAAATACCGCCGGAAAAATAAAGGCAACCAGCGGGAATAACATTTTCACGGGCGCCTCATTTGCCATTTTTTCTGCCCGCTCGAACCGCCGTTGCCGTATCTGATCAGATTGAATCCGCAGAATGGAGGCAATCCCCACGCCCAATTCATCTGCCTGAATCAACGAATTCAACACCGAACGCAAATCCGACTGATCCACCCGCTCCGATAGGTCACGGAGGGCATTACGCCGCGTCTTGCCAAGCTGGATCTCGCGCAAAACCCGTAGCAGTTCCTCCTCAAGGGCGTCGACTTTCCCCTTGGAGACAATCCGCTGCATGGCACTCATAAAATCCAGACCGGCCTCGACTGAAAGGGTCAATAGATCCATCACAAAGGGTAGTGATTTCTGAATTCTGCGCTGCCGGTCAGCCAGAACAGCTCGCAACCAGAGTGCCGGATACGCATAGAATCCCAGAAGAATCATCATGATGAATGCGATTCCATGGCTCTGGAGCGCATATCCAACCCGGCCGGGAACAAGCGCTATCAACGCTAAAAGCATGGCCGATAGCAATACGCCCAGGATACCGGGCAGCAGGAGCTTCATGGTAAGAAATTCCTCAGAAGTCAGCATACCGCCAAACCCTGCCGCCACCAGTTTCCGGGTCACCATAACATTCGTTTTTTCAAATGACGGACGGCGGAACACTGGTACCAGATTTGGGGCCAGCGGAAACAGGAGCCGGAAGACAAACGGAATACGCCGTTCCTGACGGCGCCCATCGGCCAGCGTCACATAGGTCACTTGCCGCAACACCTCGGCACATTGCCAGGTGGATAATCCGGCAAAGATCGCCCAGATCAAACTCAATCCATATTCCAAGATAGTTGACATAATCAGATATCGATATTGATTATTTTGCGGATCAACAGCGCGCCCAGCACTTCCAAAATGACCACCACCACAAGAGTGACCACCCCGAAACTTGAGTGCAGGAATGCCAGCATCATTGTTGGATCCAGAAAAAACATGGCCGAGCCCAGCAATACCGGCATCGCACCGACAATGACGCCCTGTAAACGCCCCTGCGCGGTCAGAGTTCTGATACGGAGTTCGATTCTTAGACGTTCACGGATAGTGTGCGCGATTTTCTCAAATACCTCCGTCAAATTGCCCCCCGTTTGGCGCGCTGTTTCAAATGCGGAAATCATCAGCGCCAGATCCTCGCTACCGACCCGCTTTTGCAAACTCGCCAAGGCCTCTTCCATCCGCATACCAACACGCATCTGATGAAGATACATACCAAATTCCTGAGAAATCGGATTCTGCCCTTCCCGCACCACCAATTCAATTGCCTGCTGAACACTGAATCCGGCCTTCAGTGCATTGCTCATATTGACCAGACTATCCACAAGTTGAAGATTAAAGCGCTGAAGTCTACGGTGCTTCAATACCACCAGAACACGTTTTGGGATAGTCCACCCCAATGCTGCCAGGCACCCACCCGCCACCAGCCCGACAATAAATGACGGCCCGTCAACACCTCCAAACAGCAAAAATCCAAGCAGAAAACAAACCGCTGCAGAGACGGCGGCCAACTCCAGAATCCGCCGGGGCGGAATGAACAAAAACATATCCTCCATCTGGCGTGATGCATTCTCGGAATAAGCCGCGGCGTACTCAGCCGCGGCCGAGTGGAAGGAATCGAGTATAAAGTAGGTGAGTCCGGCAAGACAAAGCAGGTATAAGCCTGGAACCAGCCATAATATTAAAATCGAATCCATTCACTACCCTTTCGAAACTAGCCATTCCTATGGGGATTAAATATGGCCAGATCTACCATCACCCCGCGGGCCTTAAGATCGTCCAGAAAAGTGGGAATAGCACCCGTGGGTACGATTCGTCCAAGGACCTTACCTTCGGCACCGAGCCCTGTCTGTTCAAACACAAAGATATCCTGCATCGTGGTCCGTTCACCCTCGCTCCCGACGACCTCCGTCACATTGACCACCTTCCGCGATCCATCACTCATGCGCGATTCATGAACAATCAGATCTACCGCAGAGGTAATCTGTTCCCGAATGGCGCGGATAGGCAGATCCATCCCTGACATCAAGACCAGTGTCTCCATACGTGAAATCACGTCCCGCGGGGTATTGGCATGAATCGTCGTCAAGGACCCATCGTGCCCGGTGTTCATTGCCTGTAACATGTCCAATGCTTCACCGCCCCGGCATTCCCCGACCACAATTCGATCCGGACGCATACGCAACGCATTCCTTACAAGGTCACGAATCGTTACTGCCCCTTTCCCTTCGATATTGGGCGGCCTCGACTCCAGTGATACCACATGAGTCTGCTTCAGTTGAAGTTCCGCCGCATCCTCAATCGTCAGAATGCGCTCATGGGCAGGTAGAAAACTACTCAGAACATTTAACAGGGTCGTTTTCCCAGAACCGGTTCCGCCCGCAACGATAATGTTCTTACGGGCCTCAATGCAGGCTTTTAAAAAGTCCCTTACTTCAGACGTCCACGTTCCATACCGGATCAGATCATCGTCCGTCATGGGAATCTTGGAAAACTTCCGGATGGTGAGGCAAGGCCCAATCAGCGAAAGAGGGTGAATGATGGCATTAACCCGGGAGCCATCCCGCAATCGGGCATCCACATAGGGCTGGCTTTCATCAATACGCCGGCCCAGGGGGGCAACAATACGCTCGATAACCGCCAAGACAGACTTTTCATCGAGAAACGTGCGATCCGTAAGCTCTATGCGTCCACGCCGTTCCACGTATATATGGTGAGGACCATTCACCATGATTTCGGTCACATCAGGATCCGCCAGAAGATCTTCAATCGCTCCCAACCCGACCGCTTCATCGTAAACCTCTTTGATCAATGATGAGGCAGAAATATCCGCGGGTAAACGCTGCGCCACGTCCTTGACAATCCCTTCAACCGTCGCCAGGACACGCCGATTGAGATCCCCCTCGTTGATGTGGGTGGCGGTAAGACGCTTGATGTCCATCCGCTCCAGAAGTTCTTTGTGGATTTGTTGTTTCACGGCCTGGCGCCTGGCGACCAGTTGTTCGTCACGTTCTTCACCGGGTACACCAGGAGCCGGAACGCTCGCCACCGGCGTCACGGCAGGAGTAGGAACGGTCGATACGGGTGGCGGGGTTAACGCTGGTGCTTCAACCCGTATGGGGACCGGTCGCGAAGAAAAAAACTTCAGCTTGAACACCCCCACCTGTAATACCTGCCCATCCATCACTTCCGCACGACCATGGACTACAGCCCCATCAATCAACGTATCCCCGAAAGTCAGATCTTCAACCCAGCAGGCCCCATCACGGAGGCTGACGATCATATGCCGTCCCGATACCCCTGTTCCATTGAGTGCGATTTTATTTTCTTCATCCGACCCGATCGAATAGAACCCTGGGGAAAGCTCAATGAGCTTTTTAGTTCCATCAGGTTTTTGAATTTCAAGATACATTGAGATGTTTCCCGTCCGATGACCGGCCATTCACTTACTGGCCACTTTTATGCCGGATAATCTGCTGACGATAGGTGTTCAAAACGGGCATTTCCTCTTCGAGCATGCTGAAATTGATTTCGGGAAGGTTCTTCTCGTAGCTGACATCCTCGGGATTGCGCAGAGACAGCGTCAAGTGGCCTCTCATATTCTCAACAAACACCAGCAACTCGGCTTCACGCGGGGTAACCTCCACCGTAACCGAGCTATAGCCGGCACTTGCGCGTGTTCGATCCCCCAACTCCGATTTCCCCAGCGTCTGGCCTGTCGCCAGCACCGACACATCCTGCAGGACCGTCAAGGTAACCCATTCTGTTTTTTCGGGATCTTTGCGGGAGGGCAGTGTAAAGGAGCCCATCACATCCACACGGTCGTTTGGCTGAACCAGGCCGCTCACCCCGGCCGCTCCACTGATCGAAATGGATATAGCTCGCATCCCCTTGGAAATCACGGGCGCCAACCCGGAGCCCGGACGGAATGGCACGTCAACATAGGACCACATCAGTGTTTCCTCTTTATCCATGCTGTATTTGAGTTTTTTTCCAAAGATACGATCCTGATCCGCTACCAGAACAGTGTTCTTTGTCACATCGCGCCCGGCAATACTTTTGGACAATAAATCCTTCTTGATCAAGACAGTGCCTGCGGGCAGATCTCGCCCTGCGGCAATGACTTCAACCCGTTTTTCACTGGAAATCAGCTGTGCCCGCTCTTTATCCAGGTCTGCCATCCGTTTATGGAAATAACTTTGCGTCATTCCGAACGCCAACAAGCCCACCACCACCGATATTATCAACACCATGCGTTGCTTCATGCGTTTCTTCTCCTGTCCCTCAATTGACGGCACCCTGCTTATGTAACAGGGTTATACCTGTTTCGCCATTGGATTCTTGAATGGCAACCAAAACCACACAAATATCAGCCCCTTTGACATAGAACAGGAAGCCGCCGCCCTCACCCGCTCCCATCAACTTCGACCAACCTGTCCGTTCCATGGACTGTTCATAAAATCGGATCGCTTCTTCTTTTCCCATCCGGTAGGCAAGCCGTTCGAATGTTGTCCGGGTGTCCGCACTTCTCATCGTGCCAAGCACAACCCCATCCGATGGAACTGGCACATCCGCCAGACGATGCCGGGCTTGTGAAGCCTCTTTCTCCGCAAGTGCCTGAGCCACGGTAACCAATAAAACCGGCTTTTCTTCGCCAGTACTCAGTGCCACCACGCGAAGCGTCGGATCATGGTGAACCTTCAAGACCGCCTTAAGTGAAGTCAGCCCATTTTCACAGGCCACCACACTAACATCGGCCTTTTCCCCGTTGATTTCCATCAGGGTTTTATAAATGAGTTTGCCGAATGAGGAGGGATTGAACAGATCGATGCTCCCGGTAGAAAATACACGGGCGTGAAGGAGAGAAGCGAATAAACATCCCCCGGCAATAATCAAAAGCCATAGCAGGTTCCGCCGCATATTCAGTAGATCCCTTTTGTCCAAGTCATCCAGGCCTTGCCCTGAAGTTCAACCGAATCACTCTGATAGAGCAGTTCACGAACAACAGGCATAAGCTCAACACTCGCCGTAGCTTCCCCCTCCACCAATCCAAAAAGATCTTGAGGAAACGGGCTCTTGGCAAGGACAGAGACAGGATTATCCAAACGCCGCAGATTAAGTTCGGCGGGATGAGCATAGCTGGCGATGCCGATCTGCAATAGGGCTGAATCACCCGCCGTCGTACTGTCATCACGGGAAAAGGGAATCCCATCATTCCCCGTCGTACAAGCTGCAATGAATTTGGGCCCGGAAAAGGACGAGGCCTCCTGCATGGCCTTCTGGCCAGCTTCCCTGCGGGCGGTCATCATAAGTTGCGAATGACTCACTCCCATCGAACAAATTTGGATCGTCCCGGCAACTAGCACGAGAATCACCACCAGCGCCACCACAAGTTCTACAATGGCTTGTCCTGCTCTACTTTCTGGCCCATTATTCATTAATGACCCCTCCTGCTGCCACCACCGTGATGTGTCCCACCATAGGTGTTACAGGAGTCACTGTTATCTTTCAACCAGTCGATTCCCGTCTGCCGGAATATCGCATTTTCCCACACCACCAGCTGCATACAATACCAGCAGCCAGGAAAAGTTTCGCCTGCCGCCATATACCCTGGGTGATAAGCTCCGGAAGCATCCTTATAGCCCGGTAGATGCCGTTCAATATGATCACGCCAGTCGAGATTAAAAGCCCCTCCAGCAGGGGCCGACGAGGCATCAATGGGAATCAAACGCACATCATGAAAAGCAGGAAGTACAAGCCCGTACTCATTGGGACGTATCTCCTTTCCGTTGGCCATCAAATAACCAAAAGGTTTCGCAGCTGCCGACCAGGTAATCTGATTCGTTCCCGCATGGGGCGTCAACCGTGGCGAACTGGCTAGCACCCGTGTTACGGCATCTGCGCCCGCATAATCATATTGCGATTTTACAGGCCCCGTAGCTGGAAATTGGTTCTCGCCCGATGGTGAGATGGCATCCCACGTTCCCCACACGTCGGGGTCATAGCAATACCATTGAGAAACCATCCGGTTAATGTTCGTATCAATAGTCCCATCGGATAAATTTCGCTCTACACGCACCTCATTCATTTTGGCTACCACACGATCACCGGTAACCATCGCCTGGAGCCTTAAGCCCAGACCAAAATACTCCGAGTTGATTGGATTCGGGTTAAGAATGATTTCGGGCAACGGAGACCAGGATTGATAGCTTTGATAACTATTCAACAGGTCGTTGGCGTTGTAGAAAAACCAGCACCAGTCAGCCCCGGCCACAGCATCATAAAACTCAGGCATGAGTAACATATGGCCACCGCTGTAATCTGAATACAACCGGGCATTGTCCGGCCCCACCGCGACGCCACCGTCTGCGACCGACTGAATCATCGTTGAGTATTCTGCCCAGGCATTGGAATAAGGCTCCGCGAAAACCATCTGGCCGTCCCCACCCAAATCACTGTATTGAAGGACCTCGACCGCATGCTCCCGAAGCCGGTCGGCAAATCGCTCATTGTTGAATATCCCGTTATTTTTTGCCGCCTGCTGAGCGGCCACAAGGCCTATCATAGGCCCGACATAACATAATCGAGCCTGCAGATCATTGATTGCCGCCACCTCATTTGTCTCACCCCGGGTCAGGGCCACCGCCTGCATGACATTGAGATCACCGATCAAATTTAGGGAAATCGCCTGCCAGCGCGCCCCTGCCAGCGCGGCAGAATCTCCGGCATTCTGACTGATATTCTTGATGTAGATGACTTTATGAAGATCGAAATTCCATAAGGCGAATGCGGCAAGAATAATCACAATCATGACAATGAAAATCATTGCCTGCCCTGAGCGCGACTCACGCGATCTATTCAGAGATATCACCATCCAGCGTCATCCAAATAAAGAGTGTAATGTTCATCCAGATAGGTTTCACCGTTCAGTTTCACAGAGTCTGACGTGGAGAAGGCTTTTGCGAAAGGATTATTGGTCAGGGAGATCTCTTGTCCTACAGCATATCGGAATGTCCCATCCCCCATGGATGCCGCTGACCCATATTGAATATTGTCCCAATTGGCATAATCCAATATGGCATGTAACTGCCCCTGATACTCCGCCCCGAGATACAAAGGGATCCGGGCAGATTCAATGGCATTTTCCGCAGCAGGCCCACCCTGGTAAGAGGGATTGGTCATACGCCCGGCGTTGGCAATCACCCCAACCCGAACAGTCTTGTCCACCATGAACCTGTTAAACCCCACCGTAATGGCGCGCGCCCCCCGTCCGGACGCGTAATCTAGCACCTCCTGGGCGGCAAACAGTTGGGAAATCTGAAACACTCCGAAGAAGATCAGGCAGACAATGGCAATAACCAAGCAGGACTCAATAAGAGCCTGCCCGCGCTTATGGCGCCACCCTACCCGCCTCCTAGGGAGTGCGTTCACATGAGACCTCCATCGAAAGGTCTATTTTAAACCTTTAAGATAATCGGCAGACTTGGTCGAAGAGTCTTTTTCAGTTCCACCCAATGCCGACACGGCCCCACCCATTTTTTCCCGTATTGTGTCTCCGAAAATACCAAAAATGACGATAGCCGCCAAAGCGATGACCGCTACAATGATGATGTACTCAACCATTCCCTGACCACTTTTGCTGTTTTTCTTCATTGCACTCTCCTACGGATATTCAGACCCAATCAGATTTAACACCCTCGACCCAAACTCTTTAAAAGTTCCCAGAAAAAGATAAAGAATCGTCAAACAGGCAAGTAATGTTCCCGTAATCACAACATACTCCACCATCGCCTGACCAGACCGGAACCTGAATGCACGGCTCAATCTCACTGGCCATATGGAATGTCTCATTACCATGTAAAACAATAATAGAACGTCATTAATTGTAAGTAAACACACGATTTCACGCCCTCCCCCCACGCCTCCGGATTACTACGCCGCCAAATCGGTGCGGTCAATCATCCTTAGGCGAGGATTTGGGGGACAGTTGAGCGTTCAGAGCAACCGCCCCTGGCCTTCACTAGGCTTAACCCCGAAGCGCCGATAGCAGAGATCTGTCGCCACACGGCCTTGAGGCGTGCGCTTTAGGAACCCTTCCTGAATCAGAAACGGCTCATAAACTTCCTCAATGGTATCGGCTTCTTCCCCAACGGATACGGCCAGCGAGCTCAACCCGACGGGGCCACCGGAAAACCGGTGCATGATGGTCTCCAGAATTCGTTTATCCATCTCATCAAGGCCATCTTCATCGATATCCAACATGGTCAAAGCTGCGGCCGCAACCACCTCGGTGATTTTACCATCAGCTTTCACCTGGGCAAAATCACGCACCCGCCGCAGTAGATTATTACAAATACGCGGAGTTCCCCGGGACCGACGCGCAATTTCACGTGCTCCACCGTCATCCACGTCCACATCAAGAATTAGCGCAGAGCGCTTGACGATATGTTCCAGATCCGACGCCTTGTAGTAATCCAACCGGATCGGCAATCCGAACCGTGCGCGAAACGGGGCGGTCAACAGCCCACTCCGCGTGGTCGCCCCGATCAGGGTGAATTGCTGGAGATTCAGCCGCACTGACCGAGCATTCGCGCCCTGATCAATCATGATATCAATAACGAAATCTTCCATAGCCGAATAGAGATACTCTTCCACTGAGCGTTGCATCCGGTGAATTTCGTCGATGAACAATACATCGCCACGTTCCAACCCTGTCAGTAGACCGGCAAGATCTCCAGGCTTATCAATCACCGGACCGGAGGTGGACTTGACATTCACACCCATTTCCGCCGCGAGAATGTAGGCCAAAGTTGTCTTCCCCAACCCCGGGGGCCCCGATAAGAGGATATGCTCCATCACATCGCCACGTTTTTTCGCTGCCTGGGTAAACAACTCAAGTCGCTCACCGGCTTTCGGCTGGCCAACAAAATCCTTGAAACGAGTCGGCCTTAACCGTACGTCCAGGTCTTTATCCGGCTTATTCAATCCATCAGATATCAATCGCTCTGACATAATAACCGCCTTCAATCCTTATCACACCACGCACCATCAAAATGGTTATCGCCGATTCCACCTCGGACAACCCCACCCCTAGAGTCGCACATAGATCGGTTGTTGTCACGGGATGCCGTTGAATCAGGCTTAAGGTACGTTCGGCCAACTCGTCAGCTGTCATGGCAGGCGACGCAGCAGACGCGTTCGCCACCACGACGCCAATCACTTCAGCGACCGGTCTAAACAGGCGGGCCAATTCATCCATCCGGGAACTCGCAACGGGTTTCACGGTGCTGTCCTGAGCGGGCCGTACTGCCGTATTGAGATGAATTCGATCCGGCTTGATTTGTTCTGCCAAATCAGCAATGCGCAGCATTTGCGCCGTCTCATCATTTACACCGGGGACAACAAAAACTTCCAGCCAATACTCTCTGGAAAACTCCCGGCGAAAGGCTTTCAAACCATCCAGAAACACATCAAACTTTAACGAGGCATGGGGATGATGAACCGCCTCAAATGAAGTCTGATCCCACGCACTGAGGGTCGCCTTCACAACTTCGGCTTTGGTTGCCGCCGATCTCGCGTCGGGCTGTGAAAACAGAGATCCATTGCTCAGCAGGATACGACGTAACTTGCAACGCGTTCCGATGGCATCAATGATTTCACCAAAGCGGGAATGCAGGGTAGGCTCCCCTCCCCCTGCCAAGGTCACACAGTCGGCCTGTCCGTCATGGGCCATCCAATCGTCAAACTCCGCCAAAACCCCTTCCACCGGCACATATTCCCGACGCACGATGGTTTTATCAGTAGTCTTCCCGACCTGACAATACGGGCAATCGTAGGTGCACACCTTCAACGGAACAAGATCAACACCAAGAGAACGGCCCAGTCGCCGTGAGCGTACTGGGCCGAACAGAAAACGATATCCACCAGTCATCATGCAGGGGAAATCGCCTCAACCGGGCATTCGCCTGCGCAGAGGCCACAATCCACGCACTTGTCGGCATCAATCACGAACTGCTTGGGGCCTTCCGCAATCGCTTCCTGAGGGCACACCGGGGCGCAACTGCCACACTTTGTGCATTTGTCTGATATAACATACGACATGGGTCTTCTCCTATTTAGTGTTACAAAACGGCGAAAATATTATAAAAAACTTCAATACCTGTCAACCCGCATGCCGCATCCCTACAACTCCACATTAACTCAACTTCGCTCCATTTTGGGACAAGAGAACCCATGAAACGTCGATTGGCCTACCGCCAGAGCCTGAAAGCCATCGGCCTCAAGGTATGGGACGAGGATCATGCGACATTGATCTGTTTTCATTAAGGAACAATAAAACCCGCATATTTCCTAGGAAATACGCGTGTTTTTCTGGTTAAAAATGGTCGGGCCGAGGGGATTTGAACCCCTGACCTTTTGCACCCCAAGCAAACGCGCTACCAGTCTGCGCTACGGCCCGATAAATGAAACAGTTGGGGAAGTTATCAGCTACCCTTTTGGCCGTCAAGAAACGAATCAAATAACTTTTCCCAATGGGCATCATCTACCCCATCATCTTCAATCACAGCCTTCTCGCGAAGTTGATCAACAAACTTGGTCAGGGCTTTCCCTTTCCGCTCATGATGCAGGAGTTCCTGGATACTCGCCTTCGCCTCTTCAAACGATAGCGGTTCGCCCAGCTCTTTGTCCTGCAACTCAAGGATATGAAAACCCAGCGGGGTCGCTACCACATCACTGATCTCACCCAGTTCCATATCGTCAAATATCGCCTGATTTAGTTCCGGAACAATAGTCCCGCGGACCAGCATCCCGAGACTCCCGCCGGACTCCTTCCCGCTAGGACATTCGGAATGCACGGCAGCAAGCTCCGCAAAGTCATCCCCTTCAAGGATCTTCTGCTTCAGCCCCATCAGCTTGGAGCGGGTCGTTGCTCGATCCGCCTCGCTTTCAGAATCGGGACGGATCAGGATATGACGGACTTGAGCCTGGTCGGGCGCCACATAACGCTCTGCATGTTCTTCATAATATTTTCGTAGTTCAGACTCCTCACACTCCGGGACGCCTGATGTCACTCTTGCCACCAAAGAGTCCAGTTGTTTTCCCACACGAATACTCGCCTGGAATTGCTCCAGGGAGAGCCCCTGCTGGGCGAGTAACTCCTTCAATTTCGGCACGCCCCCAACTTTCGCAGCCATTCCGGCCATGGCGACATCGACTTCGGATTCCGGGATCTCAATCTTGCGACGCTTGACCTCTTCAATGAGCAACTGTGTGCCAACGGCATGTTCACGCGCCCGCTTCAGCAACTCTTCCGTATGGCGCCCGAGTTCCTCACGAGGCATGTGCTGACTATAAAAATCCATCAGCCGTTTTAATTCTGCCAAAACTGCTTTTTCGGAAATGGTCTGTCCATTTACTCTAATTTTCATGGTTTTTCCTCTCTCTAAAATCGCGGTGCCACCGACACAGCGGGATGAACATAAATTGGAGACAAAGCCTCCCCTTCAAGGCCTGCAACAACTCTTTGCGCCACGACCCTGGCCACCATCTCCGCTCTTGGAATACGAGCCTCCTCGACCATCACAACCCCGGCAGGGCAGATGGCCTTTAAGGACGCCTGAATCCGCTCCCAATCGGAACTAACCCAAACAGAGCCGCTCTTTTTCAAATACTCCGGCATTTGATCTGCGCCTGCCACAATCCAATCGCCATGGCGCGACACGATGCCATGATCCCACCCAAAACAACCCGCCCACAATTCGTTCCGTCGGGCATCTCCCAGGACGACCACTTGTTCCACGCCCGTCTCATTCAGGATTGCCCAAGCCAAAGCACTCGCACTCGAAACGGCCATCACCGGCTTGTGATCCGGAATTGCTAAACCCCGTATCCCGGACACCGCCATCCGAAGTCCTGAAAATGCACCGGGACCGACCCCCACGGCGAACCTATCGATATCCGCCCAACACCAACTCCCGACCGAGGCCAGCGCATGGATATCCGGAAATATCGGGCGAAGTTGACGGCCTTCAGCCACCCATTCTTTTTCGAAAATTACAGTCTCCCCATCCAGCATGGCCAGGGATCCTGTTTGGGTTGAAAGTTCGAGTGCCAATATTTTCATTATGTTTTTGCTTGATTCCATGGCCGTGTGTGTGGATGATTCGCACTTGCAAACGTTATGGCGAATGTAGCTCAGTTGGTTAGAGCGTCAGATTGTGATTCTGAATGTCGCGGGTTCGAGCCCCGTCATTCGCCCCATTCCTGTTATTCCAAGTTTTATTCAGCCCAGATTTTTTTCTCACTTTCAATTAACGCCCGCGTTGTTTCATAAGCGGGAAAGTTGACAAGTAATTTAAGCTCACGGGCGGCTTTGTCAAATTCGCCATATTTCGTATATAACCCGGCAAGGGTTTCGTGATTATAGGGTTCCCAGTATTGCCAATTCGTATGCCCCTCCCAATACGCAATGGCCTCGGAGGGGGAGTCATCCCACAGGAACCTGGTCTTCAGCCGCCGCAACTGGCTCCGGTATCGATTTTGCATCAAGCCGCGCTCACACCATAGCTTGGACTGGTGCAGCCGTTCCTCCCGCTGCGCCCCCGTCACCTCATCCGCATTGTAATATGCTAACTCTGAAGCAAAAATACTGAAATAATAGTTCCAAGGATAAAGCCCAAAGGCACGTCGACAGCTATCCGTCACTTGCTCCACCTCTGGCGCAGAAGTCCCGTATTCAGCTTTCCAGGCCCAATGCGCCGCCAACGAAGCGTTCATACCATGAAAGAGGCCTGCTAACGAAAGGCCGAATAACAGCACGCCCATAGTCGCCAAAAACAACTGATCCACACGTATACGGTCGTAAACCTTCATAGTCCTGAAAAAAGAAAGCCCCGTCCTTCATGGAGGGGCCTTCTTGAATCCAATATTTACATCATAGTTAGCCGCGTTTCCCAACAGGAGTCGGGGAAGGTTGCGTTGTGCTGGTGGTTGTGCTCGGAATTGTGACCCCGATGATCTCCTGATGGGGACGAGGCTTCAAGATCTGTTCGATGGTCTTTTCAATCCGAACCGCTCTTGCCGACAAACTCTCCGCGTCCTCCGCACCCTTTGCCGCTACCTTCAGATCAGTCGAACCGGCAGCAATGACTGCAAGCTTAACCTTATCGGAGAGCACTTTCAGGCGCTCAACCTGATTGGCAAGTTCACGGGCAATACGCACCGCTTGCTGAGCCGCACGTTTGGCCTTTTCAAGAGCCTCACCCGCCGCCTTGATCTTTGCCTTATCACCGCTCTCCGTTGCAATTTTCAAATCCGCGCTTGCCTTGGCCTCATTCGCAGCGGTCAGATCGACTTCCTTCAGAGCCTTGGCCAGAAGATCCTTGGCCTGCTGATAAATCATCTCAACGTTTGCTGCAGCTTTAGTTGCGCGGTCGACAGATGTCGGCACAGGCGCCTCCGCAGCCTTCCCAAGAATTGGAACCAAAGCCATTCCCGCCACCAAAATGCTCGCCATTAACTTCTTCATATTTAGACCTCCATTTTGACCCTATT
>Ga0194053_10000734_pt1 | contig 23142 bp, 13 predicted proteins | sample SepL228m_MetaG_FD_161684 | JGI IMG/M metagenome (GOLD analysis project Ga0194053, IMG submission 161684) | Anoxic zone freshwater microbial communities from boreal shield lake in IISD Experimental Lakes Area, Ontario, Canada - Sep2016-L227-8m | ecosystem: Environmental > Aquatic > Freshwater >... | reverse complement strand
CTTTATCCTTCCTGACACCTATTATTATTGAGTTCTTTCATTTGATAACACATTCAGACATTGGTCTCCCTTTTCTCGACGTAAGACCTTAGACTTCAGATTTGAGATTTGAGATTCCAGACTTCAGACTTCAGACCTTAGACTTCGGACTTCGGACTTCGGACTTCGGACTTCAGACTTCGGATTTCAGTTTTCGGATTTCGGATTTCGGATTTCAGATTTCGCCCCTCGGACCGGCACAGCGAGGCGCCAGAGCGTATTGCGATGGCTGCGCCGTGGGGATGACTGGTATAAAGGCTTCACCGGAGAGTAGTCGCCCGCCCAGGCCAGCAGCACCGCGCTGCCGTGCTCGACCACGGAGGACAAATCCAAACCTGGCGGCGTGATAAAGGTGCGCATGGCGTTTTGTTGGCCGCCCATTTGAGAAAGAAAAGAGGCGGCCATCGTGCCGTTCGGCAGATCGTCAATTTGTCCGCTTCCCCCGCCGCCAAAGGTTCTTTGGCGTGATTGGACGGCGCCTTGAAAAGCCGATCCGTATCTGGCCACGAAGTCCTTCAAGAGTGTTCCCCGTTCCCTTGAGACGGTGAACGTTTTGGCGGCATTGGCCGCCAGGTCGCCGAGACCCATCACATAACCGTCGATGACAATCTGTGCGTTGGCGAGATTGCGGTCGGTGTGGTTCTCGACTTTCACCTGCCAGCCGTCACCCGAGGGAACCACCGTGGCGTTTAGTGGCAGCGCGCCCGGTTGCCACCAGTCACTGATGAAAAGCTGGCTGGTCCAGACCGGGACAAAGATTTCCGCTTTGAAGCTGTCCCCCTGCTGGAGGACGGTCGCCTTCTCGCCAGATTGACCGCTGCTCCAGCGTCCGATGAACTCGCCGCGAAAGGTCGCGAGTTTTTGCCGGCTTTCCAGGATGTAGCTCTGGTTGGCGGGCGAATAGACCGAGGCATAGGTCTGGCCGCGGAGTTCGGCGCGCTCGCCCTTCAGCAACACATCCACGACGTGCAGCTCGTTCCATTCTGATTCGCCGGCGCGCAGCTTGTAGCCAATGAAGTAAATCAGGAGTGAAAAGAGCACGACATAACACGGGAATGTAATCCAAGTCAGCATCGGTTTGCCGATCCGCTTGAGCCAGTATTGGTCGAGCGGACCGATGACGACCAAATACACCATCAGCAGCAGCAACAGCCAGCCCACCGGCAGCTTGTGGACCTGCCGGCTGTCAATCATCGCGCCGAAAATGCCGTCGCTGCTCCAGCCGCCCGACTGATTGAAATCGGCCGAAACGTACCACGCGCCCGGCACCTCGATCAGCTTTGCCCAAAAGGTCGGCAGATTCTTCCATGAACGAAACGGCTCACGCTCGGGACTGAACAACAAGGCGGTGACACGCCCGCGCCCGCGATGGGCGGTGACAATGAGAGGGATAGCTTCCGCCGAAACCACGGCGGTGCCGTCGCGCATGGCGCCAACGGCAACCTGCAACGCGGCGGCTTCAAAGGCGGGGTCGTCCGGCAACTCGCTGAAGGGATTGCCGGGCAGGACGTCCGGTCGGGGCGCGGTTTTGTTTCTGGCGGATGCCCCTGGGCGATTGCCGGCAGAATAGGGAAGGTTGGTGGCCCAAGTGGCGCTTTGCAGCCATTGCTGGAGCTCCGGATGGCGTTGGACTGGCTGGATGTCTTTGAGGTCGAACGGAAAGAGGTTCCTCAGCCAGGGCGTGGCGGTGATGTCGGAGATTTGCTCGACAGCGACGATGAGGTGGCCGCCCGCATTGAGCCAGTCGAGGAGTGCGTTGGCCTGGGCAACCTTCAACTCGGGAGCTTTCTCGGAGTTCAGGTAAATGGACTCCATTCCATCGAGGACGAGCGGGTTGTCTGGGAAGATGGAAGGTTGCAGGCGGGCCGAGGCTGGCTGCAATTCCGCCGCCGTTGGCAGAATAGGCCGGATTACCGGGGCCCCCCCCGCCGTTCGTGCCAAGGCCCCGATCAGGGGAACGTTCGATGCCATCTGCCTGCGCGGCGGGATGCCCATCTGTTCGGCCCGCACCCTGCCGCGCTCATCGAGCAGGCGCACGTCCCACCGGCTGTAACCCCGTGCTGTCGAAAAGACCGGAATGACGACCCGCTTGAGCGTGCCGGTCGGCAGCTCGACCTCCAGTCGCCGCGCCTGACCTTCAGTAAACTGCCCCCCACCGACCTCCACCACGCCGGTGAACGCCGGCCCGTCATTTTTGATCTCGCACACCACCGGGAACCAGCAGGCTTCCGGCACAATGCTATCGTAACCGAGGAACACATCGAACTGGAGCATGGCCCGCGCCCTCTCGGCCCCGCCACAAAACGCCAGGAGCCAGAGGACGAAAACAAGAAGCCGGAATCTTTCAACGCCTCGTTGTGACCGGCACTCGGATTGATGCTTCCCCGCCATGATCTTTTTGCGACAAAATGTGACTGGACACTCTATAAGCAGACCCCGGTTATTTGGCAATGTTCAAATCATCCCTGGGGCGTGTAACCAGGGTGGTTTCAAGAAATCGTAGCCGCCGACGGCAGTCGGCGCTAACACTCCGATAATCGAGGAAAAGTGCGCCGACTGCCGTCAGCGGCTACGATTTCTTGAAACCGCCCTGGTTTGGCAGGGGTAATTGCAGTGGCTATCGGTTGCTGGCCCTGCGGCGTTGGCCGGGTCAAGAGCTTTCACCCTGCCGTTCCAATGGGATATTGGGTCCGCGATCCTCCGCCATTGCAGGTTGGGGTTGCTTCTGTCCGTTCACAAACCGGGCGCGGTATCTGGAGGGCGACATGCCGAAATGTTCGCGGAAGCAGCGGCTGAAGTAGTTGGCATCGAGCCAACCCGACAAGGCGCCCACTTCACCGACCGGAAGGTCCTCGCGGCGCAGCAGATTGGTGGCAAGCTCCAAACGACGGCGGGTCAAATAAGCCATGGGTGGCAGACCCACAGCGGCGCGGAAAAGACGCACAAAATAGGTCGGCTCGATATGCGCGCGCGAGGCGAGGCTTGTCAATGTCCAAGGTTCGGTGGGAGCCTCATCAATGAGCTTGAGGGCAGCGGCGGCGGCGCGGTGCGATTTGACCGGCTTGTTCCCTGAGGTCACCGCCACGTTACGGGCGAGGGAACTCAAAATCTGCACCAGCAGGCCGAGGTGATCGCCAAAATGACTCAGGTAGTCCTTCTGGGCAAGGGAGCAGAGGTCATCGAACAGCCTGCGGCACCGATTAAATTCCTGGTCGGGCAGATGGAGGGATACCATGCCATGCTGTTGAGACGCCATGGGAATGGCCCATAGCAGACGACCAAGAAAGGGTTCGTCCGCCATCCAGCTCAACTCCTTTCCGAGCAAAGCGGTATCGAAGCAACAGTTATAGAGGCATAGACCCTGGACCTCGGCATAGCCGTGCCAGGCACCGGGCCGGAAAAGAAACACGTCGCCCGGGCCGGGCCGGGAATCGCCCAGCACGCTGTGATGCAGACAGGTTCCTTCCGTGATGACCACGATTTCAATAAACTCGTGATCGTGGATGCAATAGTTTCCATGATTCCGGTTAAATTTGGCCACAATTCGCCGAACCGATTGGTAGTAGTTCTTCCATGCGATTTGAGTGAACGGCAGCGGGTCTGGCATGGGGACAATATGCCCCACCGCCCCGACAGCCGCAAACCCGTATTTCAATTTTGTGCTAAAAATACTCAATTCAGTCCTAACGCCACGTGCCGCGTTCTGCCATAGTTCTTTGTGTACATGTGCAGATTGTTATAACCCGCTGTGGTTCTTGCGAATTCGGAACCAATGGCATTATGAAAACATCGATGACATTCTCGCGGCAGAGCCTGGCAAGGCTCTTGGCCTTTCTGTTTTCAATGGCTCTTTGGGCGTCAGCGTTTGCAGATGTGTATTGGGCTGGCTGGGATAGTACTGACTGGGCTGACACGAACAACTGGGGGAATGGATTTCCAACCAATACCGGAGCGGGCAACGCGATTATCAATCCAGGGGCCAACCCTTGCGTGGTCAGCAATGCGGGCAACTACACGGTCGATGGCATTTACATTTCCATCGGTGTAGGAATGAGCATTATTCCTGGCGGGCAACTCACCACGCCGACCACATTCGTAACCGGCGTGTGGGGGAATAGTCTGCCGGTGGAGGTAACGGGAGGCGCGCTGAACATCGGGGGTTATCTCAACATGGGGCCGGGTGGATTTGACGGAGATGTCAACATCTCGGGCGGGACGGTGACGGCGGAAGCCCTTTCGATTAACACCACGGGTGGGGCGAGCATGGATATTTCCGGAACTGGCCGTTTTGTTACGGATATCAGGCAGTTGGGCAACGTCCGGTACTGGATCAATAGCAGCAACATCACGGCTTACGGTGGCGCTGGCACGGTGATTGTGGACAGCATTAGCAGTCCAGGAAACATCATCCTGACCGGAGTCTCAGCCCCCCCCCCGGTTACCACTCGCTATTGGAATGGGAATTCTTCCCAAGCCTGGTCAAATCCTGATAACTTCCAGTCTGACGGCTCCAATCTTCCAGGGGTTCCCACCACCGGCAACACGGTTTACCTGGAGCCGTGGGGGGTGCGAGAACCGCTGATCAACAGCGGCAACAACGCGACCCTGAACGCGGTTTACCAAAGCAAGGGCATGACGGTTGCGGTCGGTGGAGCGCTGGACACGACGTATTTCAAGGTGGGTCAACACGCGAGCGTCACGCTCGACGTGAGTGGCGGAACCCTTTCGGCCGCCAACCATCTCGACGTGGGCGGCTACGGCGGCACGGCCACCCTGAATGTTTCGGGCGGTTCCATCACCGTCGGCGGGCTGTATCTGAACTTAAACGGAGATACGAACCCGGTGGCGGGCTCGTATGTGAATCTTACGGGAGGAACTCTGAGGGCCAGCGGCTCCCTTTCAATTAACGAGAGCCACGCGGCGCTGTTGAACATGGCGGGCGGAACGCTTGTCCTGCCGAGCAGCCAACTCGCCGTCGCGCGCATCTGGATGAATGATGGCAGCATTGCCGCCTATGGGGTGGCCGGCAACACCAACAGTTTCAACATGGATCAGGCAGCCCTCCCCGGAAGCCTGGTGATCACTGCCATCTATCCGGGGTTCGTGGCCGACACCTTCAGCCAATGGAATCCTCAGGTTTTCAGCAACTTGCCATCGGCACTGGATCGATCCATGGCTTTGGTTCCGCCGGGTCTGCGGGTCTTGACGAATGCCTGCTACAGTTTCGGCACGGCGATTTCCACGAACGGCGAGGTCTATTTCACCGAGTACGGCAACATGAGGATTTGCAAATACAACCCTGTGAATGGCAGGGTGACTACGGTGGTTTCAAGCCGGCCGGGAGTCTTCGGGATGGCAGCGGACCTCGCGGGCAACCTCTTTTATGCGCAGGATTCCGATAGCGGCACCGGCACGGTGATCAAGCGGACGCCCGGTGGCAGCGAGTCGGCCATTATTGGCAGTTTGACCCGTCCGAGGCAACTCGCCACGGACACGGCGGGCAACCTTTATGTGGTGCTGGAGGTGGGGAAATTACTTAAATGGACCAAGAGCACAGGAGTTACCACCACTCTGCTGGATCAGGGCCAGATGCCATTGACTCCTGAAGGAGTAGCCGTCGCTCCCGATGGCCGCATCTATTTCAGCACCTACGGTCACGGCGCCGGACCGGGAACCGCCTTGACCGAGGGCGCAGTTTGGGTGCGGGAAACCAACGGCGTCATCAGGGTGCTTGCGGGAGGGTTTTCGAGAGGTCGGGGGCTGGCCTTGCATCCCAACGGAGATATCTACCTGGCGGCCGAGGCCAATGTCTGGGACAATGGGAACTCGGGGCTGCTGGTGAAGATCACGACCAACGGAGCCGTGACCCGCGTCGTGACGGGCATTGATTATCCGCAGTTCCCTGCGATCGGCGCTGACGGCAAAGTGTATGTGACCCTCGCTCGCGATAACGAACTGACCTGTTACGACCCTCAGAATAGCTTTGCGCCCCAGACGGTTTCCACGCCTGGAGTTACTCTCACCGCCGAAGGGGCGACATGGCAGGAGACTGCCGGCGGCAATTATCCGTTCCGACTGCACCTGGCCAACACCAACAATCCTGCGGATGCGATGACCATTCCGGGTTATCTCCGCATCAATCCAGGCGCGGACAAGATCAGCCTGTGGTGGAATGTGCCGGTCACCAACTTCAACATCAGCCTGGCGCAGGTTCCTAATGCTTCGGGCAACACGAATTCGGGCCAATTCATCCTGCCTGCCGGCTCGGTGAACTGGGCTTATGGTTCGGCGAATGTGAGCGTCATCCCGCTGCGTGAACACAGGCGTTGCCGCTGGCCGATGACTCATATAGGAGACGGGTCGTTGGAAGCGCCCGCCCCCGACTTTGGTGAGAGGCCGGTTTCCTACCTGGTCTATGTGAGTGTCGCAAGCCCGCCCGCGCTCAAGATTCAGCCGTGGACCGGCAATCGGGTGCGCCTTTCCTGGCCCGCCTCCGCTGCGGGCTACGCGCTGCAGCGTTCCACTTTGGTCGCGGGAGGTTATGCCAACCCCGGACTAACGGTGACGGTCGAGGGCAATGAGAGCGCAGCTTACGATGGCGCAGTGGCAGGCGCGCGGTTTTACCGGTTGACTAAACAGGCGTCTGGTCGGAGAGTTAATTTGGGTCATGGCGTTTTAGAATAACAAGACCACTATGAAAAGTAGAGCGAGCTTCAATCGGAGAATAAATGCCGTGGCCACTGGCGGAGGCGAGCATGGCTTTACGCTGATCGAGCTGCTGGTGGTGATCGCCATCATTGCGATTCTGGCCGCGCTGCTGCTGCCGGCGCTCGGCAAGGCCAAAGAGAAAGCCCAGGCCATCAATTGCGTCAGCAACATGAAGCAAATTGCGCTCGGCTCCACCATGTATCGGGATGACAACCGGGGCATCATTCAGCCGCTTTGGTTTCAGGCGGGCAGTCCTGTGATGCCCAAATACGTTTACGATCCCAGCACTTTTGTCGTTCAAAATCCCAACGATTTATGGTGGCCGGATTGTCTGCGGCTGAGCGGCTACGTCAAGTCGGTCAAGGTGTTCAGTTGTCCGGCCCTGAAAGCCAACGCCGGGCGTAACATTGGGGGTGCTCTCAACGTGAACTATGCCTTGGGGATCGGGATGAATTGGAACGAGTCAACCACCATTGCCCAGACGGGGCAGTCTGATGTGCCCTGGGTCAAGGAACCAATGATTTCCCGTCCCAGCACCTTCATTGTTTTCGCGGACGCCGGGAGTGTGACCGCCGCTACCGCGAAAGACCCGAACGCGGACAACTGGGTGCCCGACCTCGCGTTTGACGCCGCCAGCGCACAGTATTTGGGTTATGGCGCCCTGTACTTTCGCACTCCCAGCGATACGGGCGCTTATTTCGCGGGCGACGGCCGCTCCGTGCCCCGGCACAGCCGGCGCTGCAACTTTGGTTTTTTTGATGGCCACGCCGAGGGCATGAAAAACAGCAGGGCGGGCTATCAGTATTATGTCAGAGGATATTACAACATCGGTGAAAAACAACCTGAAGAGTGCTGGTGGGCCAGGAACCACTAGCCGGCGGTCGAGGCATGAATTTATTTGCCGACCATTAACCAAACTCGCTATGATAAGAAACTTGCTCTTCGGTTTGGTGGTTGCGTTGGCGGTTTTTGGATGCGGAAAGAAAGGCGCGCAAAGCTCTGGCGAAGCGACTTTGGATGAATTGAACCGGGCTTTGTCCGTGATGGCCATGAGCAGCGCACGGCCTCCTGCAGACATTAACGATCTGACCAATTTTCCCACTCTTCGAGGCAAGACCTTGCCCAAGGCGCCGGCGGGCAAGAAGCTGGTTTTGGACGCTGTGGGCCAACGCGTGATTTTTGCAGATCCGTAACAAATCGAATCAAATAACAACAACATAAATAACGACAAAACAACACATGAAAGAAACAATGAAATACCAACGGCAGAGCATGGCAAGGCTATCGGCCTTTCTATTGTCAATAGTTCTAGGCACATCCGCGCTCGCAGATGTATATTGGGCTGGTATGGTCAGCAGTGACTGGGCGGACACGAACAACTGGGGTGGGCCTGGCGGATTTCCAACCAATTCCGGAGCCGGCAATGCGATCATCAATCCGGCTGCCAACCCGTGCGTTGTCAGCAATGCGGGCAACTACACGGTGGATGGCGTTTACGTTTCCATCGGTGTGGGAATGAGTATTATGCCTGGCGGGCAACTGACCGTCCCGACCACCTTCGTAACGGGCGCGTGGGGGATCAGCCTGCCAGTGGAGGTAACCGGGGGCGAACTGAACATCGGTGGGTATCTCAACATAGGTGCGGGCGGATTTGAGGGCGATGTGAACATTTCGGGCGGGACGGTGACGGCTGGAAACGTTGCGATTAACTCGGGCGGCGGGGCAAGGATGGACATTTTGACCAACGGGACGTTCATCACCGGCATCGGCGGGAACGCACAATATTATGTCGCCCATAATGCCATCACCGCCAACGGCAATGCCGTGGGGTGGTCGGTTAATATGGATACCAATTCCATCCCCAACAAAGTGGTTCTGACCGCGGTCTATGTTGCGCCATCCACTTCGACCAACTACGTTTTCGACAACAGCGGCGGAAACAACATTTGGACCAACAAGCTGAACTGGAATCCCGACGGACAGCCAGGGCAGTATGATTCGGCAACCGTTGCCGGGGGCTTGTATGTGATCCTGAATTCCGGGACTGAAGGTTATGTGGGCAATCTGATGGTGGGAGCGACCAATGGCGAAGGCGCGGTGAACTTTGATCCCGGCTGCAATGTTTCGTTCCGCGATACGAACGTTTCGCTCATCGTCGGTGGCATCCCCAACAGTGGTGTTTACCCGAGTTATTGCATGTTCAACGGTGGCAGCGTGATCACGATGGGCGATGTGGTGCTCGGCGGCAGTGGGGGACGGGTTGATGCCCGGCACTACGGTGGCAATTGCACGGTAGGTGGCGCGCTTCGATTGGGTTCTTATTTGTATGCTCCGGGTGTTTCCGCGACGAATGCATCGCTGCGGCTTATCGGCAACAGCGGCGGGTTCGCTGGAATCGGCGCCATCGAGATCGGGGATGCGGCAACGCTCGCTTACGAGTTCAACGGTGGCAACGCCATCAAGCCGTTGAATGCGGCTGGGGCAGTCAACATCTCCCCGGACGCGGTCCTGGTGGTGGATGGAACGGGCTACTCGGGACTAACGACCGACTTGACGCTTTTGCAGGGGGCATCGATCACGGGAGCTTTCACCACCGCGATTCTCACGAATTTCCCGAGCGGTGTCGCTCCGAGTTTGGTCTATACGGCGAACCGGCTGAAACTTTCGCTGGTCGTTGGCCGGCCGAATTTCGGCCTGACCATTACGAGCTTGGGCGGGGGGACGAATCAGATTTCGTGGAGCATCGGAAACATCGAGACGGCAACCAATATCGCAGGGCCATGGCAGCTTGATCAGTGCGCCATTTCACCACTGATCCAGGTGGCCAGCAGCGGTCAGAAGTTCTATCGCGGCGTATTGTTCGGGATCCCCTACACGTTCGACAATGAAACGGGCAATAACCTGTGGACCACAGACGCGAATTGGAACCCCGATGGGACTCCGGGCCAATTTGACGACACGGTGGTCGAAAACGGCCGGGGTGTTTACGTGACTGCGCCTGCTGGGGATGTGCGCTCGATCATCGTTGGAAAAACCATCGGCAACGGCGCGTTTAACGTCATCGGGGCAGGATCAATCTCGTTCAAGGATCCGTGCAAATCAGTGATTATTGGCGGTGCGTCAGCCAGCCCCTATGTGAACTATTATCGCCAGAGCGGGAACTTGGATACCGTCGGGGATTTTGTCATGGGCTTCAGAGGCGGCAAAGTGGACGCACAGTTTTCGGGGCCGGGAACGCTCGCCATCGGCGGCACGCTGCAACTGGGCTCCTTCATGTCTCCCGGGTATTCCTTCTTTGAACTTCTCGGTGGTGGTGGAACGATCACCGCCGGCGGATTTGAGGAAGGCAGTGCTGGCGAGTTGATTTACAACTTTAATACTGGCGACTCTCTCAAAACCCTGGTTGTTTCGGGCAATGTGAGCTTGCAGTCAGGGTCAACCTTGACTGTCAAGGGAACGGGCTTCCCGAACGCGACCGGAACTTACAACTACACTCTCATTCAAGGAGGGTCACGGGCGGGGACATTCACGACCGTCAATGTCAGCGGGTTCCCCGTGGCGGGGACTACGGCCACCGTCGGTTATGCCGGCGGGAACGTCACGCTTCAAGTGGTGGTTCCATAGGGTGGCATGAGGTTCGCCATCGGAGCGCGTCCGGGTGGGCGCGCTCCGAGTCAGTCCGGGCGGGCTCAAAACATCTGCGTGGCTTTTTGCCGACCGGGCTATTGACTAATTTGCGACATCAGCAAACTGTTAGCGGAGCAACTCAACTGCAAACACAACTCGTAATCCTTGGAGCCGTCCTCTTGACTGCAGGCGGTTTCGCCCAGGCCCAGGACTGGAAACCGTGCGAAGGCCCGTTGATGACGCGTTGGGCCAAGGATGTTTCGCCCAATAACGCGCTTCCGGAATATCCAAGGATGCAAATGGTCCGCAAGGACTGGCTGAACCTGAACGGCCTGTGGGATATCAAGCTCGCCGACGGCACCAACGCGAAGATTCTTGTCCCGTACCCGGTCGAGTCGGCGCTGTCGGGCGTGATGAAACACAGCGATCGGCTGACTTACCGGCGCACCTTCGAGGTGCCGGCGGCATGGCGCGGCAAGCGCGTGCTGCTCCATTTTGGGGCGGTGGACTGGCGGGCGGAGGTCTTTATCAATGGCCAGGCGGTCGGCAAGCATGAGGGCGGATACGCGCCGTTTAGCTTTGACGTCAGCAGCGCTTTAAAAAAGGACGGGCCGCAGGAAGTGGTGGTGAACGTATGGGATCCGACTGACTTTGGGACGCAGCCACGCGGCAAGCAGGTGGACAATCCCAGCGGCATCTTTTACACTTCAGTTTCGGGAATTTGGCAAACGGTTTGGTTGGAGCCAGTCGGCAGTTCATGCATTACAGGCATTAAAGCGGTTTCGGACATCCAGACAAGAACGGTTGTGTTCACCATTCAGGCGGAAGGCGGCACATCCGACAAGGTAACGATCCAGTGTAAAGCCCTTCGCGCGAAAGTTTCTGGAAGAACAGGCGAGCCAATTGCAATGAGCGTTTCCAAGGCGAAACTCTGGTCGCCGGACGCCCCGACGCTTTATCCGATTACGGTGAAACTGGCGTCGGGAGATACGGTGCAGAGCTATTTTGCGATGCGCAAGACCTCCGTGGGCAAAGACAAGGATGGCATTATGCGGATGATGCTGAATGATGAATTCATCTTCCAGCACGGGCCGCTGGATCAGGGCTGGTGGCCGGACGGACTTTATACCGCTCCGACCGACGCCGCGCTCCAATATGATTTGAAGATGTTGAAGTCCATGGGTTTCAACATGCTTCGCAAGCATGTCAAGGTTGAGCCTGCCCGGTTCTACTACCATTGCGATCAGATGGGAGTGCTGGTTTGGCAAGACATGCCAAGCCGAAGCGTTGGAGGCGACGGGACGATGGTCCGTGGTTTTGACCCGTTTGGCGGCGAGTCGGGGAAAGCCGATTTTGAACGCGAATGGAAAGAAATCATCGAAGCGTTTCAGTTTTTCCCCTGCATCGTGATGTGGGTGCCGTTCAATGAAGGCTGGGGGCAGTATGACACCGAGCGCATCGCGGCTTGGACCAAAGCGCTCGATCCGACCCGGCTGGTGAACAACGCCAGCGGCTGGGTGGATAAGAACTGCGGCAACATCGTTGACATGCACAACTACAACGGTCCGGCAATGTCACCGGTGGAAGAAACGCGAGCCAGTGTCCTGGGCGAATATGGTGCGTTTTCACCCGGCTTCCGGGGGCATGTGTGGAAAGAGAAAGGCAATTCGGTGGAGTTTAGCCCTGAGAATCAAAACGCCCTGTTTAACCCATACAATCTGGCCAACAAGGAGATTCACCGACTCATCGGCAAAGGCCTTTCCGCTGCGGTCTATACCCAGCTTACCGATGTGGAAGATGAAGTCAACGGACTGATGTCCTATGATCGCGAAGTGGTGAAGATGCCGCTTGAGAAGTTAGCCGCGTCCAACCGCGCGCTGAATATTCCTCCTCCGAAGGTCAAAGCGTTGATTCCGAACGCCCAGGAAAAGGCCCAGATGTGGTCTTACACGACCGATAGCGTCCAAGCGGGCACGAATTGGTTCGCCGAAGATTTTGACGACTCGGCTTGGAAGAAGGGTCTGGGTGGATTTGGGCATGTGGCGGAGCATCGCGGTGCGGTGGTGGGAACGAAGTGGGATACGAAGGATATCTGGATTCGACGGACGGTGGAGTTGTCCGCCGAAGACCTGGCCCATCCCGAGCGGTTGTTCTTTGATTTCTATTATGACGAGAATGTGGAGATTTATCTCAACGGGACATTGGCCTGCAAGCTGACCCATGGGCCTAACCGTTACGTTGTGAGTCCGCTCTCTCCTCAGACTGCCAAGGCGTTGCGGGCGGGCAAGAACCTGATAGCAGCCCATGGCTCGACCACCCAGATTGAAGTCACGCGCTGGCAGAACATTGACATCGGACTTTCGCGGAATCTTGATGTCAAGACCCTGCTTTTCCTTGGCGATAGCATTACGGCAGCCGGGGGATATGTCCGGATCATTGAGGCTGAGCTGGCCAACCAGCCGCCAATGAATTCGTGGAAGGTGATCAATCGTGGGCTGGGCAGCGAAACGGTTTCCGGCTTGAGCGAACCGAATCACCCGCCTGGGCCAAGACCCTGCCTTTTCGCGCGACTTGACAAGGAGCTTGCGGAGGTAAAACCGGACTGGGTCGTTGCCTGCTACGGGATCAATGATGGCATCTATCACCCATTCAATAAAGAAAGGTTCGCCGCTTACCAGGCTGGCATCGAGACTCTCATCCGAAAGGTGCATGCTTCTGGAGCCCATTTGGTTCTACTGACGGCACCGCCCTATGCTCGTCCGGGACTGGAATTGCCCAAGGGGACCAGGGCGCAGGATGCGACCAAGCTGCTTGCCAGGTTGAATGCTGAGGGGGAAACGGAAGCCGAGAAAGATCCGCGCAAGTTCGGGTATATTTGTCTCTATCCATACTACGACTATGTCATGGCGCAGTATGCCAAGTGGTTGCTGTCGCTCAATGACCGCAACGATGTCCATGTCATTGATCTGCGAACGCCCATGCTGGCCGATGTGAAAGCGGCTTACGAAGGCACTGACGGGGTTCATCCCAGTGGTGTCGGCCACGAAATCATGGCCAGGGCATTCCTCCTGCAATGGCCGTTGATCAACGCGGCAGTAACGGCCGGTGGAAAATGACCGCAATGAATGGAGTCCTAGGTGGTTACGCCTGGTCGTATCGTTCCGATCAGACTTCCCTACGCCCTTTCAGCGCTTGTATTCAGATGCTGGCCAGTTGCGCGACCGGAGACGGCAATTTGCTTCTCGATGTCGGGCCGAACGCGCTCGGCGAGATTCCAGCCGATCAAGCGGGGCGGCTCAGGGAAATGGGCGAGTGGATGCGGAAAAACGGAGAGAGCATCTACCGGACTCGCGGCGGTCCCTTTCACAACGGCAAGTGGGGCGGTTCCACCTACCAAGGCAACGCGGTTTATCTGCATGTGTTCAAGTGGAACGGCGACCGCTTGGTCCTGCCGCCGCTCAAAGCGAAGATCGTCAAGTGCTCAGTGGAGTTTAAGCAAACTGCCGAGGGCATCACGCTGACGCTGCCAGCGAACAAGCAGGACAAAACAGACGCGGTCGTAACGCTGGAACTTTCCGCTCCGGCGGCGAATGAGATGGAAGACGGCCAGCCGCTTGCGGTCGAAAATGGGAGGAGTGCCGCCAAAGAGGCTCTCCGACAGGCTGCAGTCAACAGTCAGCAGTCACCCTCGCAGCCCAAGAAACCAACTTGAAGAACACGATTAAATTGACAGCAAAACAATTAACAGCATGAAAACTGACCCTATGAAAATGAGACGGAAATGCCTGCAGACCATCGGTTTGAGCGCGGCGTTGTGCGTGAGTGTGGCTTGGCAGCCAAACCTGTCGGCCGCGGAGCCCTCCGGTGTCAACGCCGCTCCCGGCGGATTCAAATACTTCGTTGGAATCGTGGGTAATCCGTCGCTTCCGGACATAAGCTGGAGCGACGAGGAACTGGAGCAAATCAAGGCGCTGGGCGTGAACATGGTCCAGCTCAGCATCGCCTGGGGTGGGAAACCGGCCAACGAGGTGCTGAACCTGGAGGATCTGGATGCCGAGCAGCGGGCCAAATTCGCCTTTAGGATCCAGCAAGCCAAGAAGCACGGGTTGAGGACGATTGCGCAGTTCGGCATTCCGAGAATGATCAATTACAGCCCGGTTCGACCGGCCTGCATCCTGGACCCGGCGGTGCAGAAGAAATACGAGCAGCTTCTTGGGGAATTCATGACCTCCTTTCCGGAGGTGGACGATGTCCTCGTTTACACTTTTGACCAGCGAGCGTGGCTTTGCAGTGAGTTCGGACCCTGCCCGCGCTGCAGCGGTGTGCCGTTGGATGACCGGGTTCCCGGGTTCTTGAACCTGCTCAACGAGACGATGCAAAAATGCCGCCCCAACACCACGCTCTGGTGGAAGCCTTGGGAGCTGTCCAAAGGCCAGGTCGTGGCCATCCTGGACAAAGTGAAACCGGCCCACTTTGGGCTGATGCTGAATCCCTCGACCAGCAATGAAGTGTATCCCTTCAACGACCGGTCCTTTAAATCCGATCTCGGGGTCAAACGCCTCGTGCGCATGGCCTTCGAACGAAACATCCCGGTGGTGGGCGAGTTTGATCACACCCTCTACAAGCCGCTCTACCAGATCGAGGATTTCTTCCCGCGCCTCATCCATGAGCAGATGCTGGGTTGGAAGGAGATGGAAGGTGTGGTCGGCGTTAAAGAATACTACGGTTTTTCGCCAACCACTTTCTCGGTGAACGCCGCGATGCTCAAGGCATGGATGAAGTCACCGAAGGCGGCGCTTGAAACGCTGCTGCAGGAAATCGCAGCACCTTACGGCGAGAAGGCCGCGCCGATCATGATTCAAGCATGGGAGTATGTCGCGCAGTCCGTGGAAGCCTATCCTTGGGACACCACCTATCTGATCGGTCCGATGGGACTGGACCGCGGCAGTGATGGCTCGCACAGTTGGGAGCCGGTTTCCATCCCCAATGCCACCTGGGATACGCCAATTTGGAAAGCCAATCGCCGGGGCAACTTCATGCTGACGCAGGACTTCAAGGCCCATCCCTGGCTCTTTGAAGACGCCGGTTTGCGGCTCGAGGATTCTGCCGCGCTGGGTTCCAAGGCCATTGAATTCTACGACCAAGCCATCGCCGCCGGAGGGAGCAAGGTGGACGACATTCGCATCCAGCGGGAGATTGTATGGAAGACGGTTCGCTCGCTGCGGTCGAAGTCGCTTCACTTCTTGGAAACGCTGGCCGCGCAGGATGCGCGGATGGTACAGAATGAGGAAAAACAGTTTCCCATCGTGGTGAAACGCCTGGAGATGCTGCTCAAAAAGGATGTGGAGAACCAAGGCGGGAAGGGCTTGGTCGCGGAGAAGTTGGCGCAGTTTCAGCGCGACCCGAAAGCGTGGGTGGGCGCCAATCTCAATCCGCTGGACTACGAATCCAAGGCCACAATGGACTGGAGCAAGTGGGTGCCGCGGCAGGATTGAGCCAGCGCAAAGCGCTGGAGGAAAACAACTGAACACTGTCACCCTTCGGCGAACAGACAAGAATTGAAGCAAGCACCCTGCAAAAAGAAGAATGAAAATGCTACAGAACTACCTGCAAACGTTCGGCTTGACCGCCATGTTGGGTTGGGGTGCCCCCCTGCAACCGGGACTCCTGGCGGCGGCGCCCGCAGAATCTGAACCTCCCCCGCTGGGCAATGCCGGCGTTCTGCGTGATCCGGGTGGATTCAAGTACTTCGTTGGAATCGTCGGCAATCCGACCGTGCCCGATATCAGTTGGAGCGACGAGCAACTCGAACAGATCAAGGCGCTTGGCGTGAACATGGTTCAGCTCAGCATCGCCTTTGGAAATAAGCCGGCCAACGAGGTATTGAACCTTGAAGATTTGGACGCCGAGCAGCGCGCCAAATTCGCGTTCCGGATCAAGCAGGCGAAGAAGCACGGACTCAAGACCATCGCCCACTTCGGCATCCCACGGATGATCAAGCCCGGCCAACCGGCCTGCGTTTTGGATCCGGCGGTGCGGAAGAAATACAAGGAGTTGCTTGCGGATTTCATGACATCCTTTCCGGAGGTGGATGATGTCCTGGTTTACACGTTTGACCAGGGCGCCTGGTTGTGCAGTGAGTTCGGACCGTGTCCCCGGTGCAGCGGCGTGCCGTTGGATGAGCGCGTTCCGGATTTCCTGAACCTGCTCAACGAGACGATGCAGCAATGCCGTCCGAACACGCGCCTTTGGTGGAAACCGTGGGAACTGTCCAAAGGCCAGGTCGTGGCGATCCTTGACAAGGTGAATCCGAATCATCTCGGTTTGGTGTTAAATCCATCCACCAGCAGCGAGGTTTATCCCTTCAACGAGCGCTCCTTCAAGTCCGACCTCGGAGTCAACCGCCTCGCGCGCATGGCCTTCGAGCGGAACATCCCGGTGCTCGGCGAGTTTGATCACACGCTCTACAAGCCGTCGTATATGATGGAGGATTTCTTCCCGCGCCTCATTTACGAGCAGATGGTGGGCTGGAAAGAGATGGAAGGCGTGGTGGGAGTGAAGGAGTACTTCGGCTTTGCGCCGTCCACCTTTTCGGTGAACGCCGCGATGCTGAAGGCGTGGATGAAATCGCCCAACGCGACGCTTGAAACGTTGCTCCGGGAAATCGCCGCGCCCTATGGCCCGAAAGCCGCGCCGCTCCTGATTCAGGCCTGGGAGTATGTCTCGCAGCACGTGCAAGCCTACCCGTGGGACGTGACCTGTCTGATCGGCCAAATGGGACTCTACCGGCATTTGGACAGCTCCCACGACTGGAAGCCCGCCGACATTCCCAACGCGACCTGGGACACACCGATCTGGAAAGCCAATCGGCGGGCAAACTTCATGTTGACCGAAGATGACAAGGCGCACCCTTGGCTTTTTGAAGACGCGGGCTTGCGGCTGGAAGATTCTGCCGCGCTGGGTTTCAAGGCGGTTGGACTCTACGACCAAGCCATTGCTGCTGGCAGCAGCAAGCTGGACGACATCCGCGCGCAGCGGGAGATCGTGTGGAAGACGGTCCGCTCGCTGCGGGCAAGATCGCTGCACCTTCTGGAGACGCTGGCCGCGCAGGATGCGCGAACGGTGCAGAAAGACGAAAAGCAACTTGCCATCGTAACGAAGCGTTTGGAGGCGTTACTGAAGAAAGATGTGGAGAATCAGGGCGGCCATGCGGCGGTTGTGCAAAAGCTCGCGGAGTTCCAGCGCGACCCAAAAGCGTGGTTGGACGGAAACCTCAATCCCCGTGATTCTCAACCCAAGGCCAGGAATCCTGGGGACCATGAATCAAAGGCCACGATGGATTGGAGCAAGTGGGTGCCGCGACAGGATTGAACGGCGCAAAGCGCGTCAGGCCAGAGGCACACCGCGACCATTCCCCGTACGGACATCGTGTAATCAGGGGCAGGACAATGAAGAAAACGCGTAACTGTTCAGGTGTGGGGCAGACCACCGGTCTGCCCCACACCTGAACAGTTACCTAGAATGAAAAGACCAATGTCTGCTATTATGAAGAAAACCATTCTCCGTGCGTTACTGAGTTTATTATTACTGGCGCTGCCATCCACCCATCTCCTGGCGCAAATGGCTGTCAAACCAAGTGATCGGAATGCCAATGAAACATCCGCCCAACGCGACGCGCGGATGAAATGGTGGACCGACGCCCGCTTCGGCATGTTCATTCACTGGGACATGTCCAGCATCCCCGGAACGGAAATCAGTTGGTCGCGCCAATCCGCCAGGCCGCTGGACGTGGACAAAGCCCCCGCCGGCTTCGTGGAAGACCCCGTCTATGACCACCTCTACCAACGGTTCAATCCGACAAACTTTAGTGCCAAGGAGTGGGTACGCGTGGCTCAAGCCGCCGGGATGAAGTACATCGTGTTCACCGCGAAGCATCACGGCGGCTTTTGCATGTGGGACACGAAGTTGACCTCCTACTCGATCATGAACACGCCCTTCAAACGTGATGTCGTGAGGGAGTTGGCCGATGCCTGCCACGAGGCCGGCATGCCTTTGGGCCTTTACTATTCACCGCGCGATTGGCACCAGCCGGATTATGGCGTCGGCAACAACAGCAAATACACCGCTTACATGCAAGGCCAACTCACGGAGCTGCTGACACGCTACGGGAAGATAGACGCCCTGTGGTTCGACGGTTTTGGCGCGGGCGACTCGATCAAGTTCTGGCACGCGAATGAGATACTGGCCTTGGTCCGCCGTTTGCAGCCGCGAATCATCATCAACAATCGCTGCGCGAATTTGTGGTTTGAGGGTAACAATCCCAGCGGTTCGGCACCTTCGCTTCTGGGAGATCATGACACGCCCGAAGGAAGCATTGGCTCTTTTCAAAATGACCGCCCGTGGGAAACCTGCAACATGATCATCCATACCCCCGGTGGTTATGCCTGGTCGTATCGTTTCGACCAAACTTCCATTCGCCCCTTCAGCGAATGCATTCAGATGCTGGCCAGTTGCGCGACCGGTGATGGCAATCTGCTTCTCGATGTCGGACCGAACGCGCTCGGCGAGATTCCCGCGGATCAAGCGGGGCGGCTTAGGGAAATGGGTGAATGGCTGCAGAAAAACGGAGCGAGCATCTACGGAACTCGTGGCGGCCCCTTCCACAACGGAAAGTGGGGCGGCTCCACCTACAAGGGTAACACGGTCTATTTGCATGTGTTCAAGTGGAATGGCGACCGCTTGGTGCTGCCGCCGCTGAAAGCGAAGATACTCCAGTGTTCGGTCGAGTTTAAGCAAGCTGCCGACGGCATCACCCTGACGCTGCCGGCGGACCAGCAAGACAAAGCAGACACAGTCGTAACGCTGGAACTGTACGCGGCGGCGGCTAATGAGATGGAAAACGGCCGATCGCTGTCTGTCGAAAAATGAGCGAGCTATAATGCGAATGATCTGGATCCGACAATTACTGAGAGCGCTGCCTCTGGCGGGACTGCTGTCGGCGCCGGAATCGCCTGCCTCCGATTCCTCTTGGTTGGCCACGGGCGCCAGCGCAGAACAAACCGCCCTGATGGATGCCAGGGCAAAGCACGCGGAGATGGCGCACGACCCGAGCATTCAACTGGACGTCAACCAACTCGACCGGATTACCCGAGCAGATGCCTATGTCGCCACCGAGCAGGCTTCGGTGGACAGCGATCCCCTAAAACCGATGTTTCACATCATGGCCGCTGCGGGAAGCACGGGCGACCCCAACGGGTTGATATATGCCAAGGGCAAATATCATGTCTTTTTTCAGCACAGCCCTTATATGGTGTGGGGAAAACCCGTGGCGGAATGGCCGGAGGGCAAGGTTGGCCCGCAAGTCAGTTGGGGGCACGTCTCCAGCGTGGACGGCGTGTATTGGCAACACGAACCGATCGCGATTATGCCGCAGCCCGGTTCGTATGATCCCGGACTCTGCGCTTCAGGTTCCGCGGTGATGGCGGACGATGGCACCCCGACCATCTTTTATACGGCCGCCGAACCGCAGACGCAATGCATTGCCCGCAGCCAGGATCCCAATCTGCGCTACTGGCGGAAAGACCCGAACAACCCCATCCTCTACGAGCCGAAGATCAATAACTTCCGAAAAGGTGGTTTTCGTGATCCCTTTCTCTGGCGGGAAGGCAAAACCTGGAATTTGATTACTTGCGGTGCCACCACTGACCAGGGCGGCATGGCGGTGCATTTTCAATCGGAAAACCTGACTAACTGGACGCATGTCGGAGCTTTGGCCGAAGGTATGGGCCCGCATTGTGTTGCCTGGGAATGCCCCACTTTCATGCGCTTCGGCGACCAGAGCGTTCTGGTCGTCTCGCCGCTTTTTGATAACTTGCAGGATACGGACCATGCGCCGCGCGGCAGCGTGTCCTACACCATCGGCCCCTACAAGAATGGGAGTACATTCACTCCCGGCGAGTGGAAGCCCTTGGACATTGGCAGTCCCAACGACTTTTATGCGACCCAATGCTTAAAGACCCCTGACGGACGTTATCTTCTTTGGAGCATGATCATCGGTGGCGGTTCACCTGGCCATAACTGGAGCGGAAAGCTCTCCCTGCCCCGAGTCATCACCGTGCGTCCGGACGGCCTGCTGGGTCAAGCGCCGGCACCCGAACTGAAGCAATTGCGGCGCGCGCACTGGGGGAAAACAAACTTGGATTTGGCGGGCGAGCACACGCTGGCCATCAAGAGTGCGACTTGTGAAATCATCGCGGAAATTGAGATTGGCACCGCGAAAGTGGTTGGGCTGGATGTGCGTGCTTCCGACGACTTCAGCACCAAGACCCGCATCTCCTATGACGCCAGCCGTTCCATTCTGGATATTAGTGGACACAAGGCCGGGTTCAAGCTGCTGGCTGGTGAGCATGTCCTGCGTCTCCAGGTCTTTGTTGATCGCAGTGTCATGGAGGCGTTTGTCAACGGGCGTCTATGCGGCACAGTTCAGCCCTTTCAAGACATAAACGACAAAGCGATACGCCTCTTTAGTGAAGGCGGTACAGCGCGCATCCGTTCCGTGGGTATCTGGGAAATGGGTTCGGTGTGGGCGCGGCCTGCTCAATGAGTGGGCCCGAGAATGAAGTGACCGACTGCTTATGAAAACTTGGAGCGCTGGAGTATTCGCGGGCATTGGCGTGGTGCTCACGATTAGCCTGTTGACCTTCGGCTGTAATACCGCCCAACAACATGCGAAGGCGGCAAGAAAGGAGTTGCGGATTCCACGGGTTGCCAAGCCCTGGAGCGATGCCTTGCGGTTGGTGGGTGATGGACATCCCTTGTACAGCGATTTTGCGCTCATCAAGGACAAGCGGGACCAGTGGCATTGCATCGGCACTTTTGGAGAGGCCCCCAGTAGTATTGGCAGTGGGTATGAGCTGAGCGATGGATATACGTTGTTCCACGCAGTGGGACACTCTCTGGAAGCCCCCATGACGCTCCTCGATAAGATTCCCTACCAGATCGCGTCCCCACAAGCCTACATGTGGGCGCCGGGCGTAATCTGGAACCGAGATCGCACTACGGCCTTCTTGTTCTATTTCCATTATCTTGGCTCGTCGGAATTCAAAGAGAACTGCGTTCGTCTATTAACCTCAAACGCGCCCGATCTTACGGCTTGGCGCCCCCATGAGGGAACGGAATTGCTGGAAAAGAACATGGTATTTCGCGAGCAGGACGATCGCGACTTCTGCGTTTTCTGGGATGGCCGCTTGGGCAAATACCTCATGTATTACGCTTGCGCGGGAGTCTATCCCGGACTGCCAGGCCTCAATACCATCGTCCGGGTGCGCACCTCGAAAGACCTCCTGCACTGGTCTGAACCGGTGACAGTCATGGGACCGCCCCCTGGTGGCTACCAATGCGCCGAGTCGCCTTTTGTCCTCTGCCGTGACGGTTATTACTATCTTTGGGTCAGCGGAATCGACTACAGCCGCGTGTCGCTTTACATCTCGGAAGACCCGTTCAACTTCGGCGACCCCGCCGCGAACCGGATCGAGGAACAGCCCGGCCATGCGCCGGAAATTGTTTCCGACCAGGGCCAGGATTATATGGCGTGTTCGATGGTTTCGACGGTGCCCAGCGCAACGCCGGGGGCCAACGACCTTCATGGCATTCTGATCCAGCCTCTGCGTTGGGACAAGCCTGACGCCGGCATGGCAGCGCGGGTGACCCGCAAGCCATGATGATGTTTTCCAGCCCGCACCAGAAAGTCGGCGCGACTGCGCAGCAACGCAATAAACGGCGTGTGAAACAATGAAATTCCCCCGGCAGAGCATGGCGAGGCCATCGGCCCTTCTATTCTCAATAGCTCTATGCGCATCAGCCTATGCAGATGTGTACTGGGCGGGTTACGTCAGCAGTAACTGGGCGGACCCGAACAACTGGGCGAATGGATTTCCAACCAACGCTGGAGCTGGCAACGCGATCATCAATCCTGGTGGTAACCCTTGTGTTGTCAGCAATGCGGGCAACTATACGAGGGATGGCATTTACATTTCCATCAATGTGGGAATGAGTGTGGTAAGCGGCGGGCAACTGACCACGCCGACCACCTTCGTCACCGGCGTGTGGGGGAACAGTCTGCCGGTCAATATCAGCGGAGGCGAGTTGAACATCGGTGGTTACCTCAACATCGGCGCGGGTGGCTTTGATGGGGATGTGAACATCTCGGGAGGGACGGTGACGGCTGGAGCCGTTGCGATTAACAGTTCAGGCGGTGCAAGCATGAACCTTTCGAGCAATGGAACTTTCATCACCGGCATCAGTCAACTGGGCAACGTCAGTTCCTTGATCAATAATAAGAGCATTACTGCGAACGGCAATGGGCCGCGGTGGTCGGTCAAGGTGGATACCAATTCCATGGCCAGCAAGCTGGTTCTCACCTCGATCTATCTGCCGTCGCTGCCGCCAGTGGACTGCGTGTTTAATAACGGAGGCGGGGACAACCAGTGGATGAACCCGGTTAACTGGAATCCTGCCAGAGTGCCAGGGCTCTATAGCGAGTATGATTCGGCAGCCGTTGGCGGGGGCCGGTATGTAACCCTGAATTCCGGGGCGGTAAGCTATGTCGGCAAACTAACTGCGGGAGGAACCAATGGTGAAGGTGGCGTGCATATCGATCCGTTCAGCAATGTCTCCTTCCTGGATACCAACATCTCGGTGATTGTGGGTGGAGCAGCCAACGGCGGACTGTATCCAAGTCATTTGTGGGTGAATGGGGGAACGATGGGC
>Ga0194053_10000730_pt1 | contig 23172 bp, 21 predicted proteins | sample SepL228m_MetaG_FD_161684 | JGI IMG/M metagenome (GOLD analysis project Ga0194053, IMG submission 161684) | Anoxic zone freshwater microbial communities from boreal shield lake in IISD Experimental Lakes Area, Ontario, Canada - Sep2016-L227-8m | ecosystem: Environmental > Aquatic > Freshwater >... | reverse complement strand
TATTAACTAGGAACAATATGAAAAGACTATTTTTTGACATTGAAACTTTGCCTGCAGAAGGTAAAGATATAGAGATCGTAAAGCAGCTCTGGGAGGATGTGAAGAAGAAGAGCGCCAATTCAGAGAAGAAGACCGAAAACAACTTTGATAATTTCTTCCGCAATACTTCGTTTCAGGGCGAATTTGGCCGTATTCTCTGCATCGGCTATGCGATCGAAGGCGAGCCAGTCGAGTGTCTATCTGGCGATGAGAAAGAAATTTTGAAAAATTTCTGGGAGATCGCAAAAGATGCAGATCTCTTCATTGGCCATAATATCATGGAGTTCGACCTTCGTTTTATTTACAAAAGATCGATCATTCATAATATCAAGCCAAGTCGTGAGCTAAACTTTGCCAGATATCGCAACAATCCAATCTACGACACGATGAAAGAGTGGGAGAAGTGGGGCGCGATCGGTACGAGTCTTCACAAGCTTAGCATTTGTCTTGGTGTGACTTCGCCAAAAGAAGCGGGGATCGATGGTTCGAAAGTTTATGATTTTTATCTTGACGGTAAGGCTGACGAAATCTACAAATACTGCAAGCGCGATGTCGAGGCAACTCGTTCGGTCTACGAACGTATGACCTTCATGACGAAATAGCTCCCGCACTTAATAATTTAAAATTTATAATTTACCATCCTTCGCACAAGGCTATGGACGGCAGGCAATTTAAAATGAATTTTTAATTCGTAATTTACAAAATACTGGTTGTTATTCTCGACCCAATCTAATGCTGTCATCCTTGGGGAGGACGAGCTATCACATATTTAATCTAATAGAAAAGCGAGTCATAACCCGAGGATCCAGAATTTAATTCGGAAGAAGACTTCCTGGATTTTTACCCCGTTTGCGCCTATTTACGGGGCCACGATCAGGCCGGAATGACAAATATGGTTTGGGATGACAAAGTGGGATTGATAAGACAAAAGCAAAGTAGTGCATTTTTTATCAAAATACTTAGTGCTATAATAGAATTATGAAAAATATTTTTGCATTTCTGCTCGGCATAATCTTCCTTGTCCTCGCCACAGTCTTTTTCGTTTTTTTGAATATCAAATCTTCGTTTCTCGATCCTAGCAAGATGAAGAATCTTTTTGCGGAGACAAATGCGAACAATATTGTTTCTTCGTACGTCCAAGAGTCGATCTCCAAAGCTTACAATATTGATTTCGAAGAGGGCAATAATCTCGAAGTTTTCAACAGCGCATTTGATAAGCAGAGCGTAAATAATTTCATTGGCGCAACAGTCGACAAATTTTTTGTTGCGTATCGCGACCCATCAGACCAAAATTTGGTTTTCGATGTGAAATATGAAGTAAAAGGCGATAAATTGCCGGTGCAGATGGTTTTCGCCAAGAAGGTGAATCTGATGAACAATCAGATTTTTTTCGCTATGATCGCGCTAAACAAGCTACTCCTATATATTGGAATAGCGGCGGCACTTGCGCTCATCGGCCTATTTGCGCTCGGCGGCAAAGGTACTTCTGGTCATTTCCTCTGGACTAGCATATATTTGCTGATTCTCGGTGTATTTCTCGGCGCTATCTTGTTTGCAGCTTACAAAATCGCACCGAATTATTATTCAAATATTATCGACAAAACAAATTTTGTTCGTGACGTGAAGCTAGTTTCTGGTATGAAAAAAATCTTGGTCTCATTTATTACCGATCAGTTCTACCTATACTATATCGAAATCGCCGGACTCTTAGTCCTCGGCATAGTCTCAAGCTATTTCGGGAAACTCTTTTCTCGCGAATCTATCGACGTTCTAGATGATGAGAAGGGCGATCCAAGAGGCTATTTCCCGGTTCCAAAGAAAAAATAGAATTGATTTGAAGCTATAATCTTTCGTATTCAAAAATAAAATTCTCTCAAAAAATTACTGTACATAATAATGAACTCACTTTATCGTGAAAAATGTGACGATCGTCCTATATTTCACGATAAATATTTAAGCACAGACTATATATGATCAGATAACGGCAGGCGAGCAGTAAACTAGTAGTAAGCAAATAGTAAGCAAGTGGCAGGCAAGCAGACAGATAAATTAAATTCAAGGGAGGGAAGGCCATGGTTCATAATCCGAAATATTCTCAGGCTGGGATGGCTTGGTGCGCTGAAGCGGCGATTGGTTTGATCTTTAATCTGGTTGAGAGGGCGAACGCAAGAATTTCGCGGAAGAAATTGCGCGTGCTATTTGCAAAGGAATATCGTGATGAAGTGTCGCCTCAACGAATTAGCAAAATGGTCTATGAGCTGGAGAGAAGAAAATACATAGAGATATGTGAAGGTGACTCGGTCAAGCTGACCAACAAGGCAAAAATAAAAATAATTGATCGAGTTGTTGCCGCACAAAATCCAGACTGTAAGTTCCGCATTGTGTCATTTGATATTCCGGAAACAAAAAGGACGAACAGAAATAACTTTCGTCGAGCGATAAAGCGAATGGGGTTTAAGCAAATTCAAAAAAGCCTTTGGGTCACGCATAGCAACGTTGGCGAATATGTTGAACTTGCCGCGAAAGAGTACTTAGTTCCCGATTACATTGCATATTTCGTTGCTGATGCTTCCAATGTCGATGCGCATATTAACGGTGTGCTTTTGGCAAAAGATCAATAGCACACACGCAAATCTTTATACGTGCTAGAAAGTAAAATCTGAAATTTTGATATCACATTATCGTGAAATATGTGACGATCGTCCTATATTTCACGATAATATTATATATTCATAAATATTCATTTATAGGTATTTATGGACATAAATTTGTATTTATTTTATTCAAATATACAATGTTATATTTTGACGATATAGTTAAGCAGTGACGATATGGATATAGTTCTTGAAAATAAAAAAGAGATGTTTGAATCTCTTTTTTATAGTTAAAGTTGGGTTTATTTCATTATTTTAAGCAGACATTTTCGGAGAGTTTCTTTCATCGGAAATTCTGAGATTTCTGATTTCGTTAGCCATCTTGCCTCTTTGTGCTCGTTGCTGATTTTGATATTGGAGAGGTCTGCTTCGCACTTGTATATCAGCATAATAAACTGAAAATTAACAACGCCTAGTGAGAATTTATTTTCGATGACGTCATAAATCTTTTTTGTCTTATAGCTGTCTAGATTTAGCTCTTCTTTTAGCTCTCTTTTGAAGCCATCTTCTAGATCTTCGTTCATCTCGAGCGTCCCGCCTGGCAGCTCCCAAACATCGTTTTGGTCACATGCCATAAATATCTTGCCCTCTTCAACAAATAAGGCCTTCTGTGTGACTTTTTGATAGCTTTTTTGCTCAACTACTTTGCTACCATAGACTGCTTGTCCGTCGGGATTGTCGAGCCATTCCTTCACTTTTGTCAGCAGCACTTTTTGTCCTGGAAATGCCAAGTATTCTAGAGCCTTATCATATGGCAGCCAGCGCGAGGCGATGATTTCTTCACCGTCAATGTTGCGGAAGTACTGATCGGTCATGCCGAGGAAAAATTTTACTGTTTTATCAAGCATTTCACCGTTTGGATTGTGTGAGTCAACTGTGTCATAGGTGTAGCGATCGCTAAAAGCAATGCCAGGGATAATCTCACAGCACCAACACCAGTTTCTTCAAATAGTTCACGCTGGGCGGTCTCTTCTTCGGTCTCTCCGGCCTCTGCATGGCCTTTTGGGAAGCTCCAGCTATTGTTGCAGTTCTTCACCAACAAAAAGTAATAATCGCCAACCTCGGCGATTTTGTGGTAAACAGGGATGATGCCGTAAGAATAATCTTTTTTCATAAAAAATATAGGTTAAATGTAATTTCTTTATTTGATATCAGAGGACAAGGGGACTCATTCCGAAGTCGTCCCCCTATCCTCTAAAACTCCAACCCCCTACACGGGAAGCGGTCGCCACTTCTCGTAAAAAATTCAACTCACTTCGCTCAGACAATAATTTTTTAGGACGAATCGGCATTAATTAACAATCCAAAATTGTCATCTCATCGTCTTTTGTCATTTCGACTCTACGTCCGTTGTGACGTAGGCGGAGAAATCTTACAAATTGAATGTTCGCTATTAGAAGATCCCTCGACTACGCTACGCTCTGCTCGGGATGACAGCTAAGAAGGCGGGGAGACATATATTCTAGTGCAGTACTGACCCTTCGCCTGCAAATGGATCATACGGCTTCTTCGCATAAATTGGAAGAGAGAAGAAAAATGTCGTGCCCTTGTCTGCGCCATCTGAGTGAAACCAGATCTTGCCCTTGTGCAGCTCGATGAAACGTTTGGAGATATACATGCCAAGCCCAGTTCCCTTGACCTCATCTTTCAGTACATCGACTTGAGTAAATTTCTGAAAGACAGCATCGTTTCGATCATTTGGGATACCTTTGCCATTATCCGCAACCGAAATGACGAGCTTATCATCATCATTTACAACTTTAACTTCGATAGTACCATGCTCGGGAGTGTACTTCACAGAATTGCCGATGATATTTATCAGAACTTCGGTAATTCTCGTCTTGTCTAGCCAAGTCGTCGGCATCTTCGCCTTCGCTTGCTTGAAAATAAGAGTATGATGTTTTTCTTGTACCTTCGAACCAATTTCCATAATTGCTTGGTTAATAAGATCGATGATTTGACATTCTTCATAAATAATATGAATTCTGTCAGACTCAATTCTGGAAACATTTAGCAAATCCTTCACCAAGTGGGCAAGTCGCTGTGATGACTGAAATACACTGTCTAGGTATTTGCGCGCCTTGTCCGGGATCTTACCGCCCAAGCCCTCTACCAAAATCATGGATAAGTAACCCTCGATAGCAGCGATAGGAGTATTAAGCTCATGCGAAGCCATGGACAAAAAGTCATCCTTGGTCTTATCGAGTTCCTTGAGGTGAATGTTGGCTTCCTTTAAGTCTTTCGCTAACTTCTGGTTTCTCTCCTTTTGTTCAACTTCATTTTTTACACTTTTAATCATTGTGTAGACACCAAATATCAAACCAACGAAAAGAAGGGCTCTAATATAAATGGATACCTCGTCACGCCCAACGAAGAGCAGGACAAACATTAGGATGAGAAGTAGATACGAAATGACTTCGGTAGCAAATGTTCTAACATTAAGGAATTTGGTTTTAACAATAGAATACACACCAGCTAATACGAAGAATATTGAACTTGCCGAATCAAGTAGATTATATTTGCTTATGCCAATTGCGGGTAGAACAAAACCAACGACTGATGCTGTTACCATAATAAATATTAGCCCAAAGATAATAGTCAAGAATTTTCTTTTTAGAACCTTGTCAGACTGAAAATACTGATAGATCATATATCCGATCAAAGATATAAATAAAATCGCGACATATGCCATGTAAATATTGAACATAGGCCCCGTGGAGTATTCTGCATAGCTTTTTACGTTGGTTATTATATTCGGATCCGTAAAGAATACTACTAGAAAAACAGAATTGACAAGCAGAGCAATTCCATTAAAAATTTTAATTCCTCGAGTAAATTTATCCTCTTTGATCAGCGCTACCCATAGAAGCTGAGCTATAACTAAAAAAGGCGCTTGTGCATAAATCATTTTTAAAACAAGTGCTGAGTTATAGTTGGAAAAGAAATAGTTCAAGATCACCCAAAGGCCCATCATAAATGCACCGAATCCGAAATAACGATTCAGTCTTTTGTTTGGGTCACTTTTGACCACAAAGAAACCGAGAACAAAATTAAACAGAGAGATAATCAAAATCAAAATCGGTATTGACATAGTAGCCTTTGTTTTTATTATTTTAATTATACTATTCTTTGGCAAAAAGAAAACCCCGATACAATTAATGCATCGGGGTGCGGGTTACTATTCATGGTTTTCGGTAGCTTCTGAATCTTCTCGCCCCATGTCAGAAAGTGGTTTCAGCTGTTTTAAGATGTACAAGACATCTTCTAACTGCTCATCACTATGAACTGCCATGATATTCATGCGGACCATAGCTTCTGTTCGGCCAACGGCCGGATACCAGTAGCAAGGGGCAAAGATACCATGTTTGTGGAGGAAGGAGGTGGCTTCTTGAGCAGCCTTTTTGGTATAGAATCTTACGGGAACAATGTGTGTTCGCGAGCCTAACACATCGTAACCGATAGCTTCAACCTTGGCTCTGAAGTCATCTGCTTTTCGCAGTAGTTTTTGTCTGCGCGATGGGTCGCGCATGACGATCTCAATTCCTTTTCTGGCCCCTGCTGCTACGCATGGTGCCATTGAGGTGTTGAATATCCAAGGTGCTGTAACGCGGAAAGCATCACATTCAGTTTTGGTTCCTGCGAAGAAACCGCCTTCAGCTCCAATTGCTTTGGAGAGTGTCCCATAACGAAATCTGATTTTATCCTCGACACCATGCATGTTTGCAATTCCGCGGCCTTGTGGGCCGTAAATGCCAGTGGCATGTGCCTCGTCGACGTAAACGTCGGCTTGATATTTTTCAGCGATTTCTGTTACCTGGCGTAGATCTGTGATTCTTCCATGTAGGGAGAATATAGAGTCTACGAAGACAACTTTTCCTGGACAGTTTGACTCTGAAAGAATTGTTTCAAGGTGGTTATAGTCGCCGTTCTGGAAACTGGATATTTTTGGTCTGGGACCGGTTAAACCGGACATAGTCGCTTCTATCCCTGCGATCATTGACCGGTGGATAAGCTTGTCAAATATGAAGTGGGTTTTCTTACCGCCTTCAAAGAGCCTTTGTGACTCGTCTGGGGCGATAAAATCGAGCATCCCTTTCATTGTATGACTTCCAAGACCCTGTATCATTCCCATATTGCCGAGGTAACCTGTAGAGAAGACAACACACGCTTCAGTTCCTTCAAATTGTGCCAAAGTAGCTTCAAGTTCGAGGTGAGCTTTTGTTGTTCCTGCTGTAATGCGTGATCCAGTGGATCCAAGTCCATACTGATTTAACGCGTCGTGAGCAGCAGCGATTACTTCTGGGTCGAATTGCAACCCGAGATAGCCGTTACTTCCCATATGGATACATTCTTTGCCGTCGACAACACATAGTTCGCCGCGACCGAAGATTCTTTCAACTTCGTAGAATGTAGGGTATTGACCATGTTCTCTCATCTGATTAACAACAGTAGAAAGCAGGTCCGTGTTATAAGTGTTTTTATTCACTTCCTTAACCTCCGAAAAATACTATGAGTGTTAGCTCATCTACTCATATTATTTCATACTTTTGCCTATTTGTCAATAAGCCAGTGAAGTATTTGGAAATATTAGAAAATAAATTGTGCCTTGAAGGGCAGCTAGACAACCTTTCGAGCAGAGTCATTTATTTGATTTTGCTCATTTTTTTGCCAAAAATGGAAAAACCGAGAGTGGATTGCGATGGTTGATCATATCTGCAGTATAAAAAAACAGAAAGCTTTTTGGGCTTCCTGCCGTTTGAATTTGTGATTTTAGAAAATCGAAATTCGTGAATTTACGAAAAGGCCACTTGCGGAGCTTACATAATCACCGTCTTGCGGCCACCAATACACATTCCACCCTGGATGCCATGAGGTCGCGGGATCGTAATAGAGCACCTTCATATCTCCGCTGGAATACTCTCTGACATAAGTATGCGGCTCGGTATCCTGGAACTTATTGTCATTGTTTGTGTCAATGAAATAATACAGCCAATACACATTTACAAACGTGCTGTGAACGTGAGCTGGGGCGCCGGATAGAGTCATTGTCGCTCTGCCGGAAGCGCTATCAGATGACGGAACGAAAGTCTTGATTGCCAAGGTAGTAACGTCTTGACCGTAGACAGCTGCGACCTTCAGATTCGGCACCTGTGAAAATAGCGTCCCGCTGGTTGATCTGACTTCAAAAGTCATGGTAGCAGTCGAGTTAGTTCCACCTGAGCCTGGTGGTTTCACGCCGCCAGAATCACTTGAATCGCCGCCACATCCGGCAAAAAGGCATCCTAGCAGTGCTAGGAGCAGGGAAGCGAGTGAAAGTTTCCAGAACATTTCATCTTACCTCTTTTTGTTTCGCTGCTCTTCGCAGTGTTCTCGTACGGTACCACAAAAGATCTATTTTGTAAACGAAAGAGTGTTTTATATTGACAAATATGATCAAAAATGGTAAAATGTATCTAAATTTACTTCAATAATTGAAGTTAAATTCGGACAAAAGCTGGCGAGCTTAAACCGCAAAGGGGATCGAAAATGGTAATCAAATGTTCAAAGTGCGGAGCAGAAAACTCCGACAGGCACATGCACTGTTTGGCCTGCGGTGGCCAGACACAAGAATATTGCCAATCCTGTCACGGTCTACATCCTGTAACTGCAGTATTCTGTCCGTCCTCCGGTAAAAACATTGCAGAGTACAAGCTGGAAGTTGAGCGAAAGAAAGAAGTCGAGAAAGAGTTCGACGAAATCTTTCCAACAACTCGTCGCAAAGCGTGTGTAGTGGCAAGATGGAAGGCTTTTATCGTAAGTTTGATATGCTGGGAAGCTGTTCTCGCGATGATCTGCTTCGCAGTGGGGAAAATGCTTTCATCGGACGAAGCTATAAATTCATCCGTGACAATTGCTTTTGCAGTGATCATTCTCATATTTACGCTTGTAACAACAGGTGTTTCCTATGAGAATAAGAGAGAAGAACTTCTTTACGAATACTTCGCCGAAAAAATCCCAGCGGAAAAAAATTAAATTTTAAAAAAGTAGAAGCGTGATCGTCATTTGGTCACGCTTTTTTTGTACTTATATTTATGGTCTTTGTGGCATGGGATTTTCATGATTTTAGATGTATGATTACTATCAGGAACATCAGATTTCACGTTTCAAAAAAATATACAATTTATTTCAAATTGATACGAGCGTAATAACTTGCGCCTAAAGGAGAAAAATGAACTTAAGGAAACTTCAGAACGAAATCTTTCAGAACAAGATAGAAAAAGGATTCAACACGACTGACATCAGTAAAGAATTTTGCCTACTTTATGGCGAGGTGGCTGAGGCATTCGATGCATACAAGAAGAAAAAAGATGATCTTGGCGGGGAGCTGGCCGATGTAGCGATATATTTGCTTAGCTTGTCGGAGATGCTAGGAAAAGATCTGCAAGATGAGGTAGAGACAAAAATGGCAATAAACAAAAATCGTGTTTATAAGAAGATCAACGGAGTGAACGTGAGGATTGATAAGTAGCAAATTCTAAGCCTATAATCAAAATAAGTATCTTATGAATGAAAAAATATACAATTTGTTGCAAAATGATACGAGCGTGATCTTGGTTGGAGAAACTGATTCTGGAAAGAGCTGGTTTGTGGAAAAACAGCTGATTCCATACCTAGAGTCAAAAGGACAAGAAGTTCAGTATTCCTCTGATTGTAATGAGATTCCTGATCTAGTAGATAATAAGAAGATTGGACTTTTTGACGAAGTTGAGACTTTTCTTGATCGTGATTTCCTCGAAATAGCACATCCAGAAGAATCCCCGTATTACACTCCTGAATACGAAGCAATCGTGAAAAATTGGTTTGTAAAACTGGCGAAATTTACAAAACCATCAGTGTATATAATTACCAGAAATAGTAAGGCTGACATCCAGAATTTTCTAAACAATATCGCCAGCGTAGATTGGGACAATCGAAAAATCGCAGTTATTTCCTTTGGCAAAGAAGATCGGGTCTAACAAAGGAGAGTGGTCTGCTTTACTCTCTGGATTTTCTCTTTAAAAAATTAATTCTACGTAATAAAAAGCCAGACCGTTGTCTGATCGAGTGAACGATCTGGCTTTTGGTCTGGCAGAGCTGTGTCCTGGGACAAATTTTTACCAATCATTGTTGACTGTTATGGGCCAAGACTTTGTTTAGAAAAGTAGGGGAATGTGTATAGGCATATCGTTATAATACGTGGATGGCTCAGCGACTGAGTTAGGTTTTGGATGAGTAGTCGAATTTGAGCGGCTTCTGCTAACTTTTTCTTCACGATATGGCGTGAATTGAGTTTCCAAACAAGATATGCCTTGAATATCGTCTGTCTTGTACAAATCTTCAAAGCGTTCAGTAGCCTTAAGCGACCACTCAACGGTAGTTTTTAATATGCCACCATCCAATTTTTTGTAGCTGACAAATGGAAGGTATCCCATCAGTTTAGAAAGGTCTCTTATGTCTTTTTTTCTGACGCGTCCTGAGAAAGTCGCGATGAGGTAAGTGGATAGTTCTTCGGATATTTCGGATGATATATCCATAATAAAGTTCTTGCCATTTAGCTCTTGCGGACAAGGTCTTGAATGTTGGGGAATGTCTAAAGTCATCTCGATTTTTAGTTCATGAATTCTTTTTTGTAATATTCCCCATAATTCTACATTTTTGTTCCAATCTTGATTCGACATGTTTCACCTCCGTCGAAGAATAGATTCAGACTATCTTTTACCACTATTTACGTATTTTGTCAAAAATAGTAAATGACTGATAGTTTCGGATATGTGACATTTGATCTCAAATTTGCTAGAGTAATCATATGACACAGTATGAAGCTTGGGAAAAAGAATATAGAACGCCGCAGTTGCTGACGGGGCGTGATGTGCCGCAAAATGATGTTTTGCGGTTTTTGAAGTATGTGAAGAAAACCGGCAAGCAGAGAGTTGAAGACATGACTGTTCTTGATCTTGGCTCTGGCACAGGCAGAAATGCAAACTATATCGCAAGCTTGGACAACGAAGTCGTGGGCATGGAGATTTCGCCAACGGCGATCAAACTCGCCAAGTCTAGAGCCGATAAAATGGAGCTAGGCGTCAGCTACTTGCAGCAAAGTATTGGGACAAAATACCAATTTCCAGACAATCATTTCGATCTCATCCTCGACATCACGACGTCAAACTCACTAAATGAAAAAGAGCGCGAAGTCTATCTCGAAGAATCTTCCCGCGTCCTGAGGCCGACCGGATACTTCTTCGTCCGTGCCCTCTGTAAGGATGGTGATAAAAATGCTAAGAACCTTATCAAGCTAAGCCCCGGTCCTGAGTACGATACGTATATAATGAAGGAGCTCGGTCTCGTCGAGCGTGTATTTTTTGAAGAAGATTTTCGAAAACTATATGGTAAATATTTTGAAATTGTCGAAATTGTGAAGAAAAAAGGCTACGCACGGCTAAATGGCCAAAGCTACAAGCGGATCTATCTGCTGGCGTATTTGAAGAAGATAGTTTCTTCCGTAAAAGATGATCGCTCTCTCAAACTCAATATCATAAAAAAAGAAGGCAGGAAAAGTTAAACTTTTCCTGCCGGTAATTACTCGTCATCGTCTTCGATATATTCGGACATGTTTCCGAAATATTCGCGAATAGTATCATCTTCAAATGTCCACATTCTTTCAACTACTTGGTCTACGAACATTCGATCATGAGAAATCAATAAGACTGTACCATTGTACTCTTTCAGTGCGAGGAGAAGAACTTCCCATGTCGCGCGATCGAGATGATTGGTTGGCTCATCAAGCAAAAGTAGCTCTGGGTTGCTACCAAAAAGTTTTGCAAAGCGTAAACGAGTTTTTTGACCGCCAGAGAGAGTCTTTATTTTTTGCTCCATACTGATCTGATCAAAAAGGTATTTCATCAGTATTGGACGAATCCGTTGTTCAGTCCCACCGAGAAGTTTTTGGTATTCTTGGATTGGGGTAGATTCTGGATTAAGCTCATCCAAATGATCCTGAGAAAAGTAACCAACTCGTATATCATTGCCGATGCGAACTTGTCCGCTTGAAGGGATGATCTCGCTGAGGATTGCCTTCATAAGCGAAGTCTTGCCACAGCCATTCCGGCCAAAAAGACAAATCTTTTCGCCGAACCAAAGATCTTTGGTAAAATCTGTTATGAGCTGGCGTCCGCCTCTCTTAAGTGAAAAGTTATAAAATGATAGGATTCTTTTTCCACCTTTTCTGTCAACTGGGTTGAGCTGACCTCTCATTTTTTTTCTTTCCAATTTTGGGCGTTCTTTCTGGCGGTCTTGCATTCGTTTCAGTTGCTTCTCTTTATTGTGGTATGTTTTGGAGAAATCACTGTTACGTTTTGCCCATTGTCGTAAATCGTTAACGACAATTTTATAATGTTTGATCTCGTCATCGAGAATTTTCCATTGGCGTTCTTCGCCAAGCAAACGACGTTCACGCTCGTCGAGATATCCCTGAAAAGATCCAGGAAATATACCCATTTCGCCATCTTCGATTTCAATGATCTGATTAGCTACTTGGTCGATGACATATTGATCATGAGAGACCAGCATCACGCCGCCATGGTAGTTGTTGATCATATCGATAAGCCATTGGCGCCCAACAAAGTCCAAATGGTTCTCAGGCTCGTCGAGCAAGAGAAACCCATTGCTTGTTGCAAATGCTTTTGCAAGCTCTACTAAGCGTTTCTGCCCACCGGATAAGAAGCGAAGCTCGGAATCAAACATCGATTCGGGAAATTCAAGCGGAGCAAGCAGCCTAACCGCTTTCTTCCACAGTTTTCCCAAATATAGCCTGACGGTTAGCTCTTCTTCATATTCCTTGAACTCTTGTTCTACAAAGATACGTTCCACCCATGGGTCTGCGGTTACTTGTCCACTATCTGGAAGCAAGTCGCCGGCCATAAGACGAAGCAAAGTTGTTTTTCCTGCACCATTTTCACCTACAAGGACAGTTTTTTGTCCGTCACTAAGGCTAAGACTGACACCGGAAAAAACCAACTTGCGATCAAAGTATCTCGTAGCGTCTTTAAGGGTAATACTACTGTAATTCATGACAACCTCCTCCAATATCAATTGGGCACTATTTAGACCCATTCTTGAATTGCAATCGATTGAAATGATAACAAATTTCAGGATTTTGTCAAGTGTCCTTCATAAACTGTCAATTTATGAACTATATTATTATGTCAATGGATCTTTACATATTTTTAATCTCTGATATATTAAAATTGGCAGTCTAAGCTAACAAAATCAAATAATGTCTTATGAAGTTAATGCTTGCAACGACCAATACAGATCGTTTTGAAAAAATGTGTGGACTATTGTTTAAAATAAGGCCAGAAATTGAGTTTGTCGGAAGTACTGTTGAAGAACCTCTCGAAAACGGAAAATGTGGTCTTGATAATGCGATTATTAAAGCAAAACATTACTCTCTCAATCAAGAAATTCCTGTTTTAGCTTTTGATAATGAAATATATTTCGACCATTGGACAGGAATTCCGCAGCCGGGTCACCTAATACACTCTTTCAACAAAAAGATCGGTAGTAAAGAAGATATATACAATTTTTGGGAAAACAAAATAATAAACGGGGTGACAAGCGGTTGTCTTATAAAACATTTTGCACTTTGTGCGAAAAAAGAGATATTCTTTACTACAGTGTCGGTACCATTTCGCTTAGCGCTAGAAGCTGGCAAGAAATCAATTCCTAAAGATAATATACTAAATGTTTTTATGGTGCCGGCCGGTTTTAAACACAGTTTCGCTGAGCTATCCGACAAGGAAAGGGATATGTACGATGAAAAGTATTTCCAGACCGCACTAAGAAATATTTTAAATCAACTTTGATTATTAGATATAGGAATAACATGGAAAATATCAAAAAAACAATTTTTTTGAGTGGACCAATGAGAGGTATGCCACGTGACGAAGCGCTAGCTTGGCGAGAAGAGGCCATAAAATTACTCTCGGCAAAGTTTGACGTGATACATGCGTATAGAGGGAGAGAGAAACATGAAACATTTTCTGACCCCAGATTAGCTATTATCAGAGATAAAAGCGATATTTTAAAGTCAGATTTAATATTGGTCAATTGTTCTAACGAAAACATGAGCATGATCGGGACATCAATGGAAATTTTATTTGCCTTTAGTCATGATAAACCAGTCATTGCTTTTGGTGGTGCGCATCCAAACGATTATTGGTTAAATTATCATATCCATACTAGGGAAACCTCGCTTGATGCAGCCTGTGATCTCATAAATAAGATGTTTTATTAATATAATATCGGGATGAAATATGAAACCATATTTTTATTATAAAGGTATATGTGATTTAGCAAAGGTGTTGACGGGAAATGAAAATATATATCTCGGGATTCGTCCTTACGGGTTTCACGCTGGAAACGCGTCGACCATGGTTGTTTATCCTATATTGTTGTGCAGAGAGTTGGAGAAGTTAGGCAAAACTCCCAAGTTCAATTTTTACGTATTTGTAAATGATTGGGAGCAGGATGCGTTAGATGGTCCTGATGTAAAATTATATCCTTTTAACGTTTTGCCAAAATTTACGACCTGGCAATATATTAAGGATCCTATCGATAATAATAAAAATATTGTTGATTACTGGGAGAACGTGATCGTAAACAATGTAAGAATAATAAAGCATTATTTTCCTGCAGTAAATATTATTTCCAGTAGAAATTCCGATCTAAAAGATAACCCAATTATGAAAGATTGTGTTCTCAAAACAATCAAAAAACCTGATATTCTCTTGAAAATATTGAAAGAGAATACTGATAAGAAAATTTTGAATTCTCCAGTTATCTTCTCTTCGGCAGTTTGCCGCTATTGCCATGCCGCTAAAGGCGATACGATTTTCGATGATATAAAAAATGTAATTTCGCACAAATGTAAAGTTTGCGGTCGCGAAACAAAGGGCGAATACGAAAAATTTGATTATTGGCTCTACCACAAACCCCTTGCCTTGCCGAGAATTACTATCTTTAAGATCGATCTTTGTATTACTGGATCTGACCATTTTCGCGAAGGTGACTTTGTCGTAAGAGAAAAATTGTTCGACGCTTATGGAATAAATGTACCTCTTCCTAAAACTCTTTATGCTCCATCGATCTTAGGCTCAAATAAGATGGTTATGGGAAAGAGCAAAGGTAACGCGAAATCAATCGATTTGGACAAATTAATAAATTTAATTCTTAAAAATAAAAATCGAAAGAGGATTACGATCCTTAATAAAATTTAAGAGATCGTTTTTGTAGGTGAAGAATGAAAACAATACTAATATTCTCAAATCCATTTGGCTATGGTCCTGGGGGAAAAGCGATTAGCATTGCTAAATACATTAGTGAGAGTTCGAGTCACGTGAAAGTCGTGTTGTGCGGAAATTCGCACTTTCGACAAATGGCGACTGGAATAGACTGCAAATGTATTTTTCGTGAAATGGATGAGCGTAACGAGAATGAGATACTTAAAATACTAAAAAGTATTAAAGGCGAAAAATATGTCATTAGCTCACAGAATCGTTTTGCTATAAAGGCGGCTCATGAAAACGGCATACAGTGTGCCTTTCTTGACGGTCTCTCTTGGTTTTGGACAAGAATACCAGATGATCATTTTTTGGCTGACATAATATTTTGGCTAAACTATCCTGGCATAGTTAACAAAATTCCACAACAATTTAAGGACAAAATTTATGTAGTTCATGGAATAACTGAGAAGATTGCTGCAACAGAAGTTAGGGATAAAAAAGGGATTCTGATGTATATCGGCGGTTGCAAGAATCCTCTTACTCTGTTGCCTCTCAACTATCTCGACTTAGTTGCAAAGCTTATGTCGTCAATTGATACCACGCACACCAATATCAAGCTCGTTTCCGATTTCGATTCTCTTGCTCATCTCCGAGAGGTTCCTTCTCTTTTGGGGATAACCAAAAAATATAGCCATAGCGAATTTCTTTCAGAGCTGGCTACAACAAATAAATTTATTACTAACGGAGGACAAACAGCAACTATAGAAGCTGCGGGCATGGGTACGTCTACTTCTTTTTTCCTGCCAGTGAACTTGAGTCAATATGCCTTGATAGAAAAGTTGTCCAACAGCGGAAGCTTTCCGAGTATTGTTTGGAGAGATTATGTAAAATTACCAGCCGATATTCTTGATTATTCAGAAAAAGATGCAATTACATACTTTGACGCTCAATCTAGAGAAATCCTTAAGGATAAAGAAAGATTCAAGCTTTTACGGGATCGTTTTTGCACGATATTATCTCTTCAGAATGATGAAGTTCAACAGAAAAGCTTTCTGTCTGATGTTGGTTCAACTGGTGCAGCAGATGTCTACAGAATACTAAAAGATAAGTGGGGCCTATCTTGACAAAAGGGGTCTTTCGTAGTACCTTTTGATCTACTAAACGCCAAAGGGGGTAATGAGCAATGAATAAGCTCATGAATTGGGTTAATGATCAAGAACAGTCGTTACCGTTTTTACGGAATGCGCTGACAAGAATTCCTATACATACAGAAAACAGCTTGCCTGTTTTCTGGAAAAGCCAGTCGGCTAATAAAATTTTAGTAGCGCAATTTCCTGCGAATTTCGGTCCCAAACAATCGTTTGATCCGAATCTCACAGTTGTGCTGGGAGGTATGTGCCTTCTGAATACCATTGACATGAAACGTATTTCCAGAAAGGAAATTGCCTTTGAATCTGTCCAAGATTTTAGACAGTGGTACTCCTCATGGTATCCGCGTATTGATCAAGTCCATGATGCTGTTGGCGTGCCACCCAGCGTATGCCAGAACGTTATTTATACTGTAGAAGATAGTTTTTTTGCAGATAGACTTTCTGCATATACCGGGCTTGATAGAGATGGCATTTCGTGCGTATTGCACGATGTCCACGAGAAGCAAGGCCACTCCGTTCTTACGAAGTATCTGAAATGTTTAGGCTATAAAGGAAATGTTTCTATCGTATACACTTCTGAAATAGAAACGGAACTCAGTCTGGCATTACGTATCTGGGAAAGGCTATTAGGATCGGCATTTCGAACCTGTGACAGAAATTTTGCGAAAGTCGAATTGATGTACACTGGCTTCTGGCCTGATATTCTCGAAATTAAGTCTTCGGCCATAATTTATGAGGCTGCCAGCAAAATGATCCTAAAAGGTTGGTTAAAGCTTGAGAACTGGTTCAGCGTCAATAAATATGGCGAAGGAGTGAATCGAAATCTTGGAATCGCTGGGTATCTGCCCTTCATAACTTCCAGTGGAGACTCCAGCGTCTTGCGATTTGACGAAGTTCCAAACTATAGTAATTTCAGAAGCTTTGTCATCCCTGATAATGATATAGCTTGGTATGCTACCAACTTGCTTTTTATGAAAAAAAATGTAGTGGATAACGGTCCACCAGCACTGTCAGCTGAAGAGGTAGGTATCCTGATTAAGTCCGATCTTTCACAGTACTACGAAGTCTAATATTCTTAGAGCACATAATAAAATATGTGCTCTTTCTTTAATGAGATATGATTTCAACCATGGCGTTGTTGTTTTCGGTTGTGATCTTTGCTGTCCCTCCTATCGGAAATGTACAAATTGGGTCGCTGTGGCCAAAATCTAGTTCCGCGATAATAGGAATATGGTTTGGTATCTCTGGTGAACTAAGAATGTATTTCATCTTTTCGTTTGTCATCAAAGATTTTTTTAGAAAACGACCTATAACGATACCTTTTATAAATTTTGCCATAGGAAGCTGTAATAATGATTGCAAATTGCGTTTGAATTCCTCATAGCTTGATTCTCCCGCAAGATCGTCATCTTCAAGAAACAAAATGGCGCCTTTGAGATTCGGCATAAATTCAGTGCCTTGTAATAAATTCAGCGAACAGAGATTGCCGCCAATGATAGTCCCTTCGCAGGATCCATGGTGATAAACGGTATACCCTTTATTTTGGTAAAAGTTTCTGTTTACTTGATCCTTGTACCATGCATCGTCACTCCATTTTTCACTCGGCGTTATTAAATATGGTTTTTCCTTAGTTATACATTTTTCCAAATAATCAAGAGTGTATTCAATGCCAACCTTCATACCAAATTTATAAAAATTTGGTCCAAAGTATGTTGTCATCCCAGTTTTTGCGTAAATAGAGTTTAGTAGAACTGTGATATCAGAGCTTCCAATAAATGGTTTGGGATTATCTTTTAAAATTTTCCAATCGATGTGCGGCAATAAGTCGTTAGTGCTATATCCACCTGTTGCACAAATAATAGCCTTAATATTTTTATCTTTAAAAGCGTTATGTAAGTCTTTCAGACGTAGCTCAATCGAATTTAGCGCGAATGTATCCAAGTCCAAGCAGGATTCACTATAAACAATCTTGAGGCCCAGCTCTTCTTCCAATCTGTCTTGTGCTAAAGTTCTGACCAATGATTTTTTTCTAATGGAATTAGAGGGGGCAATGACCATGACTTTGTCGCCAATCTTAAGTTTTGATGGTGAGATTTTATTCATGGCTTGTATGATAGCATAAAAAATCGCTTGAAGTAAGACACTGATGGCACAACTGCATTGCAGTTATTATTTTATTGAAATTATTTCTATTTGTGGTATAGTTGAAAAAAGAGAAAAAGCGCAATAGTTTGCATCACAAACGAGCCTCGAGAGATCGAGCGCGCTGAGAGAAGAAATCGCAAGATAGTAGAACTCTCCGCCTTGCATGCGTAAAATGTGAAAATTAAGTAGCTTACCGGCTGGTACCTCACTATAAGTGGCCAAAGATTTTTTGGCTTTTTTTGTTGTAAATATAAGGAGACATATGACTTTTAAGAAAATTGATCCGAAGCTCAATCTGCCAGAGGAAGAGGAGAGAATCCTCGAATTTTGGAAGACAAATAACATTTTTGATAAATCCCTCGAGAAAGATTCCCCAAAGGGCAATTTTGTCTTTTTTGAAGGACCACCGACCGCAAACGGCATGCCAGGTCTCCATCATGTCCTCGCTCGAGCGTTTAAGGACTTATTTGCTCGCTACAAGACGATGCAAGGGTACAATGTGAAGCGCAAGGCAGGCTGGGACACTCATGGGCTGCCTGTTGAGCTTCAAGTTGAGAAGTCGCTTGGCATCTCTGGCAAGGGTCAGATCGAGAATATCGTCGAAGGCGACAAGAAAGCTTCGATCGAGAAGTTCAACAAGCTCTGCAAGGAGTCTGTCTGGACGTACAAAGAAGAATGGGAGAAGTTGACTGAACGTATGGCCTACTGGGTAGATATGAAGGATCCATATGTGACCTACGATCCGAAATATATCGAGTCGCTCTGGTATCTGATCGGTGAGATCGACAAGAAGGGGCTTCTCTACCAAGGCCACAAGATCGTGCCTTTTTGCCCTCGTTGTGGTACCGCACTTTCTTCTCACGAGGTCGCCCAAGGCTACAAGCTGACTGAAGAAGAGTCTGTCTACGTCAAGATCAAATCAACCTCAGCTGATCTGAATTTCCTCGTCTGGACGACAACACCTTGGACGCTCGCTGGCAATGCCGCTCTCGCTTTTGGCCCTGCTGTCATGTATGTAGTCGCTGAAAAAGATGATGAAAAATTCATTTTGGCAAAAAACAGAGTCGAAAAAGTGCTCCCTGAGGCAAAAATTCTTGAAGAGATGACTGGTGATGAGGTTGTAGCTGAGTACACGACCGAAGGCTTCGACTACGAGCCTATATATGAAGAGGGTGCTGACTTTGCCCAATCAGGCAAAAATATTTACAAACTGATCTCGGCAGACTACGTTTCTGACTCGGACGGTACTGGCATCGTCCATATTGCGCCTTCTTTTGGCCAAGATGACTATCTTTGGGGCTATCAGAAAAACGGCATCAAAGTGCTAAAAACTGTTGATGAGAAGGGGATCGAGCTCGCAGGAGCCGGCAAAGGCCGATTTGTGAAGTCAGCTGATAATGATGTAAAGGCGGATTTGGAGGCTCGCGGCATCCTTTTCAGAAAAGAGATGACGAAGCATGATTACCCCTTCTGTTGGCGCTGTGATACCCCGCTTTTGTATTTTGCCCGTGATTCCTGGTATATAGCCATGTCAAAAGTTCGAGATCAACTTGTTGAGAACAATAAAGGTATCAAGTGGAATCCAGACTATATCAAAAACGGTCGTTTCGGCAATTGGTTGGAAAATATTGAAGACTGGGCGCTCTCTCGAGACCGATATTGGGGCACACCGCTTCCAATCTGGGTTTGCGAAGATTGTGGTGAGCACAAAGTCGTAACGACGCTCGAAGAAGTTGGCAACGTCGAGCCGCACAAACCATTTATTGACGAAGTTGAATTTGTCTGTAAATGTGGCGGCAAAATGAAGCGTACACCTGAGGTTATGGACGTCTGGCTAGACTCTGGTAGTATGCCATTTGTTCAGTATCATTTCCCATTTGAAAACAAAGAATTGCAGGAAAGCCAATATCCAGCTGATTTCATCTGTGAAGGAGTCGATCAGACTCGTGGCTGGTTCTACACACTTTTGGCGATGTCAACCCTGATCAAGGGTGACGCTTCGTTCAAAAACGTAATCTGCACAGGCCATGTTTTGGATCAAAAAGGCAAGAAAATGAGCAAAAGTAAGGGAAATATCGTTGCCCCGAAGGAAGCATTTGACAAATATGGCGCAGACCTCGTTCGTTTCTTCTTCTACTCCGTAAATCAGCCGGGTGAGCCGAAGCTCTATAATGAAAAAGAGGTTGTGACTCTCTCGCGAAATCTCTTCATGACGCTGTGGAATGTCTACTCCTTCTTCATGATGTATGCAAGCATCGATAATTTCGTTCCAACTGGCAAGAGCAAGAGCGAAAATATCCTTGACCAGTGGATTTTGGCAAAACTGCAGGAGCTCGTGAACGAGACGACGAAATCACTTGATAATATCGATCCATACAAGCCAGCAAATCAGATGATCGAGTTCATCAACGAGCTTTCGACTTGGTATGTTCGCCGATCTCGAAGACGTTTCTGGAAGAGTGAGAGCGATACTGACAAAAATAGTGCCTATGAGACTCTGTATTTTGTCCTTGTTGAGCTTGCGAAGTTGCTTGCACCATTTACCCCGATGTTTGCTGAGGCCATGTATCAGGAGCTTAAGCAAGATTCTGACGCCGAATCCGTCCATCTCACCGACTACCCAGCTGTAGCGACTGTAGACACGGCTGTTCTCGAACAAATGGCTACGGCGCGCAAGATTGTCGAAGAAGGTCTAGCGAAGCGCGCAGAGGTAAAGATCAAGATTCGTCAGCCACTTTCGACGCTTACTTATGCAGGAATTGCACTATCTGCTGAGCTGGAGGAAATGATCGCTGAAGAGGTCAATGTGAAGGGTGTGGTAAATGATGAAAAAGGCGACCTCGCACTCGATACTGAGATCACGAAAGAGCTAAAAATTGAAGGCATGTCGCGTGATATTATTCGAAATATTCAGGCACTTCGCAAGAATTCTGGCTTCCAAGTTGAAGACCGAATAATCCTAAATTATGACTCTGAGTCTGCACTTTTGACCGAAGTTATGGAGACACTCGGTGATAATATCGCAAAGGAAGTCCTGGCTACTGGTTTTGCTTCTGGCAGGATCGAATTTGAGGGCGAAGGCGAGTACGAACTAGATGGCGAAAAAATCTGGATAGGCATCTCCAGAGTCAAATAAAAAACTGAAGAAAGCGCACCGCAGACCTGACTTTTTGGGAAATGCTGTGCGCTTTTTGTTATTTATGTTTGACAAAAATGTGTAAATTGGTTACTATCGGTACAACATGAAAAACAAGTCACCGCAATTCAAGCAAACCTGCTGCTTCCGAAAGGAAAAGTTTTCCATGCGCTCATATTCCACAAATATCAAATAAGACCTCCTTGCGGGGTCTTTTTTGATACTAAGGGCATATGCTTTTGGAAAAACCGCACTTTTACAACTAATCAAGTTGAAAAAAACCACAATCCGTTGCGTCTCAAAGGAGGCCGAAAATGACACCAGTACCGGTATATATCGATCTTAATGAATATTTCACTAATCTTTCCATGATAGGCTACCCTATGGAAAAACGTGGACTAATCATGTCATCAATCGCTCTTGCACAAACCGTGCTCGAAGAAGTCTATCGTCGTGATATGCGTCAAGCTATCGGCCACTCTCTGGCGGTAGCTAAGGGCGTGGCCGACGATGGCCTATCTGCGGAATCGCAAGCTATCGCGATCTGTCACGATGTCAAGGAAGACGGTAAAATTCGAAAGATTGGCGAGTTGCTCGCCGACGAAGACCCTTTTCGTCCAGTGGTAGATGCGGATATACACAGCTATTTTGGTCCAGAATATGGAGCAGAAATGGTCTATGGAATAGACGCACTCACGATTCATCGCGGCAATAGTCGGAAGGATTACTACAATTGGTTCTCGAAGGACGTAGTTCCGAAGAAACCAGAGATCCTGATTATCAGGCTGCGCGATCGTGAAAATTTTCACCGTTATCCTTTCAATGGCGAGAAAGCCAAAGAAATCGCGAAATGCGAAGATACTCTAGGCGATTTTCGCAAGATGACCGAGGACTCGATCCTCCAGCTCCCTGAATATTTGAAGCCAAAAGCCGAAAAGATTCATCGAGCGATTCAGGCATTAGCCAAGAATCAACTGGATGGTTTAATCCATCCAAAATCCCCGTACTACGTAACGTAGAACACAAAAACTTGCCCCGCTGTGTATTCAGTGGGGCTTTTCTTATTCGTGAGCACTTCGTGTCATCCTTGGGGAGGACGAGCTACTACATATTTAATCTAATAGAAAAGCGAGCCAAATCCCGGCGAGATCCAGAATACAATTCGGAATAAGGCTTCCTGGATTTTTACCCCGTTTGCGCCTATTTACGGGGCCACGATCAGGTCGGGAATGACAGAATAAGGAGATTCTTCATTTAGATTCAGAATGACAGCTGTGAGCTATTCAATAATTGAGATCTTGAGGTCTTTGCTAATCTCGATATTGCCCTTGCCTGATTTCACTTCGGCGAATGAAAGAACAATTTTCAGTAGTTCGAAATTTTCTTCCATAGCTTTATCAGCCGACTCAATTATGAGTGTAGAAAGCTCTTTTTTGATTGAGTAAAACTTTGAAGCTTTGTATTTACGGATTTCGCCAACGATTGCGAGGACAGGTGAAAAATCAATTTTCTCCGTTGTGAACTCGCTAGTTTGTGGCAGAAGCAGAGTATGAATACTCTTCTCGCCGACATCTTTCTTGAAATACTGAGCATAGAGCTCCTCGGTGATAAACGGCATGATCGGTGCCCAGAGCTTCAAGACTGCGAACATGACCTTGTAGAGTGTCCACTTCGCCGCTTCTTTGGCATCATTTTCCTCTTCAGAGTACAGACGATGCTTCACAAATTCGAGGTAGTTGTCACAAAGT
>Ga0194053_10000728_pt1 | contig 23254 bp, 16 predicted proteins | sample SepL228m_MetaG_FD_161684 | JGI IMG/M metagenome (GOLD analysis project Ga0194053, IMG submission 161684) | Anoxic zone freshwater microbial communities from boreal shield lake in IISD Experimental Lakes Area, Ontario, Canada - Sep2016-L227-8m | ecosystem: Environmental > Aquatic > Freshwater >... | reverse complement strand
AGCAACGACCAACAACAGCCGAAAGCATCTCCGCCCAAACCGGAGTGAGCCGCGCAACAGTGAAGCGAGACGCCAAATTCGCGGAGGCCGTCGAGAAACTCGGCATCACCCAGGATGTGCTGGCCGGGACGGAAAAGCGCACCCGCAAGGAAATCATCCAGGCCGCATTCCCAAAGTCACCCTCGCCAATTCGAGAACGCCCGTTGGAGTATATCCTCTCGCAGCGCTGGGAGCCTTTCATCAAAGACATCCCTTTCACCAAGCACAGGGATGTTTACCAGTGGATCACCCGGAAGCTCAACCAGCCCCGCTGGTAAAATCAGGCGCGGGATCGTGCGCTTCGTTCGGGTTGAAGCGTGTCCACTTTTTGCATTCTGAGCCTCAACCACTGGCAAAACGACCGTTGCCTTCGCCAAGGAAAAACGGCGATCGTGGCTCAAAGTGAGCCTCAGCCGCTCTTCACGCGGGCATCACCGAAAACCCATCATTTCGGGGTCACGCGACGTAAAGTGAATGTAAAGTTGAGGGGGTTACTTTACATCGAAAAGGGGGTTTTTGAGGCCGGAAAAACAGGCGTTTTTGCTGCGTAGGATGCTCATTATCAGGCACAAGCACATTCAGGTGGGTTGGTGGGGTGTCCGGAAAAATAGTGTAAAGCTGAAAAAACAGGTTCTCATGGAATTTGGGGGATGGTCGCTCCCCCCATGGCCTAAGTCATTGATAGGTAATAGATTTCCTTGCTCAACTCGCTGCGTTTTTCGCTTGATCAGTTGACACAGGTGCTCGGCGCGCAGAAAAATGGTGCGGTCCCAGCAGACACCCCTCCCCAAAGAAAAGTGTCCGCATATCACTTCACCCCCATGAAGCGAGGGACCGCACCAAAGTTTTTCTCAATCCCTTTGCCAGTCGGGCTTGTTCTCAAACACCCAGCGGTAGTAATCGCTCCTTGTGAGTTTGGAGGCGGACTGTTCGTCGAGGTAGAGTTTTGCCGTCGGGTGCATCTGGAGAATCGAGGCGGGATTGCTGGCGCTGATCGGCCCCTCAACGGCGCCTGCCACGGCATCGGCTTTGGTCTTTCCGAAGGCCAGGAGAAGGACCGCTCTTGCGTCCATGATCGTCCCGATGCCCATCGTGATCACGTGATGGGGGACGTCGTTTTCCGACCCGAAGAAGTGCGCGTTGTCGGACCGGGTGCGCTGTGTGAGCGTCTTGATGCGGGTCCGCGAAGCGAGAGATGAGGTCGGCTCGTTGAAGCCGACATGCCCGTCGCTACCGATGCCGAGCACCTGCGCGTCGATGCCGCCTGCCTCCGCGATGCTTTTCTCGTAGGCGGCGCAATGGGCGGGAATATCGAGAGTCATACCGTCCGGGATGTGGATCCGGTTGCTTGGCAGGTTGATCGAGGAGAACAGGTTCTCCTGCATGAACCGCCGGTAGGACGCCGGATGGTCCGCGCCGAGGCCCACGTATTCGTCGAGGTTGAAGCTCGTGCATCCCGAAAAATTGAGACCCTCCTCGAGATGCAAGCGGATCAGTTCGCGGTAGAGTGGGATAGGGGTATTGCCGGTCGCGAGGCCGAGGACGGCGGCTGGCTTTCTTCGGATGAGCGCGGCGAGATACCGCGCAGCTTCACGGGAGGCGGTGGCGGGATCAGGGGAAATGATGATTTCCATAGTTGTTCAGCCGAGGCGTTTGGTGAGTTTGCTGCGGACGTCGGTCTCGAAGCGGTGAATGAACCCGAGGACGTATTCGGCGATGTCGAGGGAAAGGTCTGCGACGAGTGGAGTGAGATCCATGGCGAAGGAGACGCTCTCGCACTCGTCCACGGCATGGGACTCGAAGAACGTCGCATTTGCTCGCCTTCTTCCGAGGGTGGCGAGATCGTAGCGCTTGCCTCCGGCGATCTGGGAATCAAAAACTCCGTTCAGGGTGGCCGCCAGGTTCTCGTGCGCTGCGACATTGTGGACCACTTTTTCCTTGTCCTGCATCCAGTCCAGCCCGCGCCAAACCTCGCAGCCAAAGACGCGTTTCGGTCTCTCTGCTGCGGGCATTTCCCGCAGCGCCTGGATCGTGGCGGCAAAAACCCCGATGTGGGTGTCATGCTTGTCCGCCGGGTTGTGGGTGTAAACAACTTCCGGGCGGGTTGCGGCGAGGATTTGCAGGAGGTCGTTTTTGAGCGAGGGATCAGATGAGCTTTTCACGGCACTGCTCGGATAGCCAAGCTGGATCATGGCACCGTAATTTCCAACGACGGCTGCCGCCTCCTGCTCCTGGATCCGCACGTGCTGCATTTGCTCGTCGGTGAAATCCGCGTAGTCCCCGGTGCGGGAGCTGCCGGCCCCGTCCGTGCAGGTAATCCCGCCAAACCATTTCTCCCGACTACGGAAACAGGCGAGGATGCCGTGAAACGCCATGAACTCGAGGTCGTCTTGATGGGCGCCGATCCCCAGGTGCGTGATCCGTCCGAGGGGTTCGGGTGCCTGATCGGGAACAAAAAGGAGGGCGTTGGAGTTGTGGAATTTCATAAGCTTATTGGAGTTTGGGAAGGCTCGCAGCCGCAACCGCCTGGCCGTGGCGTTTGTCTTTTTCGTCGGGCGTGCGGAGCCGGATGGCGAGTTCGGGGAATTCATCGCGGAGAACGGCGGCGGCATTTCCGAGGATGACCTCGCCGCCCTCGCCCGAGGTGACTCGGCCGAGGATGAGAAGGTTCCGGATCTCGTAGAAGCCCGCGTAGTGCGCGACCGCGTAGCCGAAGCAGGTGCCAATCGTCTCGTAAATCGACCTCGCCCTGGGATCGCCTTCTGCCATGAGTCTCTGGACTTCCACGAGCTGTTCGGCAAATGGCATTTCCGCCGGTAGCTTGATACCCGCGAGAGGCACCAGGCGGGCGACTCCCTGCTGCGAGAAGTATTGGACGCCACATCCGGCGTCACCGGACCATTCGTCGGCCGGGGCGTTTTCGCGGTAGTCCACCGGAGCGAACGCCAGCTCGTTGAGCCACGGGCGGATGTGCCCGTCGGGGTCCACGTAGCCAGCAGCCAAGCTCGTGCCGAGCGAGATCCCCAGGACGGCGTTGTCGTTCATTGACATCGCCCCGGCAAGCGCGGTCACCTCGCCATCGTTCACCACCTCGAAGGGGATCCCTCCCCATTCTTTCTGTAGGTCGAAAAACATCCGGCGCACCCGCTTCTCGAAGTCGTCTTCCGAAACCCCTCGGAAAAGCGACGCGACGCGCACCTCGTTGTTCACATAAACCCCGGCCGCGCTGCCGCCGATGGCATCAACTCTGAGCCCCAGATGCTCCGCCGCGCGGCGCAGGGTCTCCCGGATCCCGTCGTAGTGGTATTGAGGATCGCTCTGGAAATACGGATCCCACCTGACCTCTTCCGAAAAAACGACTTTGCCATCCAGCAGAGCCGCGCATTTCCGGTCGCTACCGCCGAGATCAAACCCGATGCGGCAGCCGTCGAGGTTGCGTCCGAGGGGGATCGAAAGCTCGCACGGTTCCGGCACGGCATCCAAGTCGCAGGCTTCCACCTCCATCGGGTGCCCATAAACCTTGCGGCCCATGAAATCGTAGTCGAACGCCCGTGCGCCCACTGGTGAGTAAATCGCCTTGATCATGGCCGCGATCACCGGCTCCCCGGCAATCAGCACTTTGTATCCTCCGCGCTGCCAGAGCAGAAACTTCAGCAGGCGCTCGACATACCGGATGTTCAGGGCGCTGTTTTCTTCGGTCTGCGGGAGCACGTTTGTCCGGTAGACCGACACCTTGGAATCCCCCCGCTCCAAGCTGATCGCCAGCGGCTTCGAGCCGGGGGTTTTCGCCACCTTTGCGGCGTAGCTCCTGTTCCAGAGAACGGCGGGGAAAAAATCTGGATCGAGGCGCGGTTGATGTTTCATCATTGTGTGACCTCCCAGACAAAGGCGTTCATCGCCTCTTCCTGCTCCTCAATGCGTCTCACCAGTGCCAGTTGGGTCCGGCAACGGTCGAGGTTGTGGTTGGTCCGATGGATTCTCATAATCTGGGTTCTTCACCAGACATTGCTCTCCGATAACATCTCTTAATTCTCTTCGTCTAAGTTGTGATGGTTCACCACAGAACCATCGTCCAGAGCATTGCGCTTAACGTTGGGCAGGTCCCGGAAGAGCCGGAGCAAATCCCGGGTGCCGCCCCATGTGAACCAGATCGTCGTGACCACCCCGACGAAGATGGGGATAATAATAGCGTAGAGGTGCCAGTATGTGGACCAAACGCTTGCCGGCCAAGGGGTGATGAGATACAGAATCGTCATCACTGCGAAGACGGTGAACCAGAACATGCTCCAAGCAAACAGACCTCCGGAGATAATTTTATCCCCCCGTGTAAATTCGCGATCAAAGCCGATCACCGCACCCCAGTGCCATTTCCACCGGGCAGTTTCGGGTGATGGCTGCTCCACGGCATATTGCCCGCGGTGCAACATCCGGTCCATGTTGAAATCCTTTTTGCAGGTCAGTAGCGAGACCGCCACATAGACGATGAGGGACGAAAGCATGGCGCAAAAAAAAATCACCTGTCCATTGAGCGGACATTTCTCGGCATGCGCCAGCAAGTAAGCCTGAATCGGCTGAGGGACCCCCCAGGCCATGACTCCTGCGGCCAGGCCCTGCCAGACCTGCTGAACGACAAGGCCCCCGACGGCGAGGACTGAACCCGTGATCATGCCCGCCCAAGCTGCTGCAGTGGTTCCCTTTTTCCAATACAAGCCGCCAAGAATCGCGCATCCCGACCCCCCTAGAAAGATCGCGCCCGTGATGGCAAAGAACATCAGGATGTAATCCGTTTGCGTGTAGAGCAAACTGAAAAGGAAAGCAAAGACTGCCACACCGGTGATCCCCCAGCGAAGCAATCGAATGTGTTGCTTGGGCGTCAGCGGGGTTTTCCGAAGGGGAACGATGACATCCTGGATGAAAATACTGCCCCAAGAGTGCATGTAGGAACCGTCACACGCGATCATGGCAAAGAATATGATTGCGGCAAACACGCCCTTGATGCCGATCGGAAGCAGATGGGAAAGTGCGACGGGCACGCGCATCTGGGCTTGGATCTGCGGTCCGCCGTCGATCGTCTGGAGTTGTGCGTTTACCAGCGCCGCCCCCTCGGCAAAATGCGGATGCGTCATGTAGGTGAACGCGCAGATACCCAGCAGGGTGAGCGTCACCGTGCCGGCAATCGTGCGCCAATTCCCTAGAATCCCGCCCATCTTCGCCTCGTGGGGACTGGCGGCAGCCGAGCGAAAACCCTGGCCGCCCTGCCAGCCCAATGTGCCATAAATCATCCCGAAGATCCCGATGAGGACATACCAGATGTTAAAATCCGCTGCCGCTGAAGTATCAAAAGGATTCAACATGGACTGGCCGACTGGCACGTTCGTCATTGCGGTAGAAATGTCCGACCAACTGAACAGGTAAAGAAGGGCCGCGATCACTACGAGGTAGAAAACCCCTGCAATCAACCCTTGGAGAGTATCGCTCACCATGATTGTGAGTTGCCCGCCCATCAGTGTCAGAAACAGCGCAAACCCCAGGAAAACTAACATCAGAACAGCAAAGGTCGGCACTCTCGCCCCGAGCAGGGACAACGACTGGGGAAGCCCGCAGTAGTTGACAAAAAAGCGTGCGCCCACCGCCGGGAAAATGCCGTAATTGAGAACCCCGGAGACAAACGCCATGATGCCTGCAAAGACACGGAAACTCCGGCTATAGCGGATCTCAAAGAACTGCGCTAGCGTCATCGCCCGCGTCTCCCGGTAGCGGTAGATCGCAAACCCTGTGAGGGTGATGAGCAAGCCCACGGGAAAGCTCATCATCTGCCACCAACTCATGGCGAACCCTGCCTTGTAGGTGTATTCGAAAATCGCCACGGCACTGATCGCCCCCATGCCCGCTTCTCCAACGGCTGTCGCAAGCAGGTAGCGCCCCCCGCAGCGGCTGGCGCTCATGAAATCCGCCACGCTCTTCATGTAGCGGCGCGTGTGCCACGATATCAGGAGCACTACCGTGAACGGAATCAGGACAACGGCATAATCAATCCAGTGGAGGGTCATCTTGTTGTTTTCTAGTTGCGGAGATGAAGCCTCGGATACTCATTCACCTGATGGAAACCTGGCTCCGAGCAAACCGATGAGGCAGAAAGCTCGGGCCCAGTGGCCTTCATGCGATAGCGGGAATAATCGTAGCGCGCCAAAAGAATGGCCCACCGCGAATGCGGATCTTTAGGCGGGCCGTAGCGGTCCAGTTTCGCCAACGGGATGCTCACCACGGCGGTCCAGCCTCTGTCGCGATCTCGCCAGTTGTTGACCGTCCCCTGCGTCCACGTCAGAGCCCGGATGAAGTGCGGTTTCACATGGGGCTGTGCCCCGGCCAGTCCGAGGCGTCCGCGTCCGGGCCAACAATAGCTGGAGACCCTCCCCTTGGGCGTCACATGGAACTCCCAATACCAGGTGTCGTCCAGCGGCTTGAGAAAGATTTCCGCGACGTCGCTGAGGGTGTGAAGCTCCTGGTCGTCATCTTTCGAAAGATCAACCACGTCAGCATCCTCGAACGCGAAGGCGATATAGAGATTTCTGTCGTCGTGAAGAATGCGGGCAGAGCCTTTTCCTTCGACCTTCCCGATCCGTTTGCGCTGCGATGGGGTTGCTACGAGTTGGAAGGGAATCGGCTTCGCCAAAGCCCAAGCGGCCTCGCTCAAACACCCGTCCACAACCACCGGACCAGTGGCGCGTTCCACCTCGATCAGGGATGAGGTATTCACCGACGATCCAAGAGGCAGGTTCTGGCACCCGGCGAATGAAAGTGCGGCACAAAGCAGAACGACAAAACGAAATGAGCGGGCGAGAAGGGATGACAGCATATGGATTTCAGAAATAATATGAGTGAGGTGTGATCGTGATGCCGGATTGAGCGTCAAGTTCCAGAACCTTGACCCCATCTCCAATAGTAGTCATCAGGATCAACTATTGGAAAGGTGCTGGGAACGGTCCACCCCACATGACCGTCCAGATATAGTAGGTTTGCCCCCCCACGGTGGAGCGTACCCATCTCGTGCTGGTCATAGAATTCAGCGCAAGTAGGCATCCACGAGCGAACCCCGGCGTCGGCAATGAGCACCGCCGCGCTCGGCTTGCTCACCCTGAGAAGGTTAACGCCACCGTAATCACCTGTAAGCTGCATGCCGCAACGATTACAGTAGGCATAATTCGTCGGCCCGTAATTGCCAGCGGAACCCTCGGACCTCGTGCGTAAATCACCGTGTGCCGTTGACGGACATAGAAAGACACTCATGATCGAGCGCCTTTTTTCCAGAACGGCTGGATTGGAAACATCTTCATTTGCCGTGAAATCATTGCCAAGAATGTAAGGTGCCACTGCCTCCGTCCAAAGACTCGCCTGACCATTCGAGCTGCTGGGAAGCCAGTAATCATGCTCTTGGGTATACATCGTCACCCCTACGCCAATCTGCTTAAGATTGCTCATGCATTTCGCCCTGTTGGCGTTCTCGCGCATTGTGGACAAAACCGGAAACAACAATGCTACCAGCACAGCGACAACTGCCATCACGGCAAGCAACTCTATCAAAGTAAAACCTCGCCGGGGAATCAAACAACGCCATAAGCTCATCTTCTCTTTACAGCCACAACCGGAGATCCCTCCAATCCGGCGCCTCCTCCAACAATGCGCTCTCAGCATTTGGCCTCTTCCTTCTCCAACCCGTTTAAATTTCCCATAATCTCCGATTCCTGTTGGAGTTCTGCATGGTCTTCAGTCTGGTCGGGGAACAAAACGATCATTTTTCTTTAATAAAGATATCAATCTCCTGCTGATGCGCAACTTTTATCTGCATTTATATTGAATATATGCAGAAACATATTGTATGCGTTGTTACTTCCAATAATTTGACGGATTTTTCACGACCGCGTGCGACCTAATTTCGGTTTTTCTGCAACAACAAGGCATTCATTATGAGGAATTACCGGTTTCCCACAAAAATTGAAACCTCGGAACGTGCGGCAAAACATCCGATCATCTCAGATCGACCGTCGCCAAATTTCTTTGAGGGGGCATTGCTCGGGAACGGTGGCATGGGCGTGGTCCTTTGCACAAGACCGGATGCTGTCGTCCTTCATTTTGGCCACAATTCCGTTTGGGACATTCGGTTGGCGGAAGCCAACAAGGAGAAGATCGGCACATTTCAGGAAGTTTTCAATAATGTGAAGGCGATTTCGCCCGCATTTCGCTCACTGTCGGAAGATGCTTGGTTCAAACAATACAGCGAGATGACCAGTTTGAACTATTCCAAACCGTATCCGCGTCCGTTCCCTTGCGGTTCGGTAGTGTTGGGGTTTGATCGCCGGGAAGCCGAACTGCTCGGACACCGGCTCGACATTGCGAACGGCCTCTGCGAAGTTGATTTCCTTGTCGGAGGCCGGAGGACCATTCTTCAGGTGCGCACGGACATGACGCTGGATCGGCTCTGGCTACGCATGGTGAACGAAGCGGGAAACCCCATTGGAGCACCCTTTAACCGAGTGCATTTGCAACCAGATCCGGAGACTCCTGTGGAATTCCCGCAATTCACGATCCCCGCCGACTTGTCGGCCAACACGCTCGCATTCCGGCAGACGCTCCCATCCCAAGAATCCGCCACTGACATCATTGTCCACAAGGAGGATCAGGGTTGGAATCTCGATTGGACACCGTCAGAAAATGAGCCGGACGCAACAATGGCAGCGAGGTGTCCCAAGGATCGCGCCTTTCAACTGACGGCGAAGATGAGCGCATCCTTGAAACGAGGAAGCAGCGCGAAGTGGGACGGCAACATTCATCCGATGGGAGCAACGGAACGCGAGCTGAGCACCATGCCGGAATTCGTTGCATGCATACAACTGGCTCACGGCATGGCGGCAGATTTTCCCGATGTCGATATACCCGAGCCCACGCAGCAAACATTTCTCGTGGCTTCCGAGGCAAGCCGGACTTTGTGGGAGGAATTCTGGAGCAAATCGGGGGTCGCCCTCGACGACGAACTTCTCGAAAGGACCTGGTATCACAACCTCTATTTTCTGAATTGTTCGACAAAGCCTGGAGCCACATGTCCCGGGCTATTCGCCAATTGGAGCTACCGGAACATTGGCGGGGCATGGCATGGCGATTACCACATGAACTACAACACACAGCAGCCTTTCTGGGGTGCCTTTTCAAGCAACCATGTGGAGAAACATCTTCCCTACGTGGACTTGGTGGATCACCTGCTGCCGATCTCCCGCCAATGGGCCAAGGAATATTATGGCCTGCGAGGGGCTTGTTTTCCTCATTCCGCTTACCCGGTGGAAATGACCATGATGCCCTATCCTGTGCCAACGTGGGGTTGGGAAATCTGCGAGACGCCCTGGACGGTCCAAAGCCTCTGGTGGCATTATCTTTACACCATGGACGAGGAGTTTCTTCAGAAACGGGCGTTTGGCCCAATCCAGGAAGCAGTGCTTTTCCTCGTGGACTACATGCAACGTGCCGAGGCTCATGGGCCGCAATGGAATGATGACAAGTATCACATTTTCCCGACGGTGCCGACTGAACTCTACGGCCTGCTCCCCGGGTTCCGGCATAATTCCGATTGCATCGTCGATCTCACTCTCAGCAAATTTGTTTTTCAGGCGTATCTCGAAGCCTGCCGAGTTCTGAAAATCGAGCAGAAGGAATTGATCCGGCAGGTGCGCGACGTGCTGTCGCATTTTCCGGAATATCCCACGGCGATTTCTAGGAAAGGAACGGTCTTTGTCTCCGTGACCGGAGAAGATCCCGAGATCGTGTATAATGTCCCAAACAGCCTCATGACGGTTTTTCCGGGCGAGGAGCACGGACTGCATTCCTCTCCCGACGAGTATCGGGTCGCCGCCAACTCGTATCGCAACCATCGCACCGAAGGCGGAAACGAACTCGTTTTCCTGAACTTGGCTGGCGCTCGCTTGGGCTTGCTCGATCTCGAGGCGTTCAAACGCCAGATCCATTATTGCCTGTTGCCGAACGGAACCTGCACGGACCGGCTCCTTGAGGTGAACGGCCGATACGACGATGCCACCAACTTCGATTTCATGGCACCGATGGGCATATGGTTTGAAAATTTCGCCCTGCCCGCCGTCATCAACGAATGCCTGATGCAGAGTTACAATGGAGTGATCCGTCTTTTCCCGAACTGGCCGGCAGACAAGGGGGCGGAATTTCACTCCTTGCGGGCCGTGGGGGGATTTCTCGTCAGCGCCATTTTCGCGGATGGCAAAACCCGGCAGGTCGAAATCCTGAGCGAAGCGGGCTCCCTCCTGCGCCTCATTTCTCCGTGGAAACAGGGCGTGAACTGCACGAGCGCGTCGGGCACGAAGCGTTTCCCCGGCAAGGTCATCGAAGTCGCCACAAAGAAAGGCGAACTCCTTCGCTTCAGTCCATAGGGATGTAGGCGAAGCATAATTCCCGCCCCACCGCGAAGTCGCTGCTCTATCGACGGAATGGGTGAGGCGGATTGGCGGAACAGAGCTTTACCTGCTAGGCCGGTGCGGTTTTCACAGAGACTCCCGGCGGAGCTTCGAAATTCAAGAGCAATTTCCCATTTCGCATTTCCCAGCGCACCTTGATGTCTCCGTGTGGCGTAGGTACCACGCCTTCCGCCCAGAGCAGGTCGCCGGGCTGAGGCGCAATGATCACCTCCCGCCAACCCGGAGCGGTAGGCCGCACCCCAAGAGCGAAAGCGGGAAGAATCCATGCCGGCCCAGAGGACCATCCGTGACACCAGGAACGGCTGGGCACTCCCTCGCGATAGCGTCCCTCGAATATTTCCCATGCCGCTGTAGCACCGCGATCAAGCATCCTCCCCCAGTGCCGTGCGATTCCGGAATAGACCTCGGCGGCCTGCCCATGGGCGCAGGCTTCCAAGGCTCCCAGCGACCACATCCACGGCGTGCCGGTGGATATCCAGCCGGGAGGTGGAGCAAGCATCTTGCGGGAGGTTTCCGTTGGCTTTGGAAAGAGGCCTGCCCGAAGGGCGCAAATTTGGGTCGAAGCTGTCACGAGGGGAGAAGTCACTCCGTTCGAACGCGTCTCTCCAAACGCCTGTTGGCGGGCCAACCAAAAATGCGCCCGGATGGAGTTTCTGAGTTGGCGGGCCAGGGCGCGGCAACGCGACGCCATCCGCTGGTCGCCGACCTCGGCAGCCATCCACGCCGAATCCTGCAATGAAGCCAGGGCAAGGCAGTTTTCGTGGCAATAGGCCGTGCGTTCACTCTTATGCGGATCGTTGGCGGTGCCGTTCCAATCAAGAAAATGCCAGACCCCCTCATGCATGACGAACAGGCCCTCCTCATCGAGGGAACGCGCAAGAAAACCGGCCTGCTTCCAGAGTGCCGGGAGCATTTCGCGGAGAAAGACGAGATCGCCTGAATACTCGTAGTTCATGCGCACTCCGGCGACCCAAAAGAAGCTCCAGTTTGGGATAAGACGGTTTTCAAATGCGCTCGGCACTTGGGAGTTGACCAATGGGAGCCGATCCAAGGACTGGGCACAGAGTTGCAGGCAGCGCTCCGGCAGCAGTTTTTCCCCCTGCACGTAGTAGTGAACCGGGAGCAGAAGGCTCGCGGCGTCCCCAACCCAGAGCGCCTGCTCGTAGGTGCCATCCACAAAGACATCCGCGCTGCTCATGCGCAGCGTGTGCTGGCACATTTCATAGATCCGGTTGAGGCGGGTGTCCGAACAAAAAAATCTTCCGCGAGGTTTCCAAGGATAAGTTTCTTCCCTCAACTTAACCCCGAGCAACTTCAAGGGAAGTGTCCTCGGCGCGATATCGAGCATCAGGTAGCGAAATCCTCTGACGACAAGCGATTGAAATGACTGACGTCCTTTGCGGCATACGATCCGTGCGGTGTTGTTCATATACGCCGTGAACTGCGGGCCTTCTGGCCCCCAGGCATCAATCCCCATCACTTCGATTACGGACTCCTCTCCCGCAATAAAGTCCATATCAATCCATCCGTTGCGCTGGGCCCCGAAGTCGAGAACCACACGTTGGGCTCCCCCATCCGGACGGGGTGCTATTTCCATCGGCAACAAATACTCAGTAGGCGCGGTCATCGGGGCGATATCGCGCGCAGTCATGGCGACATAGACATCATGTTGAGGCGCGCACTTTGCCGCAACCGGCCTCCAGGAAACGCCGCACGCCAACAGCTTCGTGGCGGAGGAAGCCGCCCGGATCTTAGCCCGCCATTTTCCAGGACGGGCGGACAACCAGACAGCGCCGGAGTGCCCTGAAAAATACGCGTGGCTCAGTCCTGGCACTCCGGAAAGGCTCAAGCCGACATCGGTATCGTGGGTGATACCTTTCCAGTCCAGTACCAAAACGTGGCCGCCTCGCTTGATGTCCACTTCGGCCTCATAATCAAACCGGCCCTGTCGCAGGACAATTTCCCGGCCGTCCAGAAAAACCCGGATCACGTCGCCATACATCGCGCTTCTGCGCACACGCAGCGTCCCGGCCCGCGCGGCATGGAAGTGGGTGGAAAAAATCCCGTCCACATGCTCGCTGTTCGCCTTCCTGCCGTCGCAACCCAAATCGGGGCCTGCCCTCAGCGCAAGAACAAGCCCCTCGTGCCCTGGGAACCCATAGTCCTTGACAACTAACGGCGAAGAGGTGTCCCCCTCAAGCATAGGAATGGAACGATGATTCAATGCCCCCCAAGGTTCAGCCCCAGCCTGACCGATTTCAACCGGTTTGACCCACCCACCGCCGGATGCGCAGCGGCCGTTAACGGGACCCCGCTCAAGCGTGAGGTCCACTTGCTCCTCAAAACTGAGCTGGCAGGCGATCCGCGGTGTGGGTGATTGATAAGTTTTCGCCGGCCTAACACGCCAAGATGTCGAGCTTGAAGAGATTGGCTTTCCCTCCTCGTTCTGTATTTCGCAGATCATTCCCCCGCGCAAAACCAAGCTTTGGCAGGTTCCCTCACCCCAATGCAGAGCTCGCACATCTACGACATTCTCGCCCGGATGTAAAAGCGCTGAGATCTCGTGATCGTCGAACTCGTAATGGCCTGGATAGCAGCGTCCCGGACCAAACCCGACACGAACTCCATTCACATGGAGGTGGTAGCGGGAGTCGGCGGAGATCAGCAGGCTGGCAGCGGTCGGAACCTTGGCGAGTTTGAATCGCCCTTGAAAATCAACGACAGCATTGACCGGATCCTCCTCACCGGGCAGCCAAATCCATTTGGCAATGCTCGAAAATGAGGACGTTGGGATCAACCCGGGGTGTTTTTTACTGTGAGCATCCCGGTGAGGCGTCAATGTGTGGGTCTTAGACATGATTTATCCGGCACGAATCACTCGCCACTGTTCTATCAGTTTCAGATTGCGTTGCAGCAAGGATTCGGAGGGGTTTTTCTCGGAGATTTTCAAACAAACCTCTCCGGCAAAGTTTCTCTTACCCAATAAGCTGAACAAGGCCGCGTAATCCTGACTCGTGAAAAACCCATCGCTTAGCGACTGATGCAAAAGCGACCGATGCCATACCCGGTTGTATGGTCCGGAATGATTGGCCAGGTAAACCATCTCCAACCCCTGGTCCAGATAAGGGATCACCGCATCCTCAAGACGAAATTTATTGCTGCCATGGGCCACCACTTCATTCGCGCAGTCAAAAGCCCATCGTACCATGGTTGCAAGCCGCGTTGATATGTCCGCAACCAGTTTTTCTTCATCGAACCACATTCGCCAAGGCCAGACATATCGCTCCACCACGCGCGAGGGGTCGGGCGGCAAACCATTCCAGGCAAGCCACCTTCTACCAGGCACGTTGAGCAAGACGACAGAAACCCCTCCCGTGTCGGAGAGGATTTCCTCGATCGAAGATGCCAATTGGTCGTTTTGTTTCTCAAACGAGAAGAGATCTTCCGTGCTGGATCCCAAATCACACACCACCCGCCCACACTTCAATCGAACCGCAAGGTCGATGCAGGCTTTCACATGGGCGACCGCATTTCTTCTTTCCCTGTTACCAAACGCCGCGAGATTTCCAAGGCTGATCGGCATCAGGTCGCCAACCACATTGACCGCACTGCAGGCCACCTCGGCTCCCTCCAAGGTCAAACTTAATTCTTTGAACTCCGAAACAGAGAGGTCCTTCAATTCCTGCCCATCAAATTCCAAACGTTTGAATCCCACCTCCATCAACCGCACAGCCGACCGAAGCGGCGGATCTTTGTGAAAATAGGAGGCGGAAATCGCCAGATTTGAAGTTTTCATGCTTCCGCCTTCAAAAACGCCACAACGGGACGGTCCAATTTCAACTCGATGATGAACAGGTTGTATTCGACGCTCTCCGCTGGAAAGAATGTCAATGCCAAGCACCCTTCCTTCACCGGCATATTTTTTTCTGGATGCAAAAGATCGACGGCCCCAAGAATGCGGGCGTTTTTCACCCTCACTTTCGCATAGGCATACGACGACTCATTGTTGAGCAGGGTGATGACGAGCCGATCCGGGCTGCCAGTGACATTTGTTACATACTGAAGCGAAACCCTCCGTGAGGGCTCGCAATCACCTGCAATGGGATCGAGCGAAGCCATCACCTCGACCAGATTCAAGGATGTCAGACGAGTGAAGACCGTCGCCTTGATTCCATTTAGAATCCGATAAGGAGATCCCAACGCCTTGTTATAAAAGTAAATGGTGCTGATGTCCTTTTCAGGATCCGCGCCGACCAGCGGGTGCGTTTCTGCAATGCGATCCGTCAACCCAAACGACGGAATCATCGTGATAATCTCCCCCTTTCCCACAGCCTTGCGTACGACCAGCGGATGTCGGTCCCCATCATCCAAAAGAACATCGGCGTCACTGACATTGACCGAAGGGAATGCAAACGACTCTTCCTGATATTCCCGCCGCTCTTGTGGATCGCAAGTGCGAGTCGCGCGCATTTCCCCGCCAACCGAAATAATACCGGCCAGCGCACGCGCATCCGACTCCAGTTGCGAGAGGCTCCACATGACGCTCCCGCCAGCCGTGGCGTATTCTTTTAGCTTTTCCAGAATCTCGCCTTGCATGACCGTTTCGCCAGCGACAAAAGCCACCTGATACCGATTCAGGACACGACCGCTCACATCCGACAGCAACACATCCACGATATCCCCATGGGTCGTTGGCGTCAGGAACCCGCGCCCATCCTGATAGTAGGCGCAGTCCTGATAACCGGAATAGATCTGCCGGAAAAACAAATCAATCTGATGGTCGCCCTTTTCATAGGGAATGCCGCCTCCCACCGTGTAAAACGAGTCGGAATAAAAATGCCTTGGCGGAACCCAGGAAGAATGAAAATCCAAGAGCAACGCCACCGGACAATACTGCACCCCCCGCCGTTCTTTGTTGGCCATCCCAAACCGTGTGCCCTCAAGCTGAAGTTTTCCCACGGCACTCAGATGATGACCTTCAACAAATAGAGCCAATTCGAACGACTCGATATTGACCCCATACATGAACAACAGATACCAGGTTCTTCTCAACACGCTCAGCGAATGTCCTCGATCCGGACCTGTTTGACCGGAGGGATTCCCAATCCCCGCTTCCACCGAATTTCCGGCGAACTTATCTTCCTCAAAGGTTTTATAACCAAACATGTCAAAAAGGCTGATGCCGCCCATCCATAGCATCTGGTATTGTCGGGCAGCTCCTCGAACCCATGCGGCCCACATCGGCACACTAGGCAGGGCTTGAAGAAACTCCGCGCCAATCATGCGATGGCCAGCCATCTTTGCAAAATAATGGGGATAGGTTAGGCCACAAAGCGCATTGCTGTAGTTTTGCATGTCAGACAAAAACGAGAGAAACCAGGCGTCAAAATACTCGAAGACCATTTTTCTATTCACCGGAGAGGGATAGATACGCAGACTTTGCCAGAACCACCGGCCGTCGTTCTCACCATTATCCCAACCAAAAAACTGACGCCCCAGCCGATCTGTCATCTCCTTCTGAACCTCATCGGGAATACTCCACGCGCCCCACGCCATTCCATCACGAACCCGCTCCTTCAGACCTGGGACATTTCCCCAACAATCAAACACACATAAATTTCTCCTGGCCAACTCATCCACAGCCTCCTTCCAGTTCTCGGCAGCCATAAATGTAATTCTCAGCCACAAGGCCCTGCCAAAATGGTGGGAGGCAAGATCAGCGCTCGATTCGCCGGGAGACAAAGAGGGATGATGCCATTGATCAAGGTCAGTTCTCAAGCGTTCCATGTCGATACGGCCGTCCTTGACTTGAAACTCCCGCAAACCGGATGTCATGAAGCCTCCCTCCAAATCATCGAGGGTCACCGGATTCTGACACTGGCGCCCGGAGTCAACATCGGACGTGGGATCCACCGGGCGATTCCACACCTGTGGAATGGATTCGCAATTTGTGCGGTCTCTTCCGGTTTCAGGTTTTTCCATTTATATTATTCGGTAACGCCAATGCGATATACATGCGAGGCGAAAGCGCCAAACTCGTCGCTGAAGCCAACCCGCCCCTCTTTTTCAACCAACTTCAGCGCACGACGTCCCCCCAAGCTGAACTGCCCGCTCTGATCTTCATCCAAAGCGATGATCGTGGAGCCAATCGGCAACGGAAGATTTCCCAGATCGAACGTCACCAACCCCTGCGCCTCCGGCTCCAACGCGCCGTTCTGGGCTGGGTTAACCGCGATGAGGGAATAGTGGACGGAGCGGTTCCTCGCCTTCGCATCCCACAGGCTGTATAGGGTCGAAGATAGCTTCCCGAGGAAGGAAGACTCTGCTGAGTTCTCCGCGCTCGTCACTTTTCTCAGAAGCGAGGATATTTTTTTATTGCTCACCGTGTAATCCTTCACAATCTCCGAGGGGGCAAGAATATCCGGGATGACCGTGTAGAGACTATGGATCGCCTGGCTGATGTTCTTCCACTGCTCCGGGTTATTTTCGGGATAGTTACTGTGCTGGTAAAACATCAACCCTTTTACATCGCGCGTCATTGCCAAAAGCGACATGAGCCGAATCTCATCGGTCGAAGGAAGCCGTCGTCCCTCGACCCACTGGCAAATCTGAATGTACGGCCAGAGCTGCGGCATGGCCGGACTCCCCACCTGGTCATTTTTCATCAGATCCAGCGTGTCGGCAATCGTCTGGATCCTCTGTGGACTCACGATCGGATAGTGGTCCGGTGACATAATATCCACAGATCTCCGGTATTTCCTGTCCGAGCCATTGGCCAGCGGGAGATAACTGCAGGAAGGAAGAAGCATGGGGCGAACCGGATCTAAACTTTTGATATAGCGATAATAGGCGGTCAGATCCGCTACCGGTAACCCGTTCGGAGGCACTTGACTTGGTTCGTCAATGAGATACCAGGCAATCAAGGCGGGATGTTTCCCTAAAACTTCAATGCTGGTCTTGAGTTCAGTTTTCACCTTGGTCCACGTCTCCTCACGTGCTTTCGGTTCTTTAGGCAGTGCTTCCATGACGCAATATGGCTGCCTGGCACCGATGATCACCTTCAATCCCGCCGCTTGAGCATAATCCATATAGAGAAGCATTCCCTCCCGGATTTTCTCCGGACTTGTATTTTCCAGAATAGCCCCTGGCTTGGATTGCTCCCAGGCTGGACCGGAAACCTTCATGCCGTAAAACTGCATGGTATAGGTCTGCAGCAGGTTGAAGCCGGCGTCCTTGATCGCCCGCAGACTTGTCATCGTCCTCTCTTTCGTCACTTCCCCTGTGTATCGGCTCTGCTTGTGGGTCGCGGAAGCCTGATCAATGCCGAAACAGCTAAGAAGACCTAGCGGAAAAATCGGCTGACCGTCCACGACAAGATTGCCATTACTATTAAAGGAACTCACTTTCCACTGCGATGGAAATGGCGAAAAATCCGCTTCATCCGCAGCCGGGAGACTCGGCAATTCAAGCGTATATTCTTTGTCGGGCAGGAGGGTGGGCGTGAAGGCGATATCGTCGAGGCGAAGCGTGTATTGGGTGCCCTTGTTGACCAGTGGCGTGCCAACGCTAATAAACAGTTCCACGATTTCAGCGTTCTTCTCTCCGGCTTTTATTGTCGCGTCGTCATTCCACTTAAATACGAACGAGGCTTTCTTGAACGCTATGCTGTCCCATGCATTCGCCTTGACCGTCCCCATGGCATTGGCATCATTGGGATCACCTCTGCTGCTTTGCCACCAATTCCCATTCGCATCGTGGAGCAGGCATCCGACCATGCTGACGGCAGGATTCACTTTGTAGCAGAACGAGAGATAATTGAATTTCTCCCATGCCAGCCCTCCCCCGATCTTGATCCGCGCTCCCTTGTTGGCTGATGGAGTGGGGCTGGAATCGTCAAATTCGGCCTGCAAGACATTCTGCCCTCGAGCCGCATCCTTCACAATCGTCGACTTGCACGCCGACCCGTAGGGCTCCCATCCGCCAAGAAGACCGTCCTTGAAGTCGCTCTTCCAGGCTCCCCCCGCATGAACCAGAGGCACGCAGACACCGCAAAGAACCAAGACAATCGCTGTTTTCATAGATAGTTTTGTTGTGCGGATTTTAACATGGTTATATCGTGCTCCACAGGAATGCCTGCTTGGGGATTGTGGCAGAAACATGAAATGTCGCCCCCTCCCGGCGGGGAAAGCGGCAAACCGTCAACGACAAGGTTGCCATGAAGCGATAACAACCCTTACTTTCTACTGTCAGGGGTCGTGACCGTTTCGGCTTGGCCTTCTGGAAGAGCGAGGCTAAATGCGACATCGGCGATCTGGAGCTTGTATTGCTCGCCCTCGTTGACATGGGACAGACCTGCAAAAATGAACATTTCCACGATCTCCGCGTTCATCTCCCCGCTGGTAATGCTCACGTCATCATTCCACTTGAATACGAAGGAGGATTTTTTGAAGGCAAGGTTCACCCATTCATTCACCTTGATCCCACCCCCATCCACATTGGTGGGATCCCCTCTGAGACTGCCCCACCAGTTTCCATTCTTGTCGTGCAGCAAACATCCGACCGTGCCGACAGCAGGATTCACCTTGTAGCGAAATGAGAGGTAGTTGAATTCGTCCCATGTCAGCCCGCCTTCGATTTTTATTCGCGCTCCCTTGTTCGCCCAGGTTTCGATACTGGAATCGTCAAAAGTCGCCCCCAAGACGTCTTGCTTCAGCGCTTCGTCTTTCGCAACCTTAATCTGACAGCCATTTCCGTAAGCCAACCATCCACCAAGAAACCCATCCTTGAAGTCGCTCTTCCACGCATCTCCAGCCTTGACGAGCGGTGGTCCACCTCCCGAAAGGATTAAGACGAGGCAAGTCGCCCAGAGATTCGTTCGTTTTTTCATTGTTTTAGGCAGTTTTGAGAGCGACCCGCCAACTTGCGGCTCGTGTTTGACGCTTCCGCTTTGGCGGGGTATCGCCCGGCGGCAGGCTAAATGTTATAAGGCCGCGACGCGTTATTCGTGCAAGAATGCAAGCGATAGTTATTTCCTGCGGCGACGATACAGCAGCACCATTGCGCCCAGACCCAACATGGCGATGGAGGATGGCTCGGGAACCACATCCACCACGAAATTATCAACTCGCGTGAGCGTCAAATCAGTGATGCCGGTGGTACCATAGGTGCCGAATCCTGCGTAGTTAAGCACGGGCGTGTAGGCCAGGCTGAAGAAGGGGGCGACGTTGACGCCGTTGATCCAGGCGCTGGCTTTATTCAACTGCGCATTGTAAATAAGTTGCAGATTATTTAGTCCTGCAAGCATTGTAACCTTTCCGCTCGCAATAGTTGCCCCAAAGTTATTATTATAAATGGACCAATTCCCAGTTTTTTGTTCCACATACAATAACAACGAAGAGGCAAAGACGTCGTGGGTGGGGCCAACTACGTTTGCGAACTCAATGGTCCCCCAATTATTGCCGCTGAAGTTGACATCCGCTTGGACCGTGACTGTTTTTCCCGTCAGCGAGCCGGCACCCGCCAAAGAGACGGAGGCGAGCGTCGAGTAAGTCCCCCCATTGTTCACCTCATTTGCTGCGGTGAATGCCGCGCCTGCGGTCGGCGTCGTGGTTGTGCCTGTGATCCATGTGGCTGCGCCCACCGGGGTGGTCGTTCCGCCCAGAGGGTCACCGACAGCTCGGCCAGGCCCGCCCGTGGTAAAATCGTCCGAGATGACCACCGTTGCCGAAGCATTGGGGATCGCGTTTCCTATCACGGCACTGAGAAGTGCCAGTGAAGCCAATATGCTATTCTTTTTCATGTGTGTTTCCTTTTCTTGGTTATGATGCGTTTCTGCACGGTTGATTTGTATGCTTGAGGTTACCCGCTTTTTCTGACCACGAGATCGCCTTGGACCAGCACTTCCGTCGTCAAAGGTTTTTCGCCTTGGATCAGTCGATTCAGCATCTGGAACGCCTCCTGCCCGATCCGTTCGAACGGAACCCGGTAGGTTGTCAGCGGCGGTTCGCATTTGGCGGAGAGGGCGTAATCGCTTATGCCGACGACCCTGAGATCCTCCGGCACGCGAATACCTGTTTTCTTTAACGATGCGAGACAGGCCATCGCGAGGAAGTCGTCACTGCAAACCACGCCCTCAAGGTGCCGGGCAGTTTCCAGATATTTCCCCACCGACAAAGCGGAATTCTGCACCGGATTCTCAGCATCGAATTGGGCGCTGGGATCCAGCATGACCGACCCCGGATTTTCCTCGATCCCGGCCTCTTGGAGCGCCCAACGATAGCCTCGATAGCGATCTTTGATGGTTGGCACCCAGGCGTAATCGGTGAGAAAACCGATTTTCCTGAGTCCCTGCGCCAGCAGGTGCCGCGTCATCGTGTAGCCCGCATGAAATCCATCCGCCATCACCGCCGGCCCCCCAAAACCGGGCAGAGTAACGTCCGCCAGGACAACCGGGATATTGCAAGCCGTGAGCATTTGCGCGAAATAGAGGCGGTCTTTTTGTGTCGGCAACACAGGGAAAACTACGGCCCCTTTGACATCAAATTCATTTAACCGTCCGACGATTTCCGCTTCCCGTCGAAAGTCGGTGCCAACACTCAGCATCATCACCCGTCGGTTCACGTCCTGTGCAGCGTCTTGAAACCCCTTGGCCATCCTCCAATATCCTCCGTGCTTATCCCCCGGATGAATCAAAGCGAATGCGTCGAGTTGCATGAGGTGATCTTTTCCGGTGGTTTTGATAACACGAGTGCCGAGTCCCCGCCGCTGTTCGACCATCCCCTCGTGGATCAGCATCGAGATCGCCTTGCTCGCCATTCCAACGCTGCATTCAAAAGCCTTCGCGAGCTCGCTTGTCGTCGGCAAGCGATCCCCCTTCTGATAGGAGCCACCCGCGATCTGCTCGCGGAGATTGTCAAAAATACCAATCAACTTTTTTGGTGGGCAAAAGCTCATTTCGTTGATGTAAAATACCGTTTCTTTATGGGCATGCAAGAACTTTCTGCATATATTATTCGTAAACGCAGAAAGATTTGAATTCAATGAGACATTTGAGAAAACGCTCTTCTTCCGCCCAATCGGCACTTCCGCAACTCCGGTAGCGAGCGCATCGGCGAGTGTGGAGTAGAGCAGATATGGAGCTTCACTCCTCACGAGTTTCGTCTTAACGCTCGTAGCCAGCTTGACGCAGGGTTTTCCCAAGCGCTCTGCCCCTGTGGGGTCCTGCTCCCGCGCAATCTGTCTCACGCGCCCCCAGCGTCTGGCTGTCAATCTCCATGTTCTCGTCTGCTGAATACATCGTGTGGCGGGCAGTGTGGAATTCCTTGGTGGGTTTGAACACTGCTTTGGCACTCAGAGCGCCCCGGCAATGTGTCCGGCGAGCAGGGCTTGGAGTTCGCCGATGATCTCCTCGGCGGTTGCTTCAGGGAGCAGGTCGCTTTGATCTTGAGCTCGAAGCTCTGCTTGAAGAACGCGGCTCCTTTTTCTCCGGTCACGCGCAGGATGGCGGCATCGTCGGACGTGCCCCGGTAGGAATTCGAGAACCCGACGCGCACTAGCTTGTCACCTGCCTTGGCTTCGACTGAAGAGGCGACTGCCATCTGCCCGGAGTAGTGGGCGAAGTAGAATGGCTTCGCGATGGCGATCAACTCCCCTTTCGAGATTTCGAGGGCACCGGTAATGGCCTCCACTTGTTCGCTCATTTCGAGGATGCCCTCGACGAGCGAAGCCACCTGTCCGTCTGGATCAGGCAGCTCGGGATACGACTTGGCGGCTTTGGCAGCTGGTGCCGTGGTTGCGATTCCCGCGAGGTTGATCCGCTTGAGCCCGGCTGCGGGAGTGACCGGGGCGGCAGTTGCTGTCGATGATTTGGTTTTCATACCGCCATGAGCCTCGTTCACGCCGCTCGCGGGAATCCATCGCTGATGGGGGTGCTTGGAGGGTGCGGACGGATTCCGGTTTTCAAATCCGAAACGGTCTGTCTATCCTGCTGCTCCGCATAACTTTCCCCGCCATGTCCAAACTCACCAAACGCGATCTTGTGATGCAGATCAGCAAGGAAACCGGAATCATTCAGACGGAGGTGTTCACGGTCATCCAGCAAACACTCGACGCCATCACAACCGCCTTGGCCTCCGGGCGGGATGTGGAACTGCGGAACTTCGGCGTATTCGAGGTCCGTCTGACGAAATCCCGCGTCGGGCGCAATCCGAAGAAACCGGAGAAGGACGTGACGATTCCTGCGCGGGCGACCGTGAAGTTCAAAGCTGGAAAAATCATGCGCCAGCGGGTGCTCCTGCGGACCCAGGAACTCAGCAAGAAGTAGGCTTCAATTCACGAACCTGTGCTTGGCCCAAGCCCGGCACTCCTCCGTGTCGCTGCGAAGTTGGATGGGATACGGCGCATTTCCGCGCTTCATAACAACCCCCTCGAAGAAGTCGCACCTCAGCCGGCGGTTGATCGCTTTGAGCCCAGCGTAGAAATCCGGCACGGCATTTCCCTCGTCTCGAACTGACGGCGGCAGGAACAAGGCGTTCTCGGGGAACGATTGCCACTCGCCCGTGGACAGGCGCTCGGTTTCGACCAGCCCGGCGAGGAACTCCCGCCGCTCCTCGTAGGTCGGCGAGCCGGATTCAGGAATCCAGTCCAGGACGACGAGACTTCCCCGCCCGATCTGGTGCCGGCGTTCGAGGGCTTCGCAATCCGCCCACACGAAGCCACTTTCGGCA